>Ga0065711_1033564_pt1 | contig 25271 bp, 13 predicted proteins | sample Hoacrofraction12_FD_59098 | JGI IMG/M metagenome (GOLD analysis project Ga0065711, IMG submission 59098) | Hoatzin crop microbial communities from Cojedes, Venezuela - Epithelial fraction 12 v2 (version 2) | ecosystem: Host-associated > Birds > Digestive system > Esophagus > Crop | place...
CGGGGAGACCTGATTGCAGCCTTTCAGTACTTAAAGGGAGCCTATAGGAAAGATGGGGACAATCTTTTTAATAGAGACAGCAGTGACAGGACGAGGGGTAATGGTTTTAAACTAAAACAGGGTAGGTTTCGGCTAGATATAAGGAAGAAATTCTTTATAATGAGGGTTGTGAAACACTGGAACGGATTGACCAGAGAGGTAGTAGAGGCCCCATCCCTGGAACATTCAAGACCAGGTTGGACAGGGCTCTGAGCAACCTGATCTAGTTAGAGGTGTCCCTGCTCGCTGCAGGGGGGTTGAACTAGATGATGTCTAGGGGTCCCTTCCGACCCAAAACTTGCTATGATTCTATGAATACTTTTACAGAAGGAAGATGTTTTTCATTGGCTATTTATTGTTCACCAGTTTCATATCATATTAAAAATAAGATTCACATATTTAAAATACTTAATGTTTAATGTGTATACATAACAGCTTGTACAGAAAAAGACTGTGAAAATATCTAGCCCATCAGGTAAAAATATCTCAGGCTACTGATGTTCATCACTGCATTTACTAAAAGAGTACTCAATTTTTCATTAAATAGACGCCACAGAATGTGTATGACTAGCACACAGCTGTTCCACAAAAGAAAGCAGAACATAAGACAAAGTTTTCTGGTCCTTTTAGGAAATTCTTAGGCCTTTTTAGAAACACAATGTTGCAATATGAAACAGGGGATCTTAATTTCCTTTGTTTGACAGCCTTTGGTCTGCACTAAGAATCGCAGAACAATTCAGATTTGAAAGGAGATCAGCAGGTCACCTAGTCCAATCTCTACTCAGAACAGGGTCATCACTGAATTCAGACAAGGTTGTCTCCATGTCAGGTTTTGAATGTCTTCAAGAACAGAGATTGCACATCCTCCCTAGACAGGTCTTCCAATGTTTAATTACCTTCAGAGCGATTTCTACACCACCACCTCCCACCACCAAGTCAGAACCTCCCATTTCTGCTTATGACCATAGCCTCTGCTAAACCACTGTCACCAGAAACAGAAGATAGTTTGGAAATAATGGACACTATTTACACTAGTGTGCACAAAGGAAACTTTCCTTTGTGTTTTCTGTTCTATGTATTGTTCCCTTCATGCTTTCAGTCACTGGCTTTCATGAATTTGGGCAACATTTATGTGCCGTAGTTCTAGCTGTTATTTTAAATAAGTGTTCCACTGCTCACATGACATCTAACCTACTGGGTTTGCACACTAATGTGAAATTGTGCACTTATATAAAAATTGAGGACAGTACTTTGAGATGTGTATCTGTAAAGAAATCTAAGCTAAAATATTATCATTATCATAATCATAATCTTTAAAATTTTAAATTAAAAAAAAAAAAAGGTGAGCAGAGAAGATAGGTTTCCTATTTCAGCATGGAGACTACAAAGGGCTATTATCTTGGTTTAATTACAACAAAACCCAAAAACCCCATCTTGAAAAGATTGCAAGTACTGAGTAACTTCAATGATAATTATTAAGTGTTGACAACTGTAGAAAACAAGTACTTCACAAATGTTAGCTTATACTGGTTTATGTGGTTGATTTTATACAGACATCAACTTTCAGTCATTCCTGTTAGAACTATTCATGATAGCTAAGGAAAGTGATTAACCATGACTACAGAATTTTACCTTAATTACTTCATTGTAATACCATTCATAAGATGAAACTTGCCATACTGACTGCTTGCAAATGTGGGGTTTGAAACCATACACCGCCATCCTGGTGCTTAAGCTGAAGCAAGTATTCATGCCCTTGGCGCAGAAAATCTGAGTCAGACTAAGCAGCACACACGTTTGAGGATGTTGTCAGTACGACTGACCTGGGACCAACCAGCACTGATGTGCAATACATTCACATCAGCAAAGACATTGTGCATGGACTGACCTCAGTTAAAAGAAAAAAAACCTGACAAAGTCCCCCCACGAGCTCCAAAAAGGCTGTATAAGAACTGTTACTAAGCTGATTAACTCTAACTCCTCAACCTAAAAAAAACAAGTAAGCCATTTCCCTGTTTTCATTTGTTTGTTTCTAAGAGCAGATCCTGAAAGAGAGAAGTGAAAAAGCAGAAAATTGATTTGGTGGTTTTTTTTGAACATAATCTATTTATGCATAAAGCACGCTCTTCTTGTCTGATTATATCTAAAACAACAAAATGACAATCACAAAGGATTCAATTCCAACAGGAGATGAAAGAAGATAACACATGTAATAAAAATACCTGTAAAATCGGAAGTCACAAGATAATGCAGGCTTCAGTCATGAAGATTTACATCTGACCATGTTAGGTTCAGCAGATTGGTTTATAATACAAGGAGAAGCAAAAGAACAAATAAATGGGAACAGGCTAAAAGAACAACTCCCAAAATACTAATGTCCGAGATAAGAGAGTAGGATAAAATTCAGTGAGCAATACATATGCATCTAGACTTTTCATTCCATTAAAAGCCACTTCTTGTTATTTACTTAGCTACTGCTGTGATTAAATAGTATTTAAGACATTGATTGGGCTCAGCTTAATGTAACATCAGAGAAAACTAAAATAATTACACGAATTCGCAATGCAGCATGCACATTCCACTTCATATGACAGCAGAAACCAGATAGCTCCCCAACCAGGCTTGCACTTGCATCGGTCTTTACTAACCAGCAGTGAGCTGGTCACAAAACAATGACCTGTTTGATAATTATTTATCAGGTTGAAGCACAGGTCCTCAAAAAAGTGTATTAGGTAACTCCATCTAGTTTTGTTCATTAGACCAAAGTCTAAAGCATAATCAATTTCAAATGCAATTAATAAGCTCACTTTACAAAGTCATTGGAGCTGTGCGTTTGAGAGGCAATAATACAAAATATCCTATTTTATAAGGAAAGTGCTATAGCATAAACGTATTTTAAGCACACAGAGAAACCAAGGATGGTTGAAGGTACAGGGAAGTCTCAGACTGTGAGACTGTTTTCCTGATCTACAAATCCCATGAGACCAAGACCTCCCTATGGCAAGTGCAAACTTCTACTAGAAGGGAATCAAAGTTCCAGATTTACTGCAGTCTAAATACGAAGACAGGCAAAAAGGCAAAGGCAAAATGACTGTTCCAAATGAACTTTGACTCTATTCAAAAAATAGGACAGACAAGCACGTATAAATGTCGCCTGTTCAATAAACATCAGAGGTTAAAAGCTACAGCCTATTTCAGCAACAGAAGACTACTCCAGAAAAGTTCAGGATTGAGTCACCCCTGAAAAGAAGGAACCAAAATAATGAGATTTAATGCATATCATGGATTCTTCTAACAGACACCCCAGGAGCATACCTCTGGATTTACACAGAAGAGCAAGAGTTCTCCACAACAATGAAATGCAGCATCATACCAACTCCAACAAATGCCTTGTACACTTTTTAAAGGAAAATAATAATCTTGTAGTTAATTATTATAAAGGATAATACACAGCTCCTATTAGCTACACACAAACTGCCTAATCATTTTATGAGTTGTAACTGTAAATCTTTAACCAGTTTATTAGACCTCCCTGTTATTCCAGCTGAGTACAAATTAAGAGGAGAACAGGGCTTCCATACCCAGGCTTTATGGATGATGACAAAGATATTTACTGCCACCGCTGTGTAACAAAAATATAATACAAGCTAACACCTATGCTGTAAGGATGAATCTAAAGACAAATACGTCAATCTCCTTATTCCCCACGAAACACTAGAAAGTGTTAAGGTCATGAATGCTGCAGATACCTAATTTTCTCAGGGTGAAGAAACTTGGAAAAGATTACATCTGTCAGTAATCAATAAGAAAACAACAATGGTAAAGTGTAGTACAATCTTCTGATTGAGGACTTCTTCAAATCTGTTTTTTAACAGTTCAACAGCTTGTATGATACATCAGTCTATAAATACCATATTTTTTATTATTATTTACAGAGGGGAAAAAAAATTAGATTTCTTTTTCAAGCATTACTTGTCTGTTTTCTGAGATGTCAGCAGATTAAGTTAGAGAAAAAACAACTGATGGGTGCTACATCTTGGGGTTTTTTCCTATACAAAATAGCTGAATTTCAGTGCTAGCAAAAATTGGGAAAGCTTGTCTGGAATGTTGCCCATTTACAGACATTAAGGGAGTTTTCCTGGTTAGCATGCAAACATTTTCAAGCAGTAAAAGGCTGAGATTTCAGTTTATATCTTCTACTACATAGTTATATTACTCTGACCCTATTGTGAACAATTCATTAAGCATGAATTCATATTTTCTCCCAAATGATACAAGCTCATGCTGTCATGTAATGCTGTAATTCTGCCTGTAACTAGAAATTGTGTTCCAGGATTAGCATGGTTACTCTTTTAAGGTCATACTGCTTAACCCCTAAGTAAAAAATAAATTATAGCAGTAACAGGAGACAATCTAAGAGAAGACCCCTTTACCATCCCACTTGATCCCAGTCACTTTTATCTATTCCTACTTTCCTCTGTAATGCTTGTGTACTGTTGGCTCCTTTCAGTAACTATACACACAACAACAAATTTAAAAGGAATTTGGAATCACAGAAAAGAGATAAAAAGTGTTTGCAGGAAAAAAAAAAGGATGCCTGGATATATAAATAATCCCTCAAAGTTCCCAAAAGAAAATACAAGGCTTCCTAGCTTTTGTTAACATCACCACTAAGAAATTTTCTATATGAGAAAAGCTTGACATGCTGAAGAGTCATGTGTACTTGTAAATTTACTTGTAAGCATTGTATTCTTGTGTGCGAGGCCTGGCATTATAATCCTTTGAAAAATTCAGATCCTGTACACAATTTACTTCTCTGCTAAGTAATCCAATTTTTCTATCTGCTACTACTGCAAAGGTCTTTCATTTGTTACTTATCACTGAATAACTAAGACTGACCCTTCTCATACATATACATATATATACACATATATCTACATACATGTATGTATATACATTTTTTTATACTTCAAACACATATATACTCAATATTTGGTTCCCTGGAGCTGTACTGTCTTGCGTTACTACAATTTTTTCCTCAGTTACTGGCTTTCTAATTATTTTTTCAGGGAGCTTAAACATTTTTCACATGTAGCTGAAAAAGATCAGTAGCTAACCTCCAGCATAATTTCATAATTATGGGGATTAGCAAATGATCAAGCAATATAACCCCTACCTAAGAATTTATGTCAGACTGTAATTACTATGCTTTTTATTGTTAGCTTTCTCATGCTTGGACAGCCTGTTAGTCTGACAGGAAATTATCAGGATTTAAAAGTTAAGCACAGAAAAAGCATGACAATATATTCCTGCATATTCCAGGTATTGTATTAGAAAATTCCAAGTCACTGCTCTAAATCTGTCTGGTTTTAAAATACTCGACACTTTGACTGGCACTCCATTTCCATGAACAAAAAAAAGTTTACCTTCACAAATCCTGATTCTGGAAATGTTTATATAACTGAGATTCTGCCATTCCTAGAAAACATGCTTGGGAGGACACAGCTTCCATGTGGGTCAGAGCTCCGAGCTTCATCCAGTGAAGACACAGCTGAGGATGTTGAGGATCAGACATTAACACCTGCCCCTCCCAGCTCTTTCTTTACTCCAGGCTGCCCTACCCCAAGTTCTGCTCCCAGGACAACTCATTAGCACCTCTCAGGTGCTTCAGTTCATTTTTTTATAAAATTTCCCCTTTTTTTGGGGGGGAAGGGAGAGAAGGGGAGTGTTGATTGATCTTCTCGGCAGGAGAAAGGCTTTTGCTCAATGAGTACATTCACCAAGGGAGAAGTATAACACGTATTCCCTGATATGCAACATAAACTCAAGAATAAGTAGTATTTGGGGTGAAACTACTATGTCTGAGATACAGTGACCATTTTCCTCTTTGGACCCTGGGACCACTACAGCTCTGAGAATGCACTGCCAGGATCTAGTTCAGAAAGGGATTTAACTGAAAAAATAACTAAAAGATCAAGAATAACTTGAGTTACACTAGAGTGTTAGATCAAGTTTAACTTGAGTTACACTAGAGTGCTGCGGTGGGCCTGAGATTAATACTAGTCACCTATGACAAGATACCAAACAAGCCAAAATTAGCATTTAAACAGGAGGAGAGCACTTTGGACAAGATGCACAGATCTGTGATCTGTTTGGTTTCACCAGATATTTTGTATGATCACTGTTCATTGCTTAAAAATAACTGGGGCAAAAAAACCCCAAACAGATAAACTTCTTATCCTTGAAAACCATGAAAAAATTACCAAACGCAGCTATAGACGCAGGAGTGTTTTCCTTCTATCTAATCGAACAAACCACGACAGTTGGGATAGTTCTGCAACAGTATCCAAATAAATTCATTAGTTCCATTTCTGTCAATATGTGGCGTCTTGTTTTCTGATGTATATTTACAACACCAACAAATCAAACCACCCAAGGAAAGACAGTACAACAAAGTGCCTCTGCAGAAGAGCATGAGTATCTTGATGTCCAAATTTCAGCATATAGTAAGATTTACTAGAAACTTCATCTCTGCAAATATTATAGTTATCCATCATGCATAATGAATTCACTTTGCACTTCATTTAGTATTCATACAGTCTGTTTCTTACTAACATGTTGCATATATCACTGCTATCTCATCCATTTTCTTGTATTCAGGAATATTCTGCGGCGCACTACTTGCAGAAATGAGGTAGAAATAAAAATCTTCACAGTGCAGCGTACTAAACATTGCCACTGTTGCAGAAGTCATTACCATTCAAACACAGAGTGCTCAGGGTTTTACAGGAGCAAGCATTTAAAACGCACTGCTATAACTTGATAGTTCTTTCCAAAAAGAGTATCTTTGTTTCCTGCTTTGTGATGTTTTTACTGTAGCTGTATATACAGAAAAAACACATCAAATTCTAGCTGTCACTGCTGCTTCCTAAATGTTTCTTTATCCCATTCACTTAGTCCCACCTTGCAACCACAAACACATACATTTCCTTAACCAGTTATTCTCCTCAATTTAAGGAGACATTACCACAAAGGATCACTGATTACAATCAATTAGCTTTTGTATTTTGTAGTTGCAAACCATTTCAGTAGTAAGTACAGTCCTTGAGTGTTGCTATCATACTTTCTTTCCCCTAGGAAGGCCCTTCTGACTCTTCTCTATACTGAACTTCTTACTCTTCCTAGCTTAATAAGTTTGTATGCTTGTCATACTGTTTTAAGTACATGTTTCCTTTAAGTTTTGAAGGCTTTGAAATCAGTGATAGCCACATCCTGCACTCCTAGGCAGAATGTGTTCTTTTGCATACTAGTGTGTTCTACCAAGTGCTTACACACTCCATAGCTGGTCCCAGAATCTGAGCATCAGATGAGACCTGTGTTTTCAATATTTTCCTCCCAATGGATTAATGATTTAATTCCAGTAGAGATTTCATCAAAGGGTTAGCACCATATTCTTTTGGCTTTATGGATAACAAAAGCAAAATTCAGGTAAATACACACATGCACATCTATATATTATGTCTTTTCACAGTACTGGCTTTGTCCTGACGACGCACGAAGTCTCTTGCGGTTACCTCCCGGTCTAGCTTCTATTACTACCACTGTATAGACACCAGGCTACGTATAGCTTTGTTAGATACAGGCATAAACAAAAACGTCTTCAACTTGACTGAGATGTTTAAAAAGTTATGGTGTAGAATAACTAATTATTATTGCCACATTAGCTTACTTTGTTTCTGACTTTTTTCTAAAGTGTGAGACAAAACGATTACACCTAAAAAAGCTAATCCACATGAATATTTAAGAAAGTCAAGTAAGTGAGTGCTAATTATAGGTTGATGTCCTGACCACACTGCTAATGCAGCAACAGCATCAAACAACTGACTGCATACACGCTGTTATCTTTTGACATGAATTGAAGTTTTCAAGAACGTTAAGCTTAAATTACTGTTAAAATTAAGTAGCAGGATATCTGGTCATATGTCACCTGTAACATCACCAACTCAAAATTATAAAAAAAGAGGGGGAAGAATGGTTTGAAGAGAAGCATTCCTAATACCAAATTTTTAATCTGTGTTATAAATATGAAACATATGAACTCTATGAGGAAGGTGAACATGCTAAGATCTATCCATAAGCAATTCTTCTAATCAGAAATGGTTTATAAAATGCTGTAACAGTTTTCAAAATATATACATCAAATTGATCTTTTAAACAAGCAGGACTGTAAACAGAGTCTTGGAGATAACACAACAGCTAAGGCACAGTCATTTCTATCAGACTAAGAGCTCTGTTTTTAAACCTTCATCCCTATTGAATAAAAGAACAGAAAAAGAGCTTCAAACAAAGATGGATCCTTCTCAAGCAATACAACAGTTAGGTCAAAGAGAGTTGCTATAGTGAGGCATTCTTATCGGAGGAGGAGATGGGATGGAGTGGATAAGACACTGAATAAACCTACTTAAATATAGCATCAGACCAGTATACTTTCATCGTCAGCCTTTATTTCCAAATCTTTGGTAGTAAACTAACTCTTTGTAACTTTGGAGTGCAAACGATTTTGCAAAATTGGGCTAGCAGATGTAAGACACAGAAGCAAGAGACCTAAAAAAGATACGCAGGAGCTGGATCTACTAGGCATACGTTTAGTTCGGTTTCACAGGTTACTATAATACCAGTCCAAGTAGGAAACAGCTCTTGCATCTATGAAAAGTCTTATCTCCCTTATACTGATGCATTTGTCTAATGCCTTCACCCTCTTGCTCTAAAGTCAGGATTTAAATGTAATAAACATGCACCCACATGTAACTGCTTAGATATACAGCAGCGAGGGCAGAAGAGACATTTGCTGCCTTGCTCAGTCACTGACAAAACAGAATGTGCTGTTACAGTTACGCTAGAGGATGCCATACAATTCACAAGTTTTCATCTGAAAAAAGCCCTTATTTTTGTCTTAATGAGTTTAATTATATATTTAACAGCACTTGATTTGTAAATAATTTTTCCACGCACACATTTAATGTTTGCATCAAAACGAAATACTAAAAAATTGCTTATGCAAAATGTCTAAGCACCCACGTAGCTGTTTTTTCTTTCTTGCTTTGGAAAGCCTTTCTTGACTTCTCTTCAGGCCTCTTTTCCATAAAAGACAGCAGGGACAATTTCTGTGTCTCATGCATCATGACTACATTTTTTGAAGTCTGATTCAAAAGCAAGAAAACCCCACAGGGCTAACTGTTAAACACATTAGCATCATTACTTAGATTCAGTTTGGTCTTTGCCTTAGGAGATGATTGACATCAGCATGACCCAAAGAAAAGGCTTGGCATATTCACCACTAGCAAATTTCTTCCACCAGCAGCCCGCTATTCTCTTTTCTTCCCAGGCAAACACATTTTTCCCCGAGTTAAATATTACATCAGTCTCTAAAGGATTAATCACAAGGGTTCACTTGTCATGAATTTCCCAGAGAACTTTCATCACTGACTTCTAATTTAAAACCAGAAACAACAAAATACCAGTAATCAATAGCCCTACATTTACTTAGATGCATTTTCTAGACTAGACAAGCTGTGTAAACTGAAACTCCAACTGTTCTTCATAAGTAATGCAGAGCGCCAAATAACTTTACTATCTCAGAAATGATGAAGAAAACCAAAGCTGCAATTGTCTGCAACGTAGAAACCATCGAGTCTTACTATGGATACAAGACTCTCAAGGATGCCTGTCTCTGTTAAATCTAACAGCATAGTCTTTAATACCAGTCGTGGGTGGCTTCACTTGGCCTTTTAATTCACCTCTATCAGACAGCGGCTGATATTTGCCACCTTCTCTCTGCAGCAGGACAGCCCTCATTACCTGACTGGAAGGCATTAGTCAGATACCTCAACGATTCATGTCTTTGAGAAGAGCGGCAGATGTCAGAATAAAACTGTGATTTGTTCTTAGGTATGAGAGCATTCCACTACAGGCTTATGCTTCTCAGAAATGGCATACTACTTTTAAGGTATTTTAGAACAGATTTATGTTCTTTGCCATTCTTGTGTGAGCTTATTTTTTAATCAACACAAGTCACATATAAACCCTGTTTCTGTCCTCAAATAGCAAGCCATCAAGTTACTGCACAAAAAATGTGATAGTAATATGGTAATATAAAATAAGACAGTAATAACTTGTCTTCAGTTTTAAGTGCCTGTCTTTACCCAAGCCACTTGTTTTCTGTTGCTTTTTTTTTTTCCATTTTACTTTTCAACAGAACAGACTAATATGCTAAAAGGAGCCATCTTTCTTAATTGTTTGGCATTGTTCTCCAGCAAATTTGTCACTCTGTAAATTCATGTTGGCAAAAACTACATAGTGCAGAACGTGGATGAGCAGATGCTACCATAGCTCTCCAAGGAAGCTGATGAGAGAAACAACCCACAAGGCCAGTCAGACTGAGCCACGCCACAGGGTGTCTGGCCCTCGGGACACGCCAGTCTGAATCAACAGGAGCCTTTGCGAAGGAAGGAAGGAAAAGCAACCATAAGCCCTCTGTAACCGTTCAGAAAAGAACATTTCTGTCAGTTTAGCAGAATTTTTGTAGGACATGGGGTGTTTGTGTTCAGGAAATTAACATCTTCTGACAGAAGTTTGTTTTGCTAAGTTAGTGACTCCTAGTTCCAGAAGAGTGGGCCATTCTAAAGCTCCAACACACAGAGCTAAAATCTCAGCCCCACTCCAAATCAAGTAATATCAAATAATAATAATAAAGCCCCCGAGTACTTAGTTTTCAGCTCTACAAATACCCACAATGAGACATACATCTCTTTCCTGAATGGAATGATCAAAATGGTCAAAGCAATGGAGAAAAGCAAAACCCTAAAGGTTTCCTTTCCCCAGTACTACTATCTGTATTTCCAATATCTTGTATAATTCGAACCAATACTGCAGTACGGCGATAATGCTCCTCTTTTTGAGTCCATTTTAGCAAAGCTATTCTCTATCACACTAGATCAATATCTCATTGATATATACTCTGCCAGACCAGCTGCAATGTCATGTGCTGTTGCTGCTCAGTAATATGCACTGATTTAGTGTATGTAGCTGAAAGCTTTTGCAACATGCTGAATGATTTATAAAACACATGGACCATTGTTCTAGTAAGACAAAAATTATACAGATGCTGGACAATGCAGTAACATGAAGTTCCAATGATTTCTGCACTGGTTTTTGGTGAGCGAGTCATGCGGACACAGAAGCAATTTAGCATGAAAGTAGCACCAGAGATTTATGGACAACATTCCCTTATACGCAATTCTCCTCAGCACATGAAGACTTTGACAGTGCTCGAATACAAAAATCTCTGGTTTTAAGCAGTTAGGCTTATTTAATTGTTGCTGGCTTACTAATTCATCACAGTCTAATTTTTGTTTCCCATGTTCCCTGTGTACTATGTACTAATTCGTCAAAATTCTCACCCTCCATCGTTTGCTCTGGAGTCCGCGAAGATAATCAGCATATAGTCACTCTGCTGCCCTAACCTTGCCCTTCAACCAGCAACCACAATCTTTACTGGTGCTGTCACCCACCTTTTCTTATTAATTTGGCAAGATCAAGTTCGAAATGAACTTTTCCCACTGGAGGGGGTTGGAGGGTGGGGCGTGGGGTAGAAATCTGTTTCAGGCCTTGGTTTGTATTTCCCTAAGAAGATTACAGAAAACCTCATTTTTATGATCTGGTCATCCTCATGAGCTCTGTCGGGAACCTCAGTCACAGTGAGAAATCTAAGCAGAAATTTGAAAATCCCTCCAGAAGGCAGTCCACTAGCAATGCTCCATTCAGGACAGCCATCGTACACGTGCTTTACACTGTGCACTTTACACCTCCAGACTTCTAAAATGGTAGTAGACCCAGAAAGCCAGCACCTCACTATTATCTGAATGGTATCAGATGGGACTTAATGGTACAAGAAGAATGAGAAGAAAGGGACACAAGAAGAAGGGTAGAAGGGGCAGCGTGACTCAAGCACAGCCTCTGTGCAAAGTTTCCTTCTGCAGCATCAGAGTCTGCCAGAGTGACCCCATCAGCTCCAGCCCCCTAACCTCCGCTTTAAATCTTGTATGTATTATTCTAGCTTTTACTTTTCAAAATCAAAATAACAAAAAGAAAGGACTGAAGAAAAAACCTCACACATTTCTGTATGAAATGAGGCCAAAGGAAAGTGGCCTGTCTGCAGTGATCTTCTCGGGGCCAGTAAGACTGAACTGAGGCTTCACTCCATTTCTAAATATTTATTTATCCCCTCTCCTCAATAAACTTTTTATAGAAACAAACCAATAGACAAGTATTATTTTATTTTTTAAAAGCATCGTACTGAAAAAAAGGAAAAAAAAACTTCCCCATGAAGTTTGGATGAAGCATCATAGGATTGGAAAGGGACAGACAAAACGCCTGTTGCAAAGACCTTACACATTCACTAAAGAGAATGAGTGCTACTTTTTTCTAAGAAATGTGCAGTACCTGACAGAAAGAAGCTACCATCTCTTCAGCCTTTCCAGTAAGCTAGTACTTTAGTTATAAGGTATTTATCTGCTCAGTTTGAAAATATTTGGTTTCCATGATACTATTGAGATTTACTCAGCCATCGAAGTACTGAACTCCGAGCATGATGCTTCCTGTGAAAGAACTAGCAAGTATATAATCTAAAAAAAGATACTGCACAGAGAATTCAGTTGCCTCATGAAGAGATAAAGAGGCAAGCTTGGAATTTAAACTCAAAGTTAGAAAAAGGGTTTTCAGACAGTTTTAAGAATCAATCACAATGACAATAAATTCTGTCACATGCATACAAACTTAGCTTTCATCAAAATATGAAGGCTTTCAATACAGATCATTCTTCCTTAAAAATAAAACATAATCCCACCCAACTTGCAAAAAACACCCAGTATGTCTTATAATTTATCTTGCAGAACGTTCTTTTTCTTTGTTCCAAGCACACAACTATACCTTACACCAAATATTTCTTGATATCATTTCTTTAACAGCAATATACTTTTTTCGCATTGCAGCTCAGACTTCAAATTGTTTGTATTCAACCAAAGAACAGAAACTACAGACTTGACTACAATATCCAATACAATATGAAATTCAAACTTATCCCTTGAATATGGCGATAGGTTTAAATTATCTACATTTACGGACATTTTGATAAGGAAATTTTAATATTGTCTCACCTGCATTGTCTCACTATCTTTTACTCCAAGAGCAAAAGATTGTTACCATGAAAGCTAGACATTGTGACTGCAGACCTTGAGTTTTCGGGTATTGATTTTGAGAAATTGTTTTAACTTGTATTTTTGTATCTTTTTACAAAAATATTTACAATAAATGGCAAAAGCATTTTACAAAATTTTTATATTTTTTATTTCCTTGCAATTAATCACAATGTTGCCATTTCAATTCAAGGTGTAAAGGCTAATTAAAATCATGCAATTTCAGCTTGTTGTAAAAGGAAATCCAGTGACTTACTATGTACTCAAAGTTTATGATTTACTAGGCAATTTTAATTTTGCTCCTATTACTGTATTATTGCTGTACCAGCATGGAGTCAGAAGGCCTTGATCGGGACTACTGAAATCAGCTGAATACTGCAGAAAATCCACACATCAGCTCCAGCCCTTCTAACCCATGCAGACTCTGCACTTTCAGGGAGGGAACTGCAGCATTTGCAGGTCCTTGCCAGGAGAATAAAGGATATTAAGAAATACAGACTCACAGGCATGCAGAAAGCAACATACATCAGCAACCTGATAAGGTCAGGATAAATTTTCTTTCAGATCTATCATCATCAGAAGACAATAATTAAAAATGCAATAATCTGTGCAGACATACTGAATTTTCTATTTGCATTTATTTCAAAGCTAAGACAGTGGTAAACACCATACCTTATAAGTCCAAATGTTTTTTCATGTTCAGTCATCTTTCTAGAAGAACATGGTGGTTTAATAATCAGTTTATATTTACTATCCAGTGCTTCCTTTATACCTTCCAACAAGAGTAAAATAGTAAGTAAACATTTAGTGATATGTTCAGAATACAGAATTTAAAAGCAGTACTTTCAAGCTAGATTTTGTATTCAACAATCACTGATGACAAAAAAAGAAGGCCAATTAATTTGGTTGTGATACTCTTTAGAGATTTAAAATTTACATGGTAAATAAATTATTATGGCTCTATTCAGAATTAAAGCTCTGCTTAAAGACATCCAACTAAAATTCTGCTGTTTCTTACAGTACTTTTCAGCAGATACAGTAATGACCATACACCATAAGGATTTTCTGACAAGTGTCAAACACCCATAGTGTATACACAGATCTCTGTATTTTTTTGTTCTAATTTGCTTAGTTACAGGGTTTGGTACATGATCTAGCACAGCATATTCACAGATTGCACGCAGTGTGCCAAGCTATGCAACAGAAAATAGGATGTTAGAGGATACATGGGGATCCTCATGTTTGCTTCCAATGGGAATTGATTCAGTGTTAAAGGAGATTTAAAATATAACAGGAAGTTACACATTTACTCCAGAGACAATCACCTTGGAAAACAACAGATGAGCAACACATGTAGCACTAAGATCACAGCAGGTCATCATCTCCTGTGGTTAATATCACTTTGGAGGGAACAAAAAACCCCTACACGATACGTAGGAGTCATAATTACTTATCTCTGTGCCTTAAGAGTTTGGGGAGAAGTTAGAAAACGGTGGTATTTTGATTCTGCCTTTTGTCCTCTTTCTCTCATGACACAATACGTTTTATACACAGATGAAATGTTTTACCAGCTTATGATGTGCAGAAGAACTTGTCTTGCCTATCACGCAAAAATGGGATTTGAGAGTTCGATGTTTCAGAGTTCTGTTATAAAAATATAGTCACCAGTATTACAGTCATCAAAGTTTTGTTTTAAGAAACAGTCACAATGCTGTTGGTCTTCCTTTTACAAAAAAAAATTGGCTCTGGTTCAAAAAGAAGAACTGGGGTGGGGGAACCAAACAAAAAAGTCTGTTCAATATACAGAAGCCGAATTTGATTAAATAAGCTCAAATTTTCACTGAAGACTATTTCATTTCAGAAAATAAAACTGATTCCCAAGAGCTTGTGAAGAAAATATTCTGAAGAATTTTATTGCTTGCAGTCATTCTTTACCCCATCTTTATTATTTTTAGCATTCCAATTTGAAATATTTTAGAGAATGCAAATTTTTTTTCCCTATTAATAAGCATTTCTATGCAGACTGGCATCTCAGTGACTCTGAAAGCATCAGCTGATCCTACGCTGCATATACAGTGTTAGTTCAAAGTAATCTTTGTGGTATGGTTTCAAAGTTAGCACATCTGAAATCAGCAAGCAAGTGTAACAGCTAAATGGGCAATTTGCATGGATGCAGCCAAGGACAACTAACAAGACTGAATCAGTCCTCATCTGCTGTCCTCAAAATGATATAAACTCCTTCGTAAAACCATTCTCCTGTGTTAAACTTAGTCAGACTTTGTAGCCCCATAATTCAAAATCTGAAAAGCACCATTTTTGAGGTAAGACTGGAAAAGTTAGCCTCCAGAAAGGCGTATTGTGTGGAAGAAACAATAAATTTAAATATGTTGTAAAAAAAAGTTATAAAGAAAGTGGGAATGTTTTCATCCTGGACAGAACAAGTAGTAGTAGGCTTAAATTTCTGCTAGAAAAGCACTAAGCTGGACCTCAGAAAGGTCTTTACAATGGAAAGACAAAAGATCACCTAACAGTATTACCCGGCAACACCCGGCAACACTATAAAATCTCCAATCTGAGAGGTCTTTCAGAGCAGGTCAAAGCTCTGTCAGAACTTCACTGCCTTTGTGTGACCACAAATAACATTCCCAGATCCTTTCTGAGCCCAGTTTTCTACGATTCCATTACACATCTACCGAAGATGACAGAACTCTAAAGTGAAGAAAATTCCTATTAATGGTGATAGCTGAAAATAAGAGTAAGAAAGACATAACAAATGTACATTGTAAAGACCATTTTTTGTTGGCTTTATTCGTCAGCTACATACTGCATTGCATTGCTTTTTTACGTCTGTCATCAACTAATTTTAAACACCAAAGCGATTCTAATAATACAATGTTCCCCTTACTAAAATCGCAGATTCAGTATTCATCAGAGATACTTCAAAGAAATGTCTATTATAATGTTTAATGTCAAGGCATGTTCTCATAGTGCTGGTCTTCAAAATCCCTCCTCTGGCTCAATGCACACGGACATTCATAATATGCTGCAGCACCAATACTCATGATTTTCAATAAATGCATAATAAAAATAGGAGTTCACATTTGGACTCTGAAACAGCCAGAGACACTGGCAAAGGGTCACATCCTACCCAGAACCTTAAAGACAGTAAAAATGTTGATCATTTCTGGCCATGTTTTTATTACTCAATAATTTCTAACTTCTTCTCAAATGACCTACATACAAGACCTACAAATCTTGGCAAATCAGAAATTTCTTTTATACCATAAGCTAACAGTATAGCTCTGCTCTTGTTTCTTTTCCTCTTTTCTCTCTATTCCTCTGTGCAGGAATGTGGTCCTCAAAGAAACCAAAAGCCTTGCGGTTGTTCTCTTTTTGTTGAAAGAGGACAACATTACAAGCTTCTGCTTTTGAAATTCCCACAGGTCCAATTTTAATTTGAAGGGAAAAATGAAAAAAAGCATGAGGGGAGGAACCTGCAGAGAAACAGAAAAAGGCTAGATGTTTTAAAATCATTTAACTGATTCCATCCTACAAAACCACGAACAAAACGTATAGCAAAGCTAAAAACATACCAAACCTCTAGAGCTTGCTTCTATTTTCTGTAATTCAAAGTAAAACATTTCTGTGATAAGTTCACTCCAAGTCCCCACCCTCCTAAATTTACAACTAATAATTTTTTCCTTTGCCTTCATGTTGGACAACTTTAATATAAAATTTCTTATTTTCAGGCCATAAGGCAGCAAGAGATGACACGTGATAACTTTAATTATCCTAGCTACTGTTCTTCAAGTTGCTTCTTTATGCATAAAATTAAGAACACAAAGAGAAGAGGGAAGAATGGATGGCTACACGTTACCAAATATGCAGAAGTCACTTGTAATGGAGATTGCCATGACAGAGCAGAACAGAGGAGTGCAGGGAAAGAAAAGTGTAGGCAGTTGTAACATTTACCACTTTTTTAAACTAATTATCAGAAATATATCCTAATATAACATAAAATGGAAATTTCAGACTTCATTCAACTCTAGTATTCCTACTGAAATCAGTCTAGGACATAATTAGGTACATGTAAGACCAGTTATGAATGTTTAACTTTTAGAAGTGACCAGGATTTAGGTTCAGTTAATAACCCTATTTCCACATTATTCTGATAATTACTTGGTGGGGTATAAACTATAAAATCATATATACAGTCATACCACAGCCTGAAATAAATACTCCTTGTCCAACAGCCATAACATTACACTAAATAGCATGGATCAGAAACTTGTTTTCTGCAATATTCTGTATTTTATGGTATGTTTCTCTGTTTTCCCAAGACATAAAATCCTTTAAATAATTAATTTCATACACTGAGTGCCTAGTAAGGCATTGGAAATAAAAAAACCCTAAATATATCAAAATATATAAATATATAGATATGATTTTAACAACTTTCTGCCCTAGACTGTACCAGACACTGTATCTGAAAGACAAGCAATTGAAAAGACTCTGAATGAAGATGATCTTAATGCTTTTTTGTCTCTAAATTGGCTAATGTGGATTGAACTTGCTTGCATAATATCAAGATTCAAGGAAAAACACAATGAAGCTTCTTCCTTATTTACTGGAATAGCACCCCTGTATAAACCCTCCGAAACTATAATCCCTTCTGATCTCTCTTATTCCCATCATGGCTGTGCATCTAAATGACATCATAAACCTGAGGTGCCACATAGGAAAAGAGCTGCAAACAGCAAGAAAGGGCATCTGAAAAGTCTCCAATACTGTTGATCAAAATTCCTTCTTCTTACAAATTTTGAAGAAATTCATAGATAGTAGCTTTTTAAGTTTGAAACATCTGCACTGCTTCCATGAGTTGCAACTTTAGAAGAGTTAAAAGAAACCATGTTTAAAGGCAGTAACGCATCCCTCTCTGTTCTTTCAACAAGCTTGATGTCAGGCAAAAATGCTTTCCCCAACTGTTTACTGAAAATAATCTACCATGATGTCTACCATAATAATCCCGACTTCAAAATAGGCAAACAATAATTTTAGCTGTTTTTAAACTTAATTTTATATAGCCTTAGTCATTTGTAGCAGAAGCTTGTCCTTCAGAAGTAATTCCAGAGATAACCTCTGACTTTTGCGTTCCTTTGTCATACATCCTTTATATTTCAATACTCCGATCAACAAGATACGATGGGCACATCGTAACTATCTTAAGCAGCCTGGAGTCTGAGCACCAGTTTGTATGCTGATTCGAGTAGGAGTCAAGTTATTACTCTAGGCTTCTGACACTAGCTTTCTTCAACAGCATAATTATTGTAAAAAACGCAGTTTGCTATCTAACAAAGTGGCTGAAAAGGCACAAACACAGACCAAAAACTCTTCCATTACCACCTTCTGGAGATATCTCTGAATATACTTTATATAAATCTGCTTCTTACTACTTAGTTGGCAGGTTGCTTAAAGAGTTCTTCCCTGACTGTACTGGACTAACTTCGAGAAACTTTTTTCAAATTCAAACAGTCCCTTCACTCCTAAACACTACAGTAACGCGCACAGGATAAGAACCCGAATATTTGTCTGTTTAATATAACTCATATATGGCAGAGTACTTGCCTGTCTAATCTTACATACCTGAGTTTACATAACACTACAGAATCCACATGTTTTTGCCTCACTTCCCCTCTTCCTATCTGTGACGGTGGGTAGGGCTTTCTTCGCTGGGTGAGGGATAGAGGAAACGTGTTTTCATTTGCTCTTCTCATTTAGATTAATCTAGAGTATTGGTGGATTAAAGTTTTGGTAGTTTGCATTTTGATATACTTGGCACTTGTTCCTATTTAAATGACTCAATTGTCCAGAGTTTATTTCTTCTAGCAAGACTTTTTCCAGCAGATCTTCAGGGAGAATGTCTGCAGATAGGATTAGATTGGAAATGCTATTGCTTTCAGTGTACTTAAGACACTGGGGAAGATGAGAATTTAAATAAGAGATTTCAGATGTCTGGATTATGCACTTCACAAATTCCTTCTTGCCTAAGGGAGGTAAGAACAACAACAACAAAACCCCTAACTCATTTCCAAGTTAATTTAAAAGCAGAGTTTGATGGCAGAATATTTGCATACGTTACCTTCAAGACAGATGCAATATATGCCACAGAATCACAGAATGGTAGGGATTGGGAGGCACCTCTGTGGACCATCTAGTCCAACCTCTCTGCCGAAGCAGGGTCACCTAGAGCAGGTTGCACAGGACCTCGTCCAGGCGGGTTTTGAATGTCTCCAGAGAAGGAGATATGCCATTAATATTTGCACCCATACTTTTTAAGGTTTTCTTTTCTGCAAATATATTGTGTGTGCTATAAAAGCTATACAATCCTTTTTTCTCTGGCAGGTTCTGGAAAGCAAGGGGGAATCCCCAGTTCTTGCAAATTGATGGAATATTCCTTTGCAGGGGAAGGACTTCACCATTTTGTATTTTTCTAATTTTCAGAATATACCTCTTCAGCTTGTACTTCGTTTCAGACAGCATATACTGAGTAATAGCTTTCTGTAGGTCACATAACTCTATTTTCCTTTAGAATAAGGAAACAGGAGACAGTTTAGAGCAGTTTCTTCCATTAACAGATCAACTTTCTTCATGGAAGTTTGTAATTGATACGGAATGGATTTGAATCATCTCTACCAGTGGAGATGTACTACACAATCAATATAACCTATAATGAGAAGCCAAAGCTTCAGAAATATGAGTTGGCACAAGAAAAGGTGATGATAAAAATTAAAAGTTCCACCAGCTTTAAGTGTTCTTGGTAGTGAGACATGAGAATAAATGCTAGCACAGCATTGCGTCCTAATCTCCCACTTAGGTGCCAAATCAAGAAATCCAAGAATTAATAGCAGCCCCAAGAAAAAGCTAGCTCAGCTGCTGAGTCAGAAACTACATTTTTCACTTCTCTCTACTGAAATTCAAGGTTATAGCCCAGCTCTTACTTCAACCAATGGAAGGGATCTTGCCAAATGCAAAGGGAGCTGAACTCGGTCTCTTTCTCTTCCAGTCCTTCAGAAAGAGATGATAGTTTACTTAAAGCTTTGTTTCACTCACATTAGTGATTGTTCTAAGAAATGGTACTTCTCTTATGTTTGGGAAATAACTGTGTGCAGCCATAAATGAAAGAATTAACACTGTTGGATTTGACAGCTCTTACCTGTGAATTAAAAATGTATAGCTTTAAAAAAAAAAACAAAGTAGGCAGGGGGACATGCTAAGCCTGTAACTATGTTTTCCCATACTTTACATTACCTGAAAATGGATTTACATTAGTCTTTTAGTATTCCAGGAAAGAGAAATGAATTCCACAGTTTTTCAGTCCTCTATGCTGACGTAAGTTTAAAATATATACTTTCCCCTAAGTTTCAATATTAACTTTGGATGCATAGCTACACAATTTCTCCTTATTTCTTCTTCTTCCTCAAACTCTTTCAAGAATATTAATTTGAATAAACGTTTCATACAAGATGAACTGGACTATGAATTTGATTTTCTTTTTATGGATATTTGCTTAACTCAGATGAATCACAGGTGAATTGAGGTAATGTGTAATTTAAATAGCTGGGCATGCATCTTACGTGTACAGTATTGTGGCTTTTACCTTATTGCTCTCACTGAAAAAGTGTATCTTCATCCTAGTCTGAAGAAGGAGTGCAAATTTCTTGACTTCAAAAGTTAGAAATAGAACAGGAAACTATAGTATTTAGTAATCAAAATTTTTCAAATGCATATAATTTGAAAACCTGTATTAAGATGCACAGCAGAAAGGAAATAAAACCTGAAATAGCATCTCAATAAAAACTTAAAACTATCAGTAAATACAAAGCTTTATTTTATTCTGTATTTCTTTTTACCATGATGTTAATTTATCCTCCCCCAAAAAAGATGACTAATAAAAACTTGTTTTCAAACAATGTTTTAGAGGTATAAATGGATAATAGAAGTTTTGCCAGGGACTTCTCTGGTGCATAGAGCTGCTTGAAGGAATGATACTATGTGAACAGCAACAACAGTAATAAACACCGATTTACTGCAGTACTCAAAAACTTAAGCATGTGCTGAAGGGTGAATTTTTGTGAACACATCAAGGGAAACATCTGTCATGATGTTTGAAATACAGACTGTCACACTGCTGCATTAAACCACTCGGTTTTGCAGATATCTGAAAGTAATTGAACTTCATAAGACTTCTCAATTTACATATATATATTTTTCAAGCTGAAAGTATTTTCTACTGCAAAAGTTACAGAAGATTGAAGAAGGTAAGTATCTGCTAACTGCAGTAATCTAGAGGAAAATCTGTAAATAAAAACCACTGTGAAATGGAGTGCTGAGATTGTGAAAATTAATCAATTATAAAGTACTCTGACAAGAAGCTTTCTTGAGAGCCTCTATCTTCTGAATGTAAAATTACAAAAGCATGAATCAGGTGTTACTGAATACCGCCGTGTTTAATGTGCATGTCACATAGCATGTTCTTGGACTGTTTCACTAGGGAAGGATGTTAAAAGACTCAATCTTTAAATTTAAACACAGTATGTTATTGAATTCTTATACCATAAGACTTGAAGGGTTTTAATTTTAGAGGACTATTAGGAAAAAGAGTATGGATAACTGAGAAAGTACTCGGTTTATGCAGGTGAAGTTTAGTATTTGGACAAAATAATTTAGTTTGGATTCTGATTAACTGATTCCAGTGAAGTGAGCTCAAATCTTCCACGTTGATTACAGAAAATTTCAGACCAAACAGTAAAAATCCTGTAAGATCAGGTCATACCAAAAAAGTTATGATATGTAGGTAACAAGTACAAATCTTACAGATGTCTTGGGCTACACACCATTTCCTTTTGAGGTTTAGACACCATATCTCTTTGCGGTTCATATCTAAAAAGATTTTAAATGATAAAACAGGTATACGACAGCAAAGCCATGTAACCTCTTCCTGTAATTTCATGGGGCAGGACCTTTGAAAGAGAATGAAGTGGTTTGGTTTTTGGGGGTATTTTTTGTTTGGGCTTTTTATATGAAGAAAAAGAAACATCTAAAACTAGACAAGAAAAGCATAAGGTTTTCCAACAAAAAGGGCAAAGTAGTTAAATTGCAGATTTGTTATTAACATTACTTAAAGAAATAAAGGCTTTCACTTCTTTGTTGTTTATTAGCACTGTCATGAGTATACGAATATGGCCAGGCTGATTCTGCCCTTGGGATGCGCAGTCCGTGTGACAGACTTCTTGGCCACAATTTCTGCTTCCTGACTTCTTACAGGCCCAAGTTTTGAAAAGTACCACAGTCACAATGCTTTAGGCACACAGGCTGTTTAATTTGAGCTAACAGAAAGAACCGCATCGCTGAAGGCAACCGCGAGTTGTAAAAGCACTGCTGAATAAGCAGGTGATGTAATAGTAACGCAATGTGATATCTGTATTAAAACATAGTTGCCTAACAACACCTTGGAGCTACCTAATCTGGTATTTCAAGTTCACCTCAGCTTTTCTAAAGCAAACATGAAAGTAAAAATGGCAGCATTTCCAGCTAATGATATGTGCAGCTATGCAAATATAATCTAGATATGTGCTACAGCTATGCTCATAAGCCAATAATTTTCACAACAGGAGGTCTGTTGATTGCCCTTGACATGGAAAGTATCCTAAATTTTAAGTGTAGCTTTCTTCCTCCTTTATATTCTTGTCAGCTTAATGCAATGGATTATTTTTGACGAAACTAACCTTGTCATATTGTGACATCAATTAAATGTTTTACTTATTCAATGCTATTCAATAGTGAATAATTTTCTGGGTTTGCTTTACTTGTATGTTGGAGGCGCTCTGGAAAAGCATCACTGTAATACAAGATGGGGGGAACACACAAAATGGAGCAGCTAGTATTATAAAACACTACATAACAAGCCATGTAACTAAAACTAGGAAATTATATTCTTACCTGGTTAGATTTTTATCTTATGGTTAACTGCACTTATCATATGCCGTGCCCAGAGCTGTTCTAAAGTCCAATCTGTTTGATCCCTTTTTCCTGCTTTTACTGACAGCAAAGGCTATGCCTGGATTACAATTTCTATTATGCAAAAGACTCACAATAAAACCTGACAACATTTCTCCAAAATGGACTTTCATTATAAGGGAATTCAATCCTCCTGGTCTCACAGCAGATTTTAAACAAAACTGAGCAACTCTGGTACCATTTTCTTAATCAACTAAGTGTAAAAATGAAAATTTTTATGCATAAAAATGAGCAAGATCACCAAGCTCAAAATTCATCAGAACAAGGCAGATGCATCAAAGGTAGGTCGTCCTATGAAATGTGGAAACTCTGGGATAGTAACCACGGTAGTGCTCTGTGGATGCATATGTATAACCTGCTGTAATTTGGTTAACTGGGAATGGCATTTTGTTTACTGTGCATTTGAGAGTCTACTCTTTTACTTTCTGTTGTTAGAAAACTTTTTTCAGGTTTTATAATGCTTGCTTCATGAAGGACAGATGAAGGACAGGAACAAAGGACAAAAGGAATAGCTCCTCCAACATACTCAAATCTATAAAGCATACATCAGAGTTCATTGCCAACGCCAAGATTCCCAGTGCATACACAATAGTCTTAATGGCTTCTTTCAGAAGAGAAAATTTATAGTGCAATCCTCTTCTCCCCTCAAAAATTTAGCCACTCATTCATCCAGTGTGTTCTAGTCTTAAATGGGTAACCAGAAGAAAATGAAGGGACTAAAAAGAAAAAAATAGAAAGTAGAAGGATACACGCCAAAAAAACCCCAACCTCAAAAGAGTGACTTGAGATAGGGTCATAGAACCATAGAATGCTTTGGGTTGGAAGAGACCTTTAGAGGCCATCTAGTCCACACCCCCCCTGCAGAGAGCAGGGACATCTTCAACTGGATCAGGCTGCTCAGAGCCCCCTCCAGCCTGGCCTTGAATGTTTCCAGGGATGGGGCCTCCACTGCCTCTCCGGGTGTTTGAGATAAAATTGTACAGACAAATAAAACCTAAACTTCTTTTTTTAAAGCCTGCATTATGTAATACCCAGTTAAAGGCCACTGTATCAGTGGTGACTGTGCACTTGATTTGTTTTGTGTAAATAACAACTAAAAGCACCCTCACTATTCACTTACATTCTCAAGAAGGCAACAGGAAAAAAAATTCAGCATATGGAGAAGCTAAATATGAAGTTTCCCTACCGTTGACCTATGCTAGCCTTAGAACAAGCTAATGTTAAACCATTCACAAAAATAAATACTGAAGTCACACCTTTAAAATAGCACAAACAACATCCAGTATATCTTGTTTGTTACCTAACCACATGGAAGAACTGTGCCAGTTTACATCTCCAAGCAAATTTTCACCAGGAGACAGTGAGTAAAACATAGAAGTTCAAACAAAAATGGAATTACAGAATTTGAAACTATAACCATTCCTATATTTTTCTCCTCCAGTTGTCAACGAAGCTAAAAAAAATACCATGACTTCAGGACACCTCATCTGTAGGAGGCTAAGAATGTAAGATGCTTGAGCAGGACTGCTTCAGACCTCCTCGTCTACTGTATTCCCAGCGGTCTTCTGCAACACGGCCTCCCTCTTGCCCTTTACCAAGAAGGGTGCATGCTAGTCCCACTCCCCACAATTACAAGTTCAAACTAGAGAAGGCATGTATCTCACAAACCAGAAAAAAGTTACAGAGTCAGGGCTCTACAACATCCAGCTGCCAATGTCATCACTGACTGCTGGAGTTTGACATGTGTCATCTCCTATTGTCCAACAAGTGGAATGTGCTTGAACTGCCAGTCGAGACTGTTTGCACAGACAGTATGGGTAATGAGGACACAGAAGAGGTCCAGGATGTAACGCAAATATTTATTAGTTGCTATCAAATCTTTTTTTTTTTTTTTTTGGCTTT
>Ga0065711_1033557_pt1 | contig 25270 bp, 24 predicted proteins | sample Hoacrofraction12_FD_59098 | JGI IMG/M metagenome (GOLD analysis project Ga0065711, IMG submission 59098) | Hoatzin crop microbial communities from Cojedes, Venezuela - Epithelial fraction 12 v2 (version 2) | ecosystem: Host-associated > Birds > Digestive system > Esophagus > Crop | place...
CCCCCCCCGAGGTATTTGCCATGTACAAAGCAAATCACTGAGTTTACTGAGCCTAGCCTGACATTTCTTTTTTAACATTTTAACATTTTTAAAAGTGCTGCATAATACATCTAAGAGCTTTACAGATATTAATAGATACGTGCATTCTTAGAGGCAACCACAAGGTAGCATGGTTTTCGTAAAGAAACTGCCATTTATTTCTTTAATTAGTTCAAAGAAAAATGATACCCGAAGTTCTACTGAAGCCCCTCCAATAAAACGCGTAGATAAGCAAGTGAGAGCCTGTTTACTCTGTATTGTTCTATTTTAGCCATTCTCTGAGGTGTAGCTTGGAAGTGTTAAAGTTGCATTCCTAACGCTCGCTCACATCTGTTGCATACCTGTGTAACAGTCTGAACGCCTCTTTACGTGCCTACCAGTAGGAATCAAAAACTGATTTGTGCCTTTGTTTTATTTCCGTAGCTCTTTTTTACTGACTAAAAATCCTTCAGATTTGTAATTCGATTAAGTCTCCATTAGGACGTTGCTATACCTGAGGTACTGGTTATTCTCATGGAGATAGAAATGAAAATATATTAATTCTTACAGCCTTAAAATGGTTAGGGAATTGCAATTATTTCCCAATGCAATGACATACTATTGGGTCCTGGATTGTGTTGATAGATGACTTGGTTTTTTGTCTTTAAAAATAATTTATACAGATAGGAGCACACGTTTGTGAAAATATCTGAATGCATGTGCGTGTATGTGGACACGTATACCTTTATTTATTTGTTTCTGTGAGTCCAACAGAAACAATGATAGCTGCCAACCAAACCCTAATTTACTGTCACCACAAACCCTAAACAGCATTCATTTACTAGTAAAGCCTAATGGCATACATGATGGTTTGCCAGATTTGTGGCCTTTGTGAGGCTTATAAGCAGGACTGACTTGGGAAGATCATAAAACTTAATGAACTTCTCGACTGCAGGAGGTGTCCGCAGGGGAAGAGAAAGGCCTGCTTGGCTGGTTGGGCTGGTTGAACTATTTTTTATGTCTAAAGAGAGAGGAGGAAAATGGTCATGAAGAACATTCTCCCCTTGTGCAGAATTTTGTTTTAAAGAATGAAAAAAAAAAAAAGTTAAAATCAGACAAATAGTAATGTTAACCACGGGGTTACTTTCTTGCTGTTCCCCATGTAAGCTAAAACCTTTATTTTTATTGCTACACCTGTAAATAGCCATACGATGCCGTTCCAATGATTAAAGGGCTGTATCGTGCCCTCACTTGCTGCAGAGCTGCGTGTTGATGAAGCTGGCCCAACTCTTTCAGGAGCGCCCCTCGTCAACATGCTGCAAAATCTGTAAACCGCCTGTGAGGTGACTCCTTGGAGGAGGACTTGCTTTTTGCCTTGCCTGCTAGCAGAATTCGAAACTGTTAACCCCTTTCTTCACTGTGGTTACTGAAAAATCGAATCACAGGACTCCTCCCTTGCCTTAACAAATTTCAACTTCTCAGTGTTTGTAAACTATCATTCAGTGCCAACAACTTGCAATAATGCATAATAACACACAATCCTGTCTGAACATTAGCGGATTCAAGTGGAACAATGAAATGGCACTGATAGCAGCCACGGGCGCGCGTGTGTGTATGTGCGTACGTGTGTGAGCTGTTGTATCTGATATATCAGCTGTGATGTTGCTGTTATTCAGTATAGCTATTTAAAATATTTATGTGCAGTCCTGGTGTTTTTTTTTCAAGCTGCTAAATACATATTTTTTATTTACCCTGACTACATAAGGAAGTAAGCCTTGTGTATTTATGTGCGTATAGCTTTTCTTCAGTTTAAATTGTTTAGCTTTTGTTTCCTTTCTCATGCTTCAGTATCCAAGATTTTTCACTGAACCATTGGTTATACTTTTGCATGGTATTTTTTTTTTTTTAATTGTCAGCAAATCTATTACAAATGATGACGTGCAGTAGAACGTTAGGTCATTTACACTGTCCTTATGGCAATGACATTGCTTTTCTTCATAAATGTCCTACTAGATAAAAAATAAATTGAATAAAGTATCTTGATTGTCATTTGGTCATCTGTTTCAAGCACATTCATTGTCAAAAATTTTGTTTCTTTGGTGGATTTGTAACAGGGTGCTTCTCTGGTGAAGAAAACAGGCGGCTTTGGTGATTGTTTTCATTAGGAAATTCATGATACTTTGTCTTACAGAACCTGTAACTACACCGTACCTTTAGACCTTACCGTTGTCAGTGCTCCTTGCTATATTTAGACAACAATCTGCACGTTGATTACCAGGATCAGTGTTTCCAGATTCCACCCCCACCCCCCCAGCTCTGTAGAGGGTAAATTTGGACCTACTTGTCAATACTAATTTAACTAGGAGCAGGGATTTATTTTATCTTACAGCTATTTTTCATGTCCTTCATTTTATTTTTGAATTTGACACATTTGCTTGCTTATCTGAAAATACTAAATGATAGGAGTTACTGTGTGGTGTATTTTAGGATGCTTGTTGTAAGTTAAGGAATTTTTGCATTCAGAGATAAATTATTAAAATAGCATGTAGTGAATGCAAAAGAGGCCTTTTTTTTTTTACAGGATTTAACACATTTATCAAGCTCTATTCCTACAGCTTTCAATGAAAAAGTTGTACAATATGGATATTGTGCTGTCTTTTTTCAATTTAAATATTGATTTGTGTGAAACATTAATATAATGATATTTGCAGTCTACCGTAGACAAATATAAGCAGAATTAGACATACTAAATTGTTACAGATGTAACGCAATATTTAAATACATATGAAGGCTGTATTAATAATTATATAGTAGAACGCGAGAGAGTCCTCAATTTTTAGGCTGTTTTTCAATTCCTTGCACATCGTGCGCGTGATGGTTCGGTGAGTATTTTTTCTGAATAGCAGGAATGAATACTGAATTTGTGCACTCCGAATCAGCGGAGCCCCGAGTGGAGTTCTCCCGTCCTGGTATCATTGGTGGAATTAGATGTAGCTGTTTGTATTCCGTGAATTGACACCCTGAGAAGAATGCTTTGTTTGTTTTCTCAGCAGTCATGTTTAATGCTATTCGCTTATCAAGGTGATCAGCATGGTTCAGATAACACATGCCTGACACAGCCTGCCTTTTTTCACCATCGTGTTGACCTTTTGTCACATTTGCTTTTCTCTGGTAGGCAATTCATGTCTTTAAGTATGAATGGAGTAAATAATTCACATCAATATTTAATATAAATTATTAAAGTTTCTGTCAGCTCTTATACTTCATGCTTTTATAAAGTTGGAGTAGTTCATCAGCCAAACAGATGAATTGTGCTTCTCAGCTGGACATTAGAGCTCCTCCATAACGCTGGCTTTACAGTGGAAGTAAACAGGGAATTAAATATGAAAGGAAATGAAGCCTGGTACTTGAACTCTATGTATTTTTCAATAATGCACATTCTTTAGGAAGGCTCAAAGTGCTAGATAAATATCCATCATAATTTATTTTGTTATTCCCATCCTGGGTTTTTTCCCTTCATGTTGCAAACAGAAATGTAGAAAACCCTACTGACCCCGGCATTTTCTTCTCCTCTTTGTTATTAGCCCTCTGTTAGTGCTCCAGCCCCCTTCTTGGCTTTAGGCTGGGTGTATGAGTGTTGGGGTTTTTTGGTTTGTTTTTTTTTTCCCCCTTAATGTTCTTTCTCTGTTTTTAAAGATTGATGGGGAGCACAAAGGCGACAAAGTTTCAGGATTTTTTAGTCTTTTTTGTAAATTGTAGTTTATATTTTGCAAAGCAACGTGTGATTGAAGGTAGATTCTGAAAATATTTTTTAAAGAAGAAATGGCCTGATGTCTGATTGTAACAGTGATAACGTATTTACTGCTGTGAGAATTGGATAAAAATAGCGTGTTTTGCATAAAAGCATGTAGTAAAAATCATTGTGCTCTTTAATTTTGTTCTATTTTAGGTATTTTACTTTGAATTCTTTTGTTAATGATCGGTTCAGTGCATGTTGCGCAGTCATGTGAACTTGTAACAATATATGAATCACTCAATATCATGCGTCCTACAAATCAATCACTTGGGAAAGGGGGTGGGTTTGTATCATGTGTTTACAGGTCAAAACCTTTTGCTGTGCTGAAGTCATGTATCAACATTTAAAGCTAATCTCTCATTCCTCATTGTCCAGCAGGTGGCTTTTTCGTATATTGTTTAATTTTTAATTATTTATTGTAAGTGGAAAATGGAATTTAATAATATTACCCTGATTGCCTTTTTTTAGAAGAACAACGGTTTTCCAGTAGTGTATCCTGTTGTGTATGACAGGGTCAATGAAAGCATCTAGAGATCTTCAAGTATACAATCTAAATTAAGATTCTAAACAGGCATTACAGATGCTGGTAACTTTGGCAATTATCATTTTGTTTGGTGAACAGTAGTAAAACAGTGTGCGGTAAAAGTGTTTAGAGAGAGAGGATAAATAAATTGAACAGTTTTGCAATGCAAAGTGGTTTGTGGTGTTTTTGAGGATTTCTTGGCTCTTGCTTAACTGCTATTGTGAAGCCTGGAGCAGATTTTCCCATTGCTAATGCCCTAGAAGTATTAATTCACTTTGATATGCTAATTAGAGGGCATTATGCAAGAAATGAGATTAAGTGGCAGCATGAAGCCATTTGCCTGTCAGTAAATTGAGAGCTTTAGCATCAGGAGGAGCTTTGTTTTTTCTGAGTTTCTCTTGGTTTTGCATATAAATAAAATTGATTGAAAGGTCTAGAGAAGCTTCTAGAACATTGGTGGTTCTTTTTCTCCTTCTATGATTATTTAAACTTCATGTTAAAGCCTTTCTCTGAATATTAATTGATCTAATGGGAGATACTGAACATGAAGAATTTCATTGTATTCTCAGTTACTGTATCTTAACAAAAGGAAAGTATTAGAATTCTTTGTGTCATCTGATTTTTGTGGTATTATTTTAGATATATCTTACAGCTTTGCATTATAACCTCTCTGACTGCTAACCGCTCCTGTGCTGAGAACTGTATCTGCGGGGAGGTATTTTTGCCAGTTCTGCTGGCTTTGGGGTCAGGATAGCGAGAGCCCAACCAGCTGAAGTCAAATGGTCGGCTCCCATTCCTGGCCGATGGGGCCTTGGACATTTATCACCCCCGCTCACTCATAGCATTTGCCGTCATTTCTTATGTAAATCACGCGTATATTTTCCTTCGTTTAGGAAGGAAGGGTTGTAATATTGACCATAGATTTTATTCAACTGCCAGAAACTCTGTTAGAGTAACATTAAGGGATTGACTTACAGCCATAAGAGCGAGGAGATTTGGAGTTAATAGTTAAACTCTGCCCTTAACTCAACTCATTGAACCTATTTATTAGAGCATATATGATACGTAAGATCACTGTGCTGAGACCTCCGCAGTATTAGGGCGCTCCAGGATGACTCAAAGACGAGAGTTTCTGATTTAGTTCAGATTTTCCTGGTGGGTTTTTTTGGGGGGTGTGTGTGGTTTTTGTTCAGCCTCGGAGTTGCTTTACTACAGTTTTGTGGTTAGTTTTCTTTTTATAGTACTCTTTAAAAAAACATCAAAGAAGTAACTCTAGAAATGGAACAAGAAATTAATCAGAAAATCAAAACAAAACCGACCCAAGCCTCTCTAGTCCTCTTTGCCTGAGTGCCTGCAGAGTGTTTGCTGTTTGTGTGCCCATCTCCTCCACAGATCGTTGTCGCAAAGTCAATCAGGGGAGTAGTGCTAGGGTGACAGTGCTTGTTATGAGCCCCAGTAGTTATTTAAAAGAAAGGAAAAAGGATAAAAAAAATGCCCCAGAGCTCAGTGCGGGGGCTGTTCATGCTAGATGCACATGCTCTCCCTGATCCTGGCAGCTGAAGTCTATCACCGTTGGGAAATTTTTAACATGAACCACATAAGACACAAACCACCGCCGTTTCCCCGAAGCCACAGGGGTTTTCACGTCAGCGCAGGACAACTGGCACGTGCGCTGCGGGTCCCTGCCCGCCGGCCTCTGCCCTCGGCCCCCGCCGGAGCTCCCTGCTCCTCATCAGCCAAGGGTCCGCAGCGCCGCTCTCGTTCAGAGCACGATGTCCCTGGTTGTCCTTAGTGCCCAACAGCTCCTGAACCAGTTGGCCCAAAGAACCTGATCAGGAGCTTGCAACCCCAGACCTGCAGTTACCATAGTTTGATACTGGGAAGAACAAAACAGCACCTGGAACTGCAGAATCGGTTCTTCTTACAGAAAGCGTCGCTGGTCTCCAGCTGCTGAACAAAAGAACTAAATAATAAAACTGATCGGTGGCCAACCTTGGCTTTCTCAGTGCCAGAAGACCCCGACGGCATTGTTTCAGGGGGAGAGGGTGCCGGAGGTGAAAGCCTGGCATTTCTGGGTTTGACTCCTGATGCTGCTGTTGGCTTGAGAAGAAAAAGCCTTCCTCCCACTGGAGTGAGGAGAGATGTGGTGACCTCGGCGGGAGCAAACGCGGGGGCTGGGCCGCCGCCTCGCTGGAGTGAATGCACGGGCTCACTTTTCCTACCTTTAAAATGGGAATATTATCTATCAGGTTTTTTTGTGAAGATCATGTGAAGTTGGTGCTATGTGTTGAAAAGGAGTAATTTTATCAAGTATTTGGCATGATGAAAATTGTGACATAAGAAGTAATCTATTAGCACTATTTACAGTGTCCGCTTTATTCCAGTCACGGTGAGCCTAATGGAGTCTTACCTCCTGGAGATGGAGAGATTAGGCTTTCCTTAGACTTCTGCTTTTCTTGGCTTTAATTAGGAATGTTTGTTTTTTTAATGCATGGTTAGACCTCTAGCAAACGGTCATTGGGGTTTTCTGACTTGGTAGTTCGTTTGCTTAGTGCAGAGGGAGACCGTTTGCTCACCGCAGATGGGGACCACTGCTTTTCTTCAGCGAGAGCGGCTCGCAGGCAGGATGGCATGCTTGGAAGCGTGTTTAGAGCGTGCTTTCATGGATTTGTTGATTAAAGAAGGGAGTGCGCTTTTAGTGAGGTTTGTAATTACAGAACACCCAAATGTTTGCTTTTTTTCCTTCCATGGGAGATCCTGGTAGCATGATTAACTGTCATGAGTAAGAACAAGTTACAGTAGATTGCGCAATGATTCTTATTTGACTTCAAGGATGTATTTATTACCATTTTTGAACAAATTATACTAACATGAAAAGTTGTGGAAATGATTGTGCACTAGATAAGGTGATGCATTACAGGAGTGGTTGGGTTTATGGAGCTTTATGCCGAGGTTTTCTCAGAAATTATAGCACAGCCCTGTCACTATAAAACCTGGTGATACAGTTGGTAATAACATGCAGTGGAGGTATTTTTAGGATTTCACTTGTTATTCAAATGGAGTGGGACTATCAGTTTTTCTGCCTCGTATTTCTTTCCTTTGTTGCACTGGGCGAAGCGGGAAGAGGGGAGGGGAAGCCCCAGGATGGCAGAGCGGGTGCTGGGTGTGGGGTACCGCAGCCCTGCCGGGTCCCGCCGGTGCCACCGGCTCCGCGGGGCTGCCCAGGCCTCGGCACCGCTGGCGGCTCCGTGGGCGCCTGGTGCTCGTGTGGGGCGGCGGGGGGAATTTCGCCTGCCATACACAACTGAGGATTTTTTTTGTGAATTATTTCTTACTTCCTCTCCACTTGTTAGGGCAGTGACGTGATATCGATACGGAGCTTGGGAACTTATTGACTTGTTGGTTCTTGACCTTTTGACTGTGACCAAGTATAGAAATTGAATGTCTGAAAATTAAATGATAGACTCTATATACATAAATTCTTGGATGTCAGTGTATTACATGGACTAATTTCGGTTTACCTAAATTTATGGCATTTTGTGTTCAATAAAGGAAATATTTCTTCCTTTCAATATACCGAGAGTCTAGTAATATTGTAGTTGCTAGCACTAAACAAATCAATTTCCTTTTACTGACTGATTATCATAACAGCTGCTGTTTAATCACCGTGATTGTTATGTAACTTTTAAGTCTCTAATATTTTGGAGAGGAGCAGACAGCATCGTCTCACCACGTAACGACGTGATGTCACCGGTGCTGAACCGTGTGACTGCATTTTGAGGGGCTCCAGGCTAGAGTTCCCGTTTAGTCTAGTAATACTTGGTGGGCTGTGAGCACTTGCTGAGCAAACTGCCTGCTTGAAAGGGAACCCCAAATAACACACGGTCCACGTCCTGTTTTCCCTGAAATGAAACATGAGTGGTGTTTGGTTTTTTGCCCTAAAAATGTGTCATGGTGGGGCCTGATGAAAATGCCGTGCCTCGGCCTCTGATGTCTGATGAAATTAGCTCATTGCTGTGCACGTGCAAACAGGGAGAGCGGCGATCCCAGATTTGTAGCTGAGAGCGAGACTCGGGCCTCCAGACTGGGGCGACGGAGCTGGGAACACGGTTCTCGCCGACTGCCGCAGTAAGGCTGTGGTCAGCACTAGTGTAAATATTTGTACAACAACCATGTTCTACAGACTCCGATTTAATGGTAAAAATCTGCCCTGAACGCCTGGGTAAATATATGCTGAAGAACAGAAGCCTATTCACTGCAGAAACAATTGACTTTAGGTTCTTTGTTGTTAAAGTGGCCCCCAGTGATCCGCTGTGCGGAGCAGATCGCGGCGTGCGGCTGCCGGCGGGCTGGCGGCTCCCGCGCAGTGCCCGGCGCGGGCGACGGCGACGGACGGGGCGCGGGGAGCCGGCGTCGCCGCCCCGCTCCGATCCGCGCACGGGCAGGGGAACTTGTCAATGGAAGAAAAAGAACTGTAATCGCGCATTTACATATGCTCCTAATTGTTGATTTGGGGATTTTGTATGAATATAGCTTCACAAAACAGATGCTGTTTAAGAAAAGGGGGAACATCATTTTGTGGGCAATGAATTAAGTGTTTTTGTGGCCCTCTCATCCGTAGCTAGGAGCAGTTTGTGGACCGCGTCTGTGAACGCCGCTCATAATTGTTTTTCACACATAAGTTATGCAAATGAGCTTTTATGGCAACTGGCATAACAATTAGCATCCTCCAGCAATATTTTAGCAGGTTAATTGCAAAATTTCTAAATTGTACATCTGACTTGTTAATTAGGCATGACAGAGGTGGTAAAATAGTTATCTTCAGGCAGTGGCAGCCAGGAGCTGCTTGAAATGCAAAGAGCAACGATTGATTGGATTTGAGGGTTACAATTGTGGGAGCACTGCTGTTGTCAAGTGCCGCTGAGCAGCTCTGCTCCACCGGCTGCCTCGGAGCGAGAGCCACGTCGGTGCGGAGAGGAGCCTGCCATGTACAAATCTGCGTTATTTAACTCTGAAACTCTCCAGATCCCGTCCGTGGGAAGGGCCCAGCTCCTGCCTCTTCCTCCGTCTCAGGCCCACGTGAAGGGACCTGAAGTCGTAATTTTGATTTTATTTACAAATATGCCTGGAAGTTTAGCTGCTGGCACGGAACAACAAATACTTTTTTTGTTTTTTCCCAGCCTTGGTAAAAATGCCATTACCTTTCCCCACACATTTGCTGAGAATTCTGCCTTGTTTTCCTTAAATTGCAACCTTTGCTGCCCGGTATTTTAATACGGTGTTGATTACACTTTACAAGCTTTACTTAGCTTATTTATCTTAAATCCTTGCTTTCAAATGTCTTTGTGTGTCTTATCATATTAATCGTATTAAAATACAAAAAATTATGATATTTGCAATAGTCCCTTTTTAGGCTCTCGGAGGTACATCTGAATGATTAAGAAAAGATTGTAACAGGAGAGTCTTCATCCTGGTAACATGCTCAAAACGTTTTTCCACCAGTACTGCCTGTAACAGAGAACCGTGTATTCCAGCAGAGGTGCAGTCTGTTTGAATCATGCCAACACGATTCTCCATCCCAGTATCTTCTAAATACATTTTACTCTCTTTGACTGCTGATTTTGGTATAAAATGCAGATTTCTGGGCTATTTTAATATTTAATAAGTTAAAGGGTGATAGCAAACAAAAAAAAGCCCCGCTGAACAAGTACCTTTGGGAGACAGGGAAGTCATCTACCATCTCCGAAAGCTTTGTTTGGTTGTACCGTTTGTCTTTAGTTTGCTGGTGGAGTCTGTATTTTGTGGCTTAAATAAAGTCAATCAAATTTGAGTACGTATGTAGTACCTGTAAGAAAAAAAAAAATCAGCTTAAGCACATGCGAAATTTCATGTCCTCTTTTTTCTCTGTATGCATTCTCTTGATTTAACCACATGGTTTTTAAAATTGGGATGTTATATTTTCATTTAAAAAGTAAATGCTCCTGCATGCATAACTGTTCTAATATTTTACATTTTCTTGTGACATGTGTATATGGAGTAAGTGCCATTTATGATATGTTGTCATCAATAATTTTGTCACAGAGAATAAAAGCCTTTAAACTCATCCACCCACTGGAACGTTTTATCATATTTATTTTAAGAGATATGAAATTAGCAGAACAATTGAGCTCTTTGTATGTGGGAGATGCAAATGTAACTGAATATTTACCTTTAATGAAGGGCAGCATAAATATCTCAGTGTCAATAAATTATGTGCAGTAGCAGAATATTCCATAGACACCTAATAAATAGTTCCTTTTTTGCCCTAGATTCCTGAACCGCGTTATCTTCTAGGATAGTTTAATTTACAGCCCACAGTGAAATTAAGTATTGCTTAACTTTTTGAAATTACCTATTGCAATTGGAAAATACTGCTTTTTGACTAGCAGTAAAGCATGTTTCTAAGTCATTACGTTTACTGATTAAATGCTCACTCGCTGTATTCAACAGTTCAAGGAAGAGTTTACTACAGCAATGCTTCCATACATAATATCTGGAATGGAGTAACCATTTTAATGAGCTTCATCGGGAGAGATTCCAGCAGGGAACGTTTCAGGTGTGTTATGGCTGTTGTCTTGTCACAATGCGTGCCGCGGTAGCGTCAGAGAGGAGTTACAGAGCAGCCCTCGTCTCCTTGAAGGCAGTGAGCAACTCCATCGTCAGTGTGAGCAGGGAAAGGCAGTACAACGTAGCGTTGTGTCTGCTGGTGTTTTAGCAAGCGTGGTAAGTAAATATACTCCACGGTTTAAATGTACATCACATTTTAACTGTCCCAATATTGATCATCCTATAGAGGAATTATATTGAAGTCTACTAGTTATTAGTGTAAAGAGGGTCAGATGCAGGGACTGGTACAAAGCAAGTGCTCTCATGGTAATGATGCTGCTATTTATAGATCCCCATTTCATTAGTTGCAGAGTTTCAGGGAAGAGATTTTCTCTAGGGGAAATGGATACTTGAAGTTCATTTTCTTCCTGATGCACATTAAGGCAGAAACGTGAACAACCTTCAGCGTAGGACACACGGTCACAGGATTTTGTGTGGCCGTTTTCCCTGCGTGTACCTGCGGCTGCGTGCAGTGCAGGCGTCCGATTGCTAACGGCTGTTCCAGCCGAGCTTCCCTTCCAAATACCTTTCGCAATTTTTTTGTCACCAGAAGAATTATTTTTTTTTCCCCGGAAGGAATTTTATTTTTTAAGGGTGCCATGCCAGTAAACCGAGCAATATTAAAATATTTTGCTTTAGAAAAAGAACACATCTGGATCACCTGACTTACAGCAGTCTTGCTACAGCTGTCGTACGCACTACAGCGTGTTTACGCGCAGTGCCGAAGAAGTGCAGTCTCAGTTAAGCAGAACAGGACTGTGTCTGCTGGTATTTACTAATAAATACGAAAATTTCTTTGAGTATCTGAAAACTGGATTGTTTAAACATACTTAGCTCCCTCCTGTGAAATTCAGATAATCAAAGCTCCGTATAATTTTTGTGTCCCTCTGTTTCTAGAGCTTTCCTTCTTGGAATTCTTGACATCTTGAGTTATTTTTTTTTTTCCTTTAAGAGAATATTTACTTAGTTAGTATTCACTTAATTAGAACTGACTGTTTAATGTTTTCTGGGAGGGTATTTATGGTATTTTCTGTGCCATATTTGCATTCCAGAAATTAAGTCCCCATGCCATTATTCGGCAAGGCTTTCATACATTAGAATGATGAATTGAAAGCAGAAATGGGAAAAAGACTGCAATGCAATGAAAATTTAATCAGCGTCTTCTGCTGCTTTAATAAGGCAAATAATTCTTATTGGCCGCTGTGTTAAGGTTTCTAATATTTAATTCATAACAAACCTTGCATTATTCTGCAGCAGCATCGACAGCTCCACTTTGCTGCCTGCCAACAGGCAACCATAAAAACTTAAAAGCAGATGTAAATGTCTAAAACAAGGAGAGTGATTGGATCTAAAGCGGTCAGAAAAAATCAACAGTATTGCCAGAGAGTTTGATAAATCTTTACACACACTTTAGCAATGTGCAAATGATATTAATTAAAATCATTAAACGCGTTGATTTTAAGGATTCGAGGTAACTTTTTTAAAATGTGCGATTTTTGTAGTTCCTGCCGGCCCCCAAACGAGAGCGGCTGCAGCGCCGGCAGTGCGAGGGTGCCTGTCGCTAGGCAGCTTGAATGATACTGTCATTCTGGAAGATTCAGTTAATTTTCATATTTAGGGTATTCGTTATATTGCAATGGCAGAATTGTTGTCGTTTGTCGTATGTGTGCGTCGAACGCTGGAATGAAGCAGAGGAGCAAGAGCTCGTCCTCCTGGTGCCATGCCGGCGCGCTCTTCCCGGCAGTGGTGTTAATTGGCTAAGCAACGCGGCGCGGGGCAAAGCCTCCTTAGTCCTTCAGCCGCGTCCTGGAGCCGGGTTCTGCCCGGGAAGGCGGTCTGGGAAGTGGCGGTGCGACCCTCCGCGCCGTGTTGCGCTCCGGAGACGTAACCGAGCGTGCCAGGGTGCCGCACGCCGGAATGTAAACCGGCTGTGATTCCCGGGGACGTGGCGGGGTGTTTCTGCGGCGCGAGGCGGCGGCGGGTGGCAACCTGCCAAGGCTAGGTGCAAGCTCTTGTTACAGGGAAGGGTTGCGCCTGTTCTCATTTCTTCTTGAAACGGCTTAATTGGTGTCAGCACCCCAGGGATAAAGGCCTCTAACACTGAAATCCACACGATTCACCCTGTCTCTGCTCAGTGTAGGGAAACTGGTAACAACTGGTGGTGAATGAGGAGTGAACGGTGCTGTAACAATGCTCGATGATGTTTGGGATGACAGAAATTAATACGCACTTGCTTGAAGAAAGCAATGATTAATGGCAGTGAGCGAGGGAATGCTGTCCCTCCTTTAACTCCACTTTGATGGGGATTGAAAAGCAAAAGGCTGTTTTCATTCTCTCTCGAAAGCAGAGGTCACCCAGAGTACATTACAGCAATTTTTCCTCTCTGTTTTTTATTTCATAAATATTATGATAAGCACAGATTAGATAGATGTTTTCACGGAGGCCTAAAAGGATATTTTATGTCTGTTTGCTGTTTGTGCTCAACAAAGAAATCTGATTTCTTCTGTTTACGTCTTAGATCATTTTACTTCGCAGTGGAATAATTAGTATAATTAAGAATTTTAAAAGCTCGCCATCGTGCTGGTTTTTCTCAGGTTTTTGCAGATGGAATTTCATGGTCCTCATTTCCAAAGTGCTGACAGGTCAGAAAGAGGCAAGGAGTGTTGCTGAGAAAAAAAAGAAAAGGTTAAAAATCCAGGATTCCTCATTGAATTTTTGATCTAAATATATTTTGCAAGATCCTTGCGCTTGTCAGTGGCTTGCTAAGCTATTTGATAAAGAATCTTTATTCTACAAGAAGACCAAAATAACACAACAGTGCTTTGGATAATGAATTCTTCATCTAAGCAGAACTTTAAAACAAAGTACAATGTTGGCATTTTTTTCTGTGAGTGAGAGGGCTGATACATCTTTGGGATCCGACAGGAAGACATAAATTAATAGAGTTCTGGAGATCAGTTTCTCATTAATAATCCATTTTGTCATGGTTCTTGGCATTGTCAGCCTCGTCGCTGGTTCGCATTTTGCTGAAGGATAAAAGCACATGATGTCTTAAGGCACAACATAAGGAGAAGGAGTTTATCATCTTCTGGAAAAACCGTCTCTGAAAAAATAGATTGTTTTGCAGGAAATAAATGTCAATTTCGAGTTCTGTGCATTTTTAATCTTCAGACAGGTTTTTTAATGTATACAGTTGCAAAAGATAGACTCCTGAGTTGGAAGAGGTTGTTTCCAACAGCCAGTGCCTTGCCTTTGTCCTCGCCTCTGGTTTGGGGTTTGATTTTTTTAGAAATGGCAATGGATCCCAGACCTTTAATACTGCCTTGTTAGACTCTGTGGCAGATTGGATCCTGTTTAAAATGTATAATTAAAAAAAAAAAAGATGTTTCTTCTTTTGAATGGGTAAACGTAACACCTCTGTTACACTCGCACTTTCCCAGGAATGTGGGATGTACTTGGAAGACCAATGTGTATTATTTCCCCAGTATTTTCAAAATGGGAAGGGTTGCTTTTTCGTGAGTGTGACAACATAAAGTGCAGTCATTTACCCTTTTGAAGTCTTAAATTTGCTGTCGTGTGTATCTTAAGCTTGTGGCAGCCCGGCAAACAGTGTAACCGTTTAAAAAGTGTTCAGCTTGTGCTGTCATCCCAAGTAAGGAAGAATGGAGACTTGATTTAGCTGCCTGCCCTTCGCTTTATACACTGAGGAGTGACATAATGCAGATCTCGGAGGGAACTGCGGCGCATTTGGGAAGGGTGAAGGGGAGGAAGAAAAGATGGCCCTAGCCCGGATAGCTCAGCTGTGAGATTTAACTGGGCTCAAACATTTATAATTTAATCAAAGGCAAATGGTCTATTAAAAAAGGCGCAGAGGGAGTGAGTGGGAGGTGCAGGGGAGAGGGCTGAAGGGAGCTGGGCTCCTGCTGGGGCTGTGGTCGGGGCTCCCGAAAGGGGAGCGCCGTGTGTCGGGAATGCACGGCTGACCCGAGCCGGCCCGCGGCGCAGCGTCTCTGGGCAGGGCGGGATGCGGCGGCAGCCGTGGCCGCGTGCTGCTTGGCAGAGGGAGTCGGGCTGGGCGAAGCCAGGGTCCCTGGGGTCGCGCCGGAGGAGCCCCAGCCGGGCGCGTGGGTGTGCGCAGCGTGACGCATCGCCGGTGCGAGTCCCACCGACCTGCGCGTCCCGGGCAGAGGGAGTGCCAGGTCCCGAGTGATTCGCAGACACACGAACCGCTTCTCTCTGGTGATCTTTGCACCGTCGCGAGCGTAATGCTCACTCGTAAGGAAGGAGCAACCAGATGAAACGGTCGATGCGTCTTCCCCACGGGTTCCTGGGTGGGTGGCTGGGGGGTGCCGTCGGGCCTGGGCGAGAGCTGGTGGAGGGGGCAGCCGCGTTTGACGCTTGCCGTGGCTCGGAGCGCCGTGGTTACTTCATCAGCAGGAATACACAACCATTTACAGCTTGCTTTTTTGCCTGAAAACAGGGAAGGTTTGAATTATGAAGATTTAGAACATGCTTCCTTACATGGAGTTGCAAAGGACATTTGTCTCAGCACATTGTAGTGAAATTTTAAAGAGCAGGTTTTGACAGGAGACATTTTGCTGACACGGAATATTTTGTTCACTTCTGACTCTCAAATAAGTGCTACTTCTGTCATAATGATTGATTTATATTCGTTTTAGACCATACATTTTACATCCTCTCTTTTAGTGCTTATGGCTACACGGCTTCAGAATAGCACAGTTTTAAACCTGTTATGAGCATGGCATCACATTTCACATTCCACTAATAAAAAAAAAAATTGATTGTAATGGGTTGTAGGTATTTTGCGGTATGGTATATTTAGAATAAAATGCTAATTTTTATTATCTCCTGAAAAAATAACAATTTAAAATGAAGTGTCCTGTTAAAAAATAGGTGCAGAGTTGTAATTATTCCGACAGCAGAGCCTCGAAAGGCCCAGTGCCCTGCAGGACGGCGTTCCCACAGCTCTGATGGTGGGTGCTGTGCAATGCAGTGCCGGTGGCCTTCACCACCGCCCGCGGCGTGCTGCGGTGCTGGGCTCCTCCCGGCTCCGGCTCCATGTGCCGGGCAAGGGTCTCGGCACCCTGCAGGGTGTAGATCCTTCAGGAAGGAAACCACCGACGCCTTTGCTGTAAGCCTTGGCTGAAGCCTGCTGCGCAGGCAGCAGCGTCGTTCTGGTGAGAGGGGGCCTCGCCTGGGCGCGGTGCTGAGCCGAGGCAGCCGGCGCGTGTTCCAGCGAGCCCCGGGGCACCGGCCGCGGCCGGAGGCCTTCAGCTGCGGCGGTGGCTTTGGGGTTTTGGTGACACCGCGGACGTCACAGCCTGGATCTCTGCAGTAATTCCCGGGCAGCGGCGTCTGCTGGCGCGTGGCTCTGTGGGCGTTGGACAGAGCGCGTACCCTGCTCGCGTGTGCGGCTTTCTGGCTTCTTGCTGGCATTGCAGTCTGGGAAAAAAGAGGAGACTCTAGTGTCTTCAGAAAAAGAAATAAACTTGTCCGTAGTCGCCGCTCACAGTGCGACCATCTGAATAATTGGAATTACTATGCTAATTGGGCTCGGGGCTGTTTCGAGAAGACGCTCCGCAGCGGGGCAGGAGTGAAGCCAGGGTTGATGCCCTGTGCCCGGGGTTTTGCCGGAGGGGACGTCACAGCGGAGGAGACCACACCGGCACGGCTGGACCCCACGCAGCAACGCGAGCACGGGCTGCAGGTGCACCAGCTTTCACCAGCCAAGGTGCCTCAGCAACGCCGCTGTTCCTGGACGAGGCTGTGGTCTTTTCCTTCAAAGTTAATGCTCATGCACATCTCATTGTGGAATTATAGTATTTATCCTTCCCATCTTTACAAAATCCCCAGGAACGTAGCACTGAGCATGGACGTGAAGTAAAGTGACTTTGGTCAGAGAGGGCTGGTTCCATGAGCCCTTCTCGGACCGTGAGAGACGACGCTTTGTCCTCGGAGCTGGGGGAGAGCAGGCAGTATGGAGAGGGTCCAATTCAGCTGCTGTTGGCTTTGCTGCAATTTTATTGATGTATTGAGATACTTAATTCTTAGAGAATGGAGACACTGATATTCAAGCAAGGCGCTGGGAAGAAAGGGCTTCCAAGATGTTACAGATTTTGGAAATATTTGACAATGTTAGCAACATCAACTACTGACGAAAAAACCCTCTCTCCAGAAAATCTTTCACAGTTGTGCCAAGAAAAGCAGCTTCGATGGAACATTTTCATAAACTATCATCAGTTATGCAGCAGCAGCTTCACAAATCAGAAATGATATCTTCAGGCACTGCTGTCAAGTGTTATTCAAATAATACCAGCCTCACATTTGAATAACAGCAGACATTTTGAATTAATTAATCAGATGAGATAGTCTAGGCCTTTTCTCATTAGTCTCTGGGTCAGGCATGGGAAGATATATGCATTGGTGATGATATACTTGTCTTTAATCGTGATTTATGAAGATTTAGGATTGTGTGTGATTTGTCAAAGGTTCTGGGAAAAGGCTGGTGCATATTTCATTACCTAATCTGAGATTGATTTCATGATGCTGAGAGCTATAACCCTATTGTTCGGGTATGTGGGAAGCGCAGGTAGACACGGCATCCCAGGGTTTTACTGGCTTATCTTTGCGACTGTCAAACAATGCTGTAAACTTTTACTGCCAGCAGTTAACAATTCTTGCTTTAATTATAGGCAAATTCTTCATTCTGTCCAAAGGGGAAGCTTCAGTAGTTATTTAGTTAAAAAGCATAACAGACCTTATAACTATGACCCAGTGTAAATCATGGACAAAGTTGGCGAATTTCATGGCTTGGTCATGGTGAAAATATAAAATTTCATGGTTTGTCACAGATTAATAGAAAAATCCTATTAAAACTGTGCAAATAACAGAACAACAAGTTAGGTGGAGATCCTCACATGGCACCTTCCTACTCGCAGGATTTATTTTAGTTTGAAATTGCTGCTAACAACCCAAGGCCCTTTGCATGCTTTCCTTTGCTGCGCTGTTTCCCCTTCAGTTTAGTTGGTATTTGTTGTCTGGTTTGGACTGAGTAACTGTCGTGCAATTGTTTTGAAGCATTATTTACATAAGAAAGCATAAGTTACATCGCTTCTGCAGTGAAAGGAGCCTTGAAAATGAAAGATTTGAATACAAATTGTGTATTTTTTTTAAAATCATACGAATTGCTATATTTAATAATTCGTCAGTAATCAGTACTTGCTGTCCTTTCTGTGTTGGAACCAAGTCTGGCAGGGCTGCGCGTCCCCGCTCTGGAGCAGAAGACCCGGTCGCTGCCCCGTGTGCGGCAGGGAAGAGGCAGCTCCGACGGGAGCCGTGCTGGGCCCTCGGCTGCTGCAGCCAGCTGCTGCTCACGTCGTGTGGACCAGCAGACCGTGGACAAGCCTCAGGTTTCCTGCAGGTTGCTAATCACCGACCTCCTCATTTTGAATCGAAAAGTTCATGTCTTTTACTGTTCTTGGTACAATTTTGCAGCCCATCTGCCGTAGCCACGCAGCTCCGGCGAGGCTCCGTGTCCTTGCAGGACGCAGCGGCGGCAGCCCTTGCCCCACACAGCCATTGGACCTCCTGTTGAGGCTCCGGCGCTGCCCGAAGGCTGGCGTAGGGTAGCTTTAATCTATGAGTTGATATTGTTTTCTTTTTTCCTATTTTGACTGTATCCAGATTTTTGATTAGTGGTAAAGGAATTTGTATCTAGGCCAAGATACCCCCAAAATACTGAGCTCTTCCACCCGGTCCTCTTCTAGAGGGAGCAGTTTGTTGCTGAGTCGCTAATTTAAGAAGAAAACAGCAGTTGTTCTGCACTGGAATAATGATAGGAAGGAATCAAAGTCTCAGAATAAGGACTTTTATCAACATAGTCATGACTAATAGCGGTCTGTAAAAGCTCTGTATCTTAAATAGCCCAGAATTTCACATATGAAACTTACTTTAAAAAAAGAGTTTGTGCTATTTTCCTCTGAGACTTTCCTTCACAAATACAAAGTCTAGAAATCCATTTGTAGGGGAAGGGTGCACTGGCTCAAATGATCACATGATTCTGAAATCTCGGCCTTTGTGGGAGACAGAACGATGAGTCTTGGCAAAAAGGAAAAATGCCACAATGTGAGAAACAAGTTCATGATTCCTATGAAAGAAAAATACATCAATGACTGTTTTTTATATCAAGTTTCACAATTAGCTGTTGTCAGGTCATCTGCTTCAGGAGCTTCATCTGCGCTCTAACCAGCTACCAGGTACAGGTAGTAATTAAAAGAACAGCTAATGACAGTGTAGATAGTAATTTTTCTTTTTTTCCCCATCACAGATGGTCATAAAATGTAGAAGGAAAGAAAAACAAATGGTTTGGATTATTGATTAGTGTTTTGCTAATAAGAAATTAAATTTATCGACCACTGCCATTCTATAGCTTGGCTTTCCCCTGAGTAAGTCTGCAGCTCCAGGCAGGCTTCAGCAGCTGGCCGCGTGCTGTCAGCCGCATGCACGCCTCGGGAGAAGGACGCTTAACCCTATTAGTCAGGTCATTTCTCTCTTTTTGTGTAGGGGTCAACAAAAAAGCATTCTTTTCTGAAGGCAACTTTCACAGCTTTCATTTCAAAAGTAAACAAATTGCACCAACTTCTAACCCTGTTACAGCGCAGGCATACTCTGGAGATGGGAGCCTCTGCCAAGTGACCTGGTGTTCCAGTGATCAGTATTGTGCAGAAACGCCTAGAAATATTTTTGTTTCTAGAAGTTCCATAGACACAACTGAGATACCAGGTTCCTCAGGCTGTACTGATGTGCACACTTTCAATGTCACTGCGCTGCACCTGGAGGGAGCGTGTCCTGCTCCCTCGGATTTGGGCTCTGTTTTGCTTTAGAAGCATAAATACACATTACCCTTCGTGTGTGGATGGAAAAGTTGAGCACTCGTCTTTAAAAACAAAAGAGGAGGCAGAGAGTGCATTCCATTGAGAAAACATTGATTTTCAAGACTTTTGGATCAGAGGATCTCCTTTCGGAAGAAAACGAGCGTGGACCTTCCGCGGTGCCCAGAGCTGGCCCCGTGTCACCGGAGCAGCAGTGCATCCGTCGTCAGGGGATGGCTGGGCTCGCTGTGGGGCCGTCAGCAGAACTGCAGTTCTGGGCTCAAGTCACAAGCCCACCTGATGCGTTTAACCTTTGCGTTTTGGCCAGCTTTCGTGGCAAGGAGCGGCCCCTGGGGCTCTGAACCGCCGTGACGCAGCGGCTCACCGCGCAGACGCGTGCCCAGCGCCGCGGGTGCCGGCGTGCCTGACGCCGAGGCTCGGTCGTGCGAGCTGGGTGCAGGCGGGAGCATCGCCAGCAGCGCCGTGGGTGGCCCTCGCGCGTCGGCTCCCGCGGGGGCAGCTGGGGAGGGACCCGGGGGGGAAGGGGCGTGCATGGGGTGAGGGTCCCCAGCCGGGGGCACCGGGAGCTGCCAGGCTGCAGTGCCTCGCCCCGCTCCTCTGCCCCAGCCCGCTGAAGCTCCAGGCCTGCACGCGCACCGCGTGGCCGTCCCCGCGGCCGACACAGCCGTGCCGCGCTGCCGTTGGCGTTGCCCCTTCCCCACTGGCGCGGAACGTTCCGCAGGAACGGCGAGCGGGACGTGGACCTGGTGTGCCGCACCAGATCACGGTGCCGCACAGGGGTGCTCGCTCAGGGCCCGTTTAGGACATTCCTCGGGTTTTCCGGTGTTGCCGGTCAGTGCAAGCATTTCATGTGTAGGAATTACTAAATACCGAGTCTGTGGTTTTGCCTGGCCTTTGGGAAGATGATAGCTGGTTTTCTGTGTGACTGTTGGCTCTGTTCGCGGTACTTTCCTACCCTTAAGAGTGCAGAGTGCAGTTCGGTTTCAGTACAAACATGTACTTCTGTATATTAAGCATGTGCATTAATATATTATTATTACTTGGACTAATAACAAATAGTAGTCAGTCAGTGAGATAAAAAAGGACAGAGTTCAATAGTAATGCTCAGACAGCTTAGCAATTACCCAGACAGCTTGCAGTCAGAAAAGCTGTTCAGATCTAGGATTATGAACTACACTGATGGCTGCTCTACTGGGTGGGGTTTTAAAAGACTGAGTATGTTTGCACGTAATTGCAAGACTCGTTTCCAGCACTCCTCCTGATGAACTTCTCTTTTACAAGCTAGAATCAACAACCATAAAAAAACCCTCCGAAAGCCAGCAGGCTGGTTTCCAGAACCGGTCAAAATTATTTTTAAGTATTTATTTTCTGTATCGGAAAGATATCTGTGCTTGCAAGCATCTTGGAGATTTTTCATCCTTCCTCCTTAATGGCATAAAATCCCAAATTCCGTTCATTTCCGTAACAACAGTCAACATCAAACAACGCACATGGCAACACAGATTTTGTGGCTTTGGTTTTAAAGTCCATGCGGCTCCTTCCCGTGCGAGTGAAGGTGGCTGCCTTCCGCATCGCTTCCGATGGTTTCATCGATTCCTGTCTGTGATGTCCGCCACCAGCTCCCTGCTCCCAGCGGTGCAGCGGCTGAGTCTGCCCCGCGCCGGGGGAACGCTCCACTCCCACCTGAGCCTCAGGGCATCATCTCGAAACTTCCTTCGGAGCGGGGCTGGCGAGGCTGGCTGTACCCGTTCGGCACCCTCGTGATGCAGGGGGATGCGGGGGGCGCGGGGGTCCCCAGTCCCCGTGCCGGCGTGCAGAGGACCGGGGTTCGGGGGCAATCTGCCACTCGTGCTCCGCGGTGCCAGCCCGGGAGAGGAGAGAGTTCAGATACAAACTTTGTTTTTGAAGCGCTTGAATGAAAAAGGGGTGTTGTTGGATTCTGAGCTTTTTTTAAGGGCAGTACATGATTTTTTTATGGGGCGCATTAAATTCTATACCTCCAGCGAGCGTTAAAGCCACCTCATCACTCGGCACCGGAGGGGAGCGCAAGCTCTGAAGCAGGAGAGGCAGCTGTTAAGAGATTTCCATCTCAGCAGCCTCTCATGCCAATAGGATTGTGATTTGGGAATATAACAAGGCTTTGGGGGCTAAAGTTAATAAATAACCACTGTATTCCCTTTACCGTTTTATTCTCTATGCCTGGCCCCGATGCCTTCTAAGTCCAAGCAATTATCAGTCCCTGGGCTGATGTATTCGACATAAGCCCGTATATTCTTTAAGCAAGAAGCCTTCACCGCAAATTTTGCTTCAAAAAGACTGTTGAGGGGAAAAAAGGTCATTTGGGTGGTTGAGTATCAGATGCTGCCAAGAAGTGCTGCATTTGCAGTCGCTGGGTTTTCATCCCCTCAGTCGGGGGGAGCCGAGGGCATGGTCTGGATTTTAGGTCACGTTCTCGGGGCTGGTGGAGACAATGCGTCTTCTGTCTGCAAGGCTGACCCTTCTCACACCCAGAACATTTGTTGTAGGGGTGGGTCTGGCAGAGCATCCTGGGAATTGATTCACATTCCTTAGTTACAATCATGGTTAAAAGATCAAGTCGTTTTCAGTCATTCCTGCCGTTGCCGGTCCTAACTAATGTAACAGAGACTGTGCTTTTGCATCAAAGACGTCCCCGCTGTACCTCGCAAGGAAGCTTGGCAGGCACAGGTTTTTATAAGTAACCTTAACAGCTCAATAATCTGAAGTTTGTAGCTGACAAGAAAATTATGGGCAGCGTGGAGTTCAGCCCACAAATTTCTGAATACTTTCCAGCAGTCTCAAGTGAACGTTTAATACAAGATCACCAAAAAGGAGAGGACCCAGGAAGAGGCCGTGGCCCCCGCCGTGCCGCCGTGGGGCTGCCTGTCTTCCCGAGGGGCACTGGACTGTCAGCTCCGCTTGGAGCGTCCGTTGGGTATGGAAACGCTGGGTGAATCGATGACGTTATCATGTGCCAGCATCCAAGTGGGATTCTTCCTCCAAGAAGAGGGCCTGGGGCATGGGGGGTGGAATGTACCCTCCAACCAAAAGATGTAGCTTAGTGTTACCTCGATGAATTCCCACTTCGCTGCAGTTCTTGCGTTTGCGCCTCTCTTCAGCTTCCTTTAACGTTTCTCTGTCCTCATCCCATTCTGTAGGTATGCAAGATGGAGTTTCACTATGATGCTGTAGTAACTATCATGCAGTTCAGAAGTTTTAATGGTTTAAATCTTCGAGCTTGCACAATAAAGTTAATGGGAGTCTATCAGAAGTGTATGCAGTACTATCTATTTGTAGCTTTTTAAAATTTAAATTTACAAACCGGTAGACTAAAATGATTTCAGAACTGTGCAGTGCTCCTGCCTGTGAGCAGACACCTTGCACCGGGCATCGCGGCACGTCGCTAACGTTACATCCAGTTGTGCTCCAACGGAATACTGAAAGCTCTGCTGTGAATCGGGCCCTGTGTGGGTCACAACGCTCAGAAATAGTGCAGCGCCAAGCATCAACACGGCAGCGTTGTTCCCGAGATGCGGGGAGTGGGGATCTGGACTAATTTTCACATGCACAGGTGCGTGGTGGTTGTTGAGGCCGGTGTGCGTCCCGGTGCGGTGCTGCGTTCGTTGCTCTGCACCGTCCAGATGTGAAGCCGCCGGCGTGGCGGGCGCCAGCAGCCAGCCGGGGTGAGGACGGGAGCTTGGCCGGTTTGCCTCAGCCTGGGGCTTTGGGGGTTTCGCACGTTGCTCAGAGGTTTTGGTCACAGGTGCTCTGAAGCCTGGGACCTGGAAATACCAGAGAGGGGTGGGGTTTTTTGCTTTTGGTTGGGTTTTTTTGGTTCTTGTTCCATTTTTTTTTTCCCAGGCAGGTTGTCTGATAAAGAACGTTCTTTTGTTGTCTGTGCTTCAATTCTGCTCATCCCACTAATCTGAAATACTGTAATTACATGTCCCCGTCTCCTGCTACTTCCTTCCTTAAGCTCCGAAGGAAAGAATACACCAGTCCTTCCCAGTGCTGCCTGTGGCGAGGACTGGAGCAGGGCGGTGCAATGGGGAGGCACAGCTGGAAGATTCGAGTTATCATAGGGGAGGTGAGGAGATGTGAGTCTCTGCAAGCTCTCGCATTCCATCCGAAACCGAAGAGTACTCGGCCAGAAGAAGAGGCGAATTTAAGCTCGAGTCTCGCAGCCCAGTCTGTTCGCACCGCCAGGGAGCTGCCCAGGCCTCGGAGCCTGGTGCGGAGGGCTTTGCGTGGCTGGGGGATGAGGAGCGTCTCTCTGTTGAAATCCCAGCTTTTGGTGTGGAAGATACAGAGCGCGCGCTGTGACCAGCTGCGGCAGTCAGAGTGATTGCGTGACACCTGGACACTGTCCCCCCGGGGCAGAGGGGGGGACCAGGGCGTGCAGGACCAGCACCAGAACGTGCTCAGCTCCAGAAAACGCGTGGCTGGCAAGGGACGAAGTCTGCTCTGTCTCTGGGAGCTCACTTTGCTGAACCTTAGCATGCTGCCGAAGGAGCAGCTGTCTTAAAATGGCGTACCAGATGTTAGCGTTTGTTTGGGATGAGTTCTTCATCTTCCTTCTTAGCCACAAAGTGGTGTGGACTCAGCAGAGAAAGAAGAAAGGGAAGGGAAGGGCCGGTGTGTCCTAAGGCTCCTTGCCCTCCGCGAGGATCCACCTGGTTTAACCTGGGTGACTGTTCGCAGAGCGGCGCTGGCCGTGGGTCTGTTCTTTCTCAGCCTGTCCCTCCACCATGCCATGGAGAGCTGTGTTCTCGCTCCTGCGGGGCAGCTCCTAAGAACAGGGGGAAGGGGGCGCGTTCTGGTGGTGGTGTGTGGTGGAGAACTGGTTGGCTTTCCACCCTGCTGTAGGACGCACACATTTTTTCCGTCCTACGTTGCAGCAGCAGCAGATCACCTCCAGAGAGACAGCAGAAAGGCGTGTTGGCGTGGCAGCCACACACTATGCTCAACGCCGCAGAATTGATCAGCGCGGCAGTGACATTTTGTTATCCTGAGAGACAGGAGCTGGAAGGGTTCTTGCAAGTGCAACCTCCAGCACCGGGTGGGTGACTCCGGTGCGGGCAGCTCTGCCTCCACACGCCGTTGCCTCCGGCTCCATGCCCAACACTGCACTGGGAGCGGAGATGCTGCCGGCTCCTGATCCCAGCCCAGTGGCGGCAGCAGGTCCGTTCCATTTGGTGTTGGTGCGTGTAGCGAGCAGTCACGCCGAGAAAGCGCGTCCCTGCGGCCGGGCAGGCCGGGAGCGCAGCTCGCTGCAGGCGCCGTGCCCGTCCCCGCGGTGCCGGGGCTGGCGGCCGCCTCTCCGCCGGCGCGGCTCCGGCGTGGCCACGGTTTGGCTCC
>Ga0065711_1033566_pt1 | contig 25269 bp, 11 predicted proteins | sample Hoacrofraction12_FD_59098 | JGI IMG/M metagenome (GOLD analysis project Ga0065711, IMG submission 59098) | Hoatzin crop microbial communities from Cojedes, Venezuela - Epithelial fraction 12 v2 (version 2) | ecosystem: Host-associated > Birds > Digestive system > Esophagus > Crop | place...
CTCCTTCTCCGGAGATATTCAAGACCCACCTGGACAAGGTCCTGTGCAGCCTGCTGTAGGTGACCCTGCTTCAGCAGGAGGGTTGGACTAGATGACCCACAGAGGTCCCTTCCAACCCCTACTATTCTGTGATTATCAAGAGGAATTGGGCCACATTTAAATCTCTTGACAACAGAAGATGCAGCCACTCCTTCGTGGCCACAGGTGGTGTATCTTTGTGGTGAACTTGCTATTTTGCAGCAAATGAGCAATCTTTTGTAAATCCATACACACCTATGGTACGGTAAGTGATGCCTTAAGGAGAAAAAAAAAACCAAAAGACACTACTCAGCAAGATCAAAAGTCATTTCTGCTCCTTCCTGCCCACAAAACACACACAAGACTTCACAAGTACCATGACTTTAAAAGCACAAGAAAACCAATGGCAGTGGCGGTAGGTGACCTGATTCTTGTGGTTCCAAATCCTGCATTTGACTGCATACTTTTAAATCAGCATAACAGCAGTCTGTGATAATCTACTGCTCGAGAAGGAGGAAATCTGCTTGAGGATACAAACTTAGACCGAGAAACTTCATAAAATCTTCAGTTTAATACGGAGTATCCTTACTGCAACATACTAGAAACACTTGCCAAGGGATCTGAAGAGCAACAGTACTTATGAGAAGAAACTGAAATCATCAGGTACAGAAAAGATTCTCTCTCTGCCTTCAGGATTGTGGCTAAAGGCTTCAGACTCTAAGGTGTTACTTGGCTCACTTTCTGGATGTGAAATCAGCATCTCCTCTTAGTGGTCTCTCACCCGTGGTGAAAACTAGAACTCAACACAAGTTTTTAATGCAAAAGCATGATATTGAACTGCTGTAACAAACCATAAGGAGAAGCCTGTCCTCATGTTCATAAATCCTATATAAAAGAAGACCTAAGCAACCCATGTTTACCTAGAGCAGCTGACTAAGCTTACCTTTGTGTTAAGTACACATCACACCCTTAAGAGAAAAATCTAGCTGTCTCCTGTGTACGTGCTTTAGCCCATCTGGATCTTTTGCCCAATCTACGCAGAGATCAATGTTCTGCCTGCAATTTGGTTGTTGAGCATCACAGGATAACACTATGCCTCCTAAATGTTTCCTTGAGAAAAGCATATCTGGATACATCTTATGCTCTTATGGTACATTCTCAGCTTCAACTCCAGTGACTTCTCTGTAGATGCACAACAAACTTCTCAATATCTGTGCTAACACATCATATTTATGTTATAACTCAGGTAATTAAAAAGATATCAGGCACACAAATTACACATAAAAGCCTATTAAGTGGCATGTATGACTTCTGAACATCAGGAAAATAAGCTAATTGTACTTGTGAATGGTCAGTGATCAAGTCTTCTACATGACTTGAGCAGCATACAGTTCTGTATCTTCTAACAGTGTGCTGCCTACACATCTATCTCTGCTTTCCATTTCCTCTACTGCTGTAGTTACCTACAATGCAATGCATGAGGATGAGAAGGTCAAATCTGCCTATCCAATCAATCTTAGCAATTAAAAACTATTGTACATCAGGGTATTGCTTGCTGAGGGCTATGTATACACAAAGGAGGAGGAAAAAGATGGGGTAAAAAGAGGAAGCAAATAATACAGAAACATCCTCGGTAAAAACTGAGACACCTTCTTAAGCCAAGATGCAGTCTCTCTGATGTTACACCTTCTAGAAGACACTGCACAGACTTCTCCAACCACAAAACCTCTGATGACTTCTTAGGGAGTGCTCTACCTGCCCCACGTAACAGTGCCAAACGACTGTTCTCTTTGCACCCTCTTTTTTCCCCTAGTTTTCTGCAGAGTGGAGCCTGCTGTGGATTAGGAAATACTCCTGCAGAAGAGCAATACAGTGGAAAAAATGTCAAGCTCCCAGTATGCCTCTGCTCCCAAAACCCTCACCGTTGCAGTCACTGGATTGTCAGTGCTGAATTCAGATTATAAAAATCAATGGAAACTGAGCCTAGAGAGTGGCTAATAGCCCTACCTCTCTCTCATTTCGTAACAGGAGAGTTGTCAAAACAAGAATGTTGGCATCCACTCAATACCTTCTCTCATGTTTTTACTTGCAACAATGTTAGGCTTGCATGTGCACTGAGGTGTGCAGACACAGGTGTGACATTTTGAGTCCTTACAGGAAAATCATATCCATTCAAAACACAACATTAACTCCAGCAAAGCATCAGGAAAGCATCCACGCTGGAGTCAGAAGCTGAAGGCAGCTACTGGAGTCTTTCATCTTCTGCATGTATCAGCAGATTACAGAAGAAAAAAAAATCTAAGAAATAAAAGAGCAATTCAGAAACAGGGAAATTTATGAGGGGAAATATTCAAATACGCACATCCTTTGCTGCTTGCTAACTCAATAGCCTAGCGCACCTCCAGCAACACTCCAGATAACCGAGTAAGTACTTCAGGTTACAAACTCATCACGTTATTTTCTTGTTCTTAAAATTCTGTATTAGGATTCCAACTAGAAGCTTCAGAACACAAACTTTTTTTTAAGCAAATTTACAAATAATAAAGTACCTTGTATCAACCAGTTGTGTGTCAATCCAATTCAGCGCATTAACAAGAATCTCTCTTAAACAACTACTACAGTTTTCTTTGCATTAGACCTGCTAAAGCTAAACAGCGAAGGGTAGGCAGCTAGACACAAGCAAACGAGCTTCCCTTCCTCCCTTTCAAATGCTCTGGCACTGTTGTGAAAGGTTTTGCCTTGGTCTCACATGACCAAATTACTCACCTTCCCCATCAGGGCTCACATTTTCATAGGAATCCCAGCGTATTAGTGGGTCTGAGGTATTGTAATCAACTATCACACCGTGGTCATTCTGCAGGTGTTCACATCCTAAAAAACAAACATTTGATTGAGGCCAAAAACTATCATTGCCACATTTGTAATGACATACATGCACACGTATATGCAGCCTTCTGACAGAAGTTTGCTTCCAAAACTGCAATACCATATTCTGAAATATAAGCAACAGCAACAGGGAAAGAAAGGTTATACAAACCATCTAAAAAGAGCTGAATTTGTATTTCGTTACAGAAGGTACAAGCAGAGAATTTTATCTTGAGCTTCTTGATTATGATGTAGCTTGGATAACTTGGATCAGCCCCTAAACACAACTAACAGATCCACCCAGCCATATAGGCAGGCATGATAAAACAAGAGCTTTTCAGAATGAAAGCACAAGTATCTACAAACAGATATACAGGCATGACAAAAGAAGACTTTGTTACAGGTTATCATTCTGATACCAGAGTAAGTTATCACTAAAGATAAATAGAGCGAGCTGAAAACTGCCACTCCGTGTCCCTCCCCGTTCCCCCAAGGTGCCAGCTACGCTGTTTCATCCGTTCTCCAGCCTTCTGGCACAACCTCAGATGGGGCAGCTTGCCTTCAAGGTGTTAAGTATGCTCTGCCAAACACAACTGGAATTTTCAGCAGTAATCCACATTTTTGTGCCCTTAACGAGGCATAAAATAATATTCAGCTTTTAAGTGTATACTATGAGGAATTTAGGTGTGGTCCAGTGATTCAAAAGTAAAGCACAGGCATCAAGAGCTCACAGCTTTGGACTTGGCTTTGACACTGACAGAAATCAAATCAGTTTTCTGCTTTTGCTCCTCTGTCTAGGTTAGGCAACAGAGAAATCCTCAGTTATCAACTCTTCATCTGCGTCTGGAGAAGCAAGTCCTATTGTAAATTGTTGTAAAGCAGCAGAGTGTTATGCACATGCTGTGACTTTCAAAACAACGATAGTTAAAATTGGAAGGACAAGAACGCTATGGTCCTGTACCTCTTTCTGCAGGCAGAAAAAAGCCATCTGTAGAGAGTCTCTGGGATGATGTTGATCACAAGGCAGATTTATGAATTTTGTTACCTAAATATTTAGGTGTCTCATCTTCTTAGCAAGTGCATTCTTCCTTAAAAACTGTATCACAGTCAGTTATTTTCTAGAGTACTGTGTCCCGTTTCAAGCTACACAATACAAGAAAGCTATGAATAAAGTGAAGTAAGTTCAGGGGAAGGCGACCAGGGTGGTCAGGACTGAAGGATTTGCGATGTGAGGAAAGGCTGAGGGACCGGGGCTTCTTCAGTCTGAGATGAGATGGCCTTGGGGGGGACCTGACAGCAACGCCCCGAAGGCCATGGAGGAGACAGAGCCAGGTGGGAGCAAGGTGGAAGGACAACAAGGAACAGGCATAAATTCAATGTAGAGAAGTTTAGAGTCAATATAAGGAAGAGATAAGTCCACTGTGAGGACAGTCAGACATTGGAACAGTCCACCCACTGAGGCTATGAAGTCTCCATCTTTGGGGGTGTTCAAGATTTGACTGGACAAAGCACTGGTCAAACGCGTCCAATCCGGCTGATCCAATGACCCTGCTTTCAGCAGGAGGATGGACAAGAGATACTCTGCAGTTATTCTATGATTCTATAATATTTTCAGATGTGAAAAAGTACTTTTGCAGAAATTGCAAATAAATATTTCAAGCTGAACTCTCTTCCTAGCCAGTTAATCCCTCAGAAAGCAATTGAACACAAATTTCCAGTTACTTAGAACCTCACTTCCCAGCAACTCGGAGCCTGCTAAAAAACACACCTCTGATTTGCCATCTAAGGAAGGGAGACTTAAATTTGATCCCGTTTTAGACACGTCAGCTGGCCTCACTTCAAGTATTTACTATCCAGAAATATTTAGAACAAGCTAGTCAAATTTATTTATAAAACTGTTTTTCTTACACGGCTTTCCAACAAGCTAAATGAGATCTTTGTGTTCAGCTGGACAGAACCCAACTTCTTAATGGCTGCTACTGCAAGTTTTTAAGTGATCAAAGTTGTGGGGGAAAAAAAAAGAAAAGGAAAACACGCAATTCATAGGACACAGAATGGGAATATGTACGAGACAGTTAAGAATATCTGGGTTTCATTCAGTCTCAGGCAAAATCCATACTTTTTGGGACACCATAAAATGAGTGAGAACACATCCATGAACAGAATTAAACCGCAGTATAAAACAAGATCTTTAGTTCTTATTGCAAGTCATAATTATCTATGACCTTAGACATATTATCACAGAATTCTGGAGGCATACAGGATACACCCTACAAGTCAACTTCAGGGAAGAAGCATTTCCAACAAAGCTACAGCTGTATTTCTTTATGCTAAATTGACAACAGTCCAAACTTCACCACTGCAAACGTAATCAGTTATGACAACATCCAAAAAAGGTTGTGGGATAGGCCACTGCTGTCACTTCTGCCAGGACAACCTACCTATACTATGCATGTTTTACATAGATGTACAAATGTTTTCTACTGCTTGCCAGTAACTGTTCTATTATAGTTTTAACACAAAATCTGATCACTCCTATGCTGATGTAAATGCAGTGTCTTCATTAAAATTTTCAAATTTAAATCAGTAACTGCATTACATATTTTAACAGTAAAGCTGAATTCCAGATCATCTACAAGAGAAGTGGAATAAAAGAGGAAAAAAGAATTATTTTTAAAAAGTGTGCATTTCAATGTGGTTTATTTTCAAACTAGGTGTATTTTTTATCCTGTATACTCACCTTGAATTTTCTCTGGAGTTCCTGAAAACACTAATTCCACTTTGCCATAATCAGGGAAACGGTCATCTGAAAACAAAGGACAGTCTTTCAGCAAGCTGTCTCCCAGGAAATCAGTTCCAACGCAACTCGGAAATCAGGATTCCCTATAGCTATGAATACACATATGCTCCTCACTCTTCCGTTCTCACTCGCAGTTTATTGATTTGCTTCTAAAAAAGCCACATTCTTTGCCCCACACACTCTCCGGAAAAGACCACATAAGTGTCAGCTGGAGTTCTGTCACCATTTTAAGCAAATGTCTGTTGCTTTGATAAATGTGAGGGGAGGCTATAAGGACTATGGAGGAGTATCTGAATTATTTTGACAAGTTAACTCACTTGAAGAGCTTTTCTTCTCACTAGGGGTTTACCTGTGTTACATGCTATGGGTTAACTAACACAAAGCAGTCTCTCTTTCCCTAAAAACAGGGATAGAAAAAAGCCAAGAATCCTTTTGCAAACAAGTCCTGAAGAGGATCATCACACGCACAGGCACACACGCATCCAACCAACCACAGCAGGCGAGCACCTTTGTTGGCATTGTCCAAGTCCTCTTTGCCAAACACCAGGCCATGTCCTTGAATAGCCCCAGTGTGAAACTGAAGGCGAAAAACCACATCACGAGTAGCTGACCGGTATTTTTTGTGATAACACTTCAGCTAGAAAGACAGAGAGAAACCTGTCAGAAAGCAATTTCTTACAAATCTGAACAAACCTGTGCGTATTCCTTACTCGCTAAGTAAAGCGGCCACAGCGCAATTTACTGCAGACACCTCTGATGTTGTAACAAGCAGGGTATGCATTATTCAATCCTTTAAAATTATACAGGCCCAAGGCAAGATAGTTATGGATGTGTAAAAATAGTAATTACTGTTTTCACCACTATCAGTCACCAGTCAGTAGATTATGATTCAGAATCACAACACTTGTTAGTACAATTATAGCATATCCATTTCAAAATAACTGAAGAATATGCAGAATTTTTAGATGTAATCAGCTTGCAGGCTTGCTTCTATTTCAGTACTTTTTCAAAACCTACTGTATTAACAATAGGATTTTGGTTTATGTTACTACAGGCAGTTGGTAGCATTTTTGACACCTTGGCTAGAAGAACACACAACTCATGTCTAGCATAAATTTCAGCAGCTAAAGGTGAACACAATACACCTACTCTCTAGCACCATCCCCCCTTAGACTAGACCTATGGATATTTTACCTACCGATTCTCTGAGTCAACTGTCATACAAAGCCACTCAGTATTCTTAAAGGAATACATAAAAATTTTGGTAACTTTACTCACAAGGCTGAAAATTTAATGATGACATCAGGATTTTATGACAAAGCAGATGTTACTGAAGCACATTAAAAAGACAACAAAAAATCACCTTTTGTAAAGGCTGGCTGAGAAAAGTGTTCTAGACAGAAAATACTGGATAACCGAAGCGCAAACAGTTATTCAGACAGAAGTAATACAAAGAAACATATAGTGGGTTTAAGAAGGATGCTTCTGAAAGTTGGGATTAAAATATAGTTATGAAATTCTTCTCGCTACAAGATTTGAAAAAATATAACATAAGCTGTTGCTTTCTACCCTTCATTACAGTAACCCCATGATGCCTTAAACTGCAGAAGTTAATCAGTGCTGGCTATATACGTGGCACATAGTACAACTTCTGAAACATTTCAGCCCGTATACCAGAGATGGCTATTTTTCAGGTAGTCTCTACAGAAGCCGCATATTCCTAACCCTTTATGAAGGCTGGGAGATTCTCTATGCAAGTAAGCATTATTTTACCTGAAAGTGAGGATCTGGGGTTGTTTTGTTTCTTTGCTTTTTAAAAGAGAATCCCCTACAGCACAGTGGTAATACCAGGTAAAATAGTATTTGCTTCTTATTTTAAACAGTGCTTTACACCCACTAAAATTAACAGCATACAAATCTCTGCCTCTTGAAGGGATCTATTTCCTCTTAGTCCAACACAACTACCAGCACCATTTCACTAGAACCACGGCCACAAGTCAGTCCCTTAAATTACCGACACGTAGGATTACAGTTACATTGCTTGATTCAGGAATCAACAAATGCTCATTCTCCACTATGCCCAGCAACTCTACGTAAAGGCAAAACACCATCGTAAAGGATGAAAATTGCAAGTTTGCCCAGCAGTGAAAAATGGACAGAAAGGGCATCAAGAGAGCCCCTCACTAGAGACATAACCTGCTCCAAAAAAGTAACTGTGATAATTCCATTTAATTATGTGAACAAAAAGAAGCTTGAAAAGACTTAAGAGCTTCTTTAAGTTCATATACAATCCTCCACAATTTTGTGTTAACAATTTAACTTCTTTAGCTGTTTAAACAATATTTTACACGTGGATCATACACGAGAGTTTCTGAAGATGCAGAAGACTAAATACCTGAACAATACATTTTATCCTCCAACTTGTAAGAGTTCTGGCTTTGCACACTTTCTGGATTTACTCAGAGTCTACTGTCTTCCGCATAATCCTGTTTATAAAAATGCTGAATCTGGGTCAGTTTAGAGAACTACGTGGTCCCTGCTTCTTTCTGCTTTCCAATTCAAAATAACAGCCTTGAATGATTTTAACTTAGTATCGCCTAAACAACGTTATATAGAATTGTAATTGTTTATGAAAATCTGGCCTCTCTTACAATCAGTAAAAGTCTACTGAAAACATCTTTTAGTGCTCACTATATATAACCAGCTTTCAACAAAGTCTAAGCTTAACTTTGAATTCTGACTCCACTACCTTCCGATGCCACATTCGAGAATTAACGCCAGCCACTACAATATGCTGGGAAACACCTATATGCATCTACAGGTGTCAGCGCAGCTCTTCAACACCTGTGGCCAGGCAGTAACGCCACATACAACTCGCATCGTGTTCACAAATTCTCTAAACCCAAGACAAGCAAGTTTTTTTTGCTTTGTTTTGTTTTGTTTTTTAAATCCATGCACTTCAAGCGGTTAAATCTTTTAGAATTGGAGGTGGAGCATCCCATAGGTTTTTCTTTTTCCTGAAAACACTGATGTTCTTATTTAGACATAGTAAAAAAAAAATACTCAAAACTGAAGTGAAGTCTTTGTTTAGAAAATACCACCATGCTGAATAAGACACTGGCTTGCTCAGCAGACTTACCTCCAATGGGACTAATGAAGCTGATCTCTCTTAAAATCATATGAACATTACTGCATTACTGAAGAGTTATGTGCTCATTTTTCATTTTAAACAGACATTTGAGAGATACAGAATCTGTCTCAGACTGATTTCTTTTGTGATCTATTCTATTTTCTTAGAACCAACAGTCCTCTGACGAGTAACAAATCTTCCTGCATCTGAAACTGTCCCACACCTCCAGAGTATACTAATTTATACAAGTATACTTAAAAATTGTTTCTCCTTTGTTCAGTGAAAGAAAGGAAAAACAATATACTAGACTGACTGGGGAGGGAAAGTAGGACAGGAAGAAGGAGGAAGGACAATAAAAAAAATTATTTCAAAAGAAGAAAAAAAAAGAAGCAGGGAAGAAAAGAATCTGAAACCAAGGACGCCTTACACTGAGGTCCAACGTTTCTCAAAGTGGCGCATAAAAAAAGTTCTACAACCTACTAGAATAGACCAGGAATACTAACAATACTTCCCACCACCATTCCTTCCACACGTTCTGTCGTCTTAGTCTTAACAAATTAAAAGGTACGATAACTATCTTTCTTTCCTTTCTGTGTGCATAACTGTGTATGACAAGCGAGAGAGAAAGCAGAGAGATTTAAAACGACAGCGCTGCAATTCAACCACAGTTACGCTTTGCACACAGGGAATCACACACAATATATTAGCACCTATAAATTACCTTCTAAATACTGCATGTGCTTGCAGAATCAGAAAGCTTTTATTCAGTATCACATCTTTTTGAATAGCAGAACAATTTAGAATGAGTGAGGTATTTTCTCTACAGTATATAGTTTTATGATTGCGCGTGTTGCTTGCCAATTTATAGGACAAGGGTATTTCAATGCCGAGTTACAAATGCTCCCCGAAGCAACTTTTATAAAGAAAACAGCGATACAGGCCTTACTGCACTTGGTGATGCTATGAAATGGGAATGCTGAGAGCAATTGCTTTGGCTCCTAAAAACTTCTAGACTGAGCTTTATAGGAATTTCGATTCCTATAAAACTCAAGGATGATGACTAAATTAACTTAATAACCTATTTTGTAGTATGTCTGCAACCATTTGCTCAATCTATTTTTTTTACAAGAATGCAAACCAGGATAGAGACTGTAAACTAAAGAGCACAGCACTAGAATTTCATTCCATACAAGTAACTTACCATAATATCTCCCTTCAAAAGCTGGGCAGGGTCTATAGCAATGCAGATTCGGCTTTGATTCTCTGGCCCTATGCTACTTAACAGGACAGAAAAGAAAAAACAAAATTTATGGTTTAAGGAAACAAAAAAAAAAGAGAAAAAAAGAAAAAAAGACTATGTAATTCTGCAATTATGAGAATTAAAACCTGGATTCAAACATAAAGGAAAATGTTTATGACTTACTATATTCCAGATGTATACACTGGTTGCATAGCCTGGTATAACTTCAGAAAAGGCCGGCAAGCTGAAAAGAAGCCAACAGAAAATACTGTTTTGTAACTTTTTTCCTTTATCTGAATATTATAACTAGGAAGCTTCACGCACATCCAGACTGAGCAAAGTCGTACACAAGTAGCACAGTGTTGCCTGTCAAAATAGCCTTCAAAGTAAAACTGGCTTTGATAGATTCACTTTCCTCAAAAATAGTATTTGATTTTATTTTATGAACAAGTCACTTTTTCCTGATCTTCAGACTAGTTCTGAATTGGGAAGGGGGGGGATTTTAAACGATTCCAGTAAGGAAAAAAAGAGGGAACACTTTGCTCCTTAAATGTCAGTCTTCCTTCCTTCCCATTCTTACCGCAGGAAATCAAAATCTTGAAGGCAAGAAAGAGAATGGCCAACACAAAACAAAAAACCCATAACAAAATAAAAAGCATTTTCAAAATGAAACAAAATATTTGATCTACAGTTTTGTTTCAAAACTCGTAACCCCTTAAATTTCTTACTACAACAAAAAAAACTTTTGTCTTTATTGAAATAAGTTATTTTAGAAATAAAACCAGACTAAACAGAATAAATAACGATGACAATAGAGCACTGCAAATTCATGCTGATGACATTTTGAAAGACAGGTCCTATTTAACTCTTGGATGATAAAAATACAGAGTTATACTCCTTTATTATGCTCTACAACAATATCTTTGTTTACTATTTTAATTTTAAAGTCACTTTAAAATTACAATTATTTAGCATTATAGCAGGCCACCCAGGAGCACACTATATCCAAACTGCTTTTCTACAGAAAATCCAATCTCAAAACAGAAAAGTGATTATATTTGTGATTATGTTTATTTCCTAAACAAAGAGGAAATCACTGTGAAACCTGATCAGGTTCTCAGATCTTTTGCGGGTTCTGGGATCACAACTATTCAGAAACTAGGCAGATACGAATAGCAACAACTCATCATTTAACAAAGAACAAGAATTCTATTTTACCTGCTGTAATTTTTACTCTTTGGATATTTCTCTTCTCCTGGTTCTTTTATTGGGACTATTTGGACTGATATCAAGGAGCATCAACTCTACTTTGAAATTCATGCAGGCTTTCCAGAAAGCTCCAAAATGAAACAAGACTTTGAGCCTACACTTGGATACGAAAAGTTAGGTAATTTACCTCCCCCAGCATCGAAGCTTGGGATGCCATGAAGGATAACATAGTGCAGGAAAAGAGGGGTTGCATTCATTTTCACAGATCCAGATAGAAGACCACTTAAGAATTGCACATATCTAAAAATACAAAATTTATCTGAATTAAATAAAAACAGTAATGCAACCATATCAGGGAAATACATTCCTTACACATTAATATTTCTAGGCCATGGGTAGTGAATAGCACTGTGACATGTGCCACAACTCCAAAAGAATAATCTTCACAAAACAGGATGAAAAGGCACTTTAGTTTACCGATTTATTAAATCCATGGTTGTTACATTGCTGTTGTTGGTGTCTTCATTTTAATTATTTACATCACTACATACGAAAGGAACTAGCAGAGACGGCAAAATCAATTATTTTGGTATACATTTCCAGTTGCAACTAAAGGTCTCGACTGGCTTTCGCAGCAGCATGACATGTATCCTACTCCATTTACCGTGAAACATACTTCATAATACCACTACCTGTTTTAAATTATTCCAAAAATTTGACTGAATTTTTGAAGACCTTTCTCAAGGCAGCTCATTTAAGAGGCTTATAGGCAGTTGGCTTGTTTCGGAGAAGCATTTCACAGATTTATTTTGAAGGTTTATGAAAAATTTTTAAATATGAAGGGTCTGTATCTGCACTTCTTATTCACACAAACCTTGAACTGCTTATCTGAGAGTAAGTATCCATTTTAAGTATTGTCAGAATGGATTCAGAATAGGACATCTGGTCTATAGTTGCTTTTCTTGCCACTGTCACAGCATCCAACCAGCAGTGGGGAAAATCTAAGTGATAGTTTCAGGACTGATGCACTTACTGGCCACAATTTACTTTTTTCTGGACAAAACCTAGTGGAGAAAAAGTTTCAAAATACAAATAATGGGTGTATTTTCAAATTTTATCATTTTGCTATTCACCTAAATTATACCTGTTTATACATCAACTGGATTTTAACAAGAACATCACTAATTAATTATCCAAGAATGGTTTCAGAGAAAAAGCACATTAAAAAGGTGATTCAGGCCACTAACTGATCAAAATGGATCAAAAAAGGATTATAAAATTAGCCACAAATATTACAGAGCGAAGCTTTCTTTTCTCTGAAACAGAATTAGTAGCCCCTGCCAGGCCAGGCAAAGGTAGGAATGGCCAGGTTCCAGAGGAGCAGGATTCCAACCAATGGTTTGGAGAACCTCCTTTATTCTCATGGGGAGTGACACTCCAAAGTACCGGTGTGCTTTATTTCAATCGTTATTGCACACTAATCACCGCACATTCCATACACACCATTTATGCCACAGAAAACCAAATTTATTATCTTGGAGTAAACAAGCAAGAGATTGTGACATCTCTTTTTATCAACAAACAATGCAGTAAGAACACATGTAGGTAATACGTGGCAGAAAGGTCTTCTCTATCTTGGGCTACATGCAGGAACTGAAGGAGAGGTCTCATCAATCAATCAAGGAACATTAGTATAAGATAAAATAGTGAGAGTTCCGGAATCACTGGGGGATCTTGTGGAAACAGCCTTCACGCAGCAGGGGAGCAAGTAAGGGACGGGGGCAGCAGGTAACAATGACGTTCCTTATTGGTATGAATCAGAAACAAATACCTTCTTTGGGATGGCTGCATTAAAGCTGAAACTTTATCATCAAAGAATTTCTTCATAGCAAATCTGTCTAGAGCCTGATCAGCACTGTCAAAACAGAGACACAGGTATCACGTTATTCCAGTTCGGGATTATCTTTAAAATTCAGCAGGTTACGGCTTGAAATATGCCAAAATATTTGGAGGAAAAAGAAGGAAAGGAAGGCAAAAAAAAAAAAAAGAAAGAAGGACCTAACTAGCAACTCTGGCACTTACAGATCAGACAAGGGTGTTTTTTCCACTGGTACCTTCTCATTCTGCACCTTAAGGCAGCTCCTTCCTGAGGCAAAGCACCTACTCCCTTATTCAGTTAACTGGATTGCATATTTCCAACATGAATACATTAAAGTCATCCTGCAATAACTTTAGCAAAGCCAAGCAGCTCAGGATGCAAAGGAAGGATACTTGTCATCGTTTCCTGAGAGTGGCAGTGCTGAGTCCTCTCTGCGAAATACAAATCTATTCTCTTTTGAAAAAAGAAGCAGCAACATTACGGAGCTGAAAGTCACTGCCTAGCTCTGACCGTAGCACAGTACATGAGATGCAAAGGATGCCAGGCTAGACGATCAGTTAAGCAGCACAATATTTCACTCAGCCTTTGTTTCCTGTGCCCGCAGCCACCAGGGAGAGAATGTTTAAAATGAAAGTGTCAATAAATATTTTGTATCAGACAACCACAGACTCTTCAAACGCACAATTAAAAAGCATCATATTCAGAGAAGTACATTTTCTTCCGTTCTCTATCCAGAGTGGCTCTGATGTAGGTCTTTCTGCATCTGTGCAGAGGAAGGCAAGAGGGTATAGAAAAAAGAAATGGAAGCGCCAAAAATCCATACGAATGCTGTTAACTACATATGCCAGGTAACACGCTACGCTGATTCCCTTGTATCCACACCAGACAAAATCAACAAGTCTCTGAACAGATGTAGCTGACAGTGTTAATTAACATCAGGACACACAAAAAAAGCAGAAGTTTCAAAATTAAAGACTCTGGAATCTCAAATTTCAAATTCTATATCTAGTTCAACCTAAATGAGCTCCAAGGAAAAAAACTGTGCAAAGTATACCTATGCGTATCAGGCTAAAAAAGGAACTTATAACTTTTCCAAAAGTTAATCAGAAGTTACCAATTGTCTTGACGGGGTGCTGGATCAGACTGTAAAGTCATGCCGTTTCTTCATGGATGTTAAAATACACAGAGTGCACTTAGAACATTCCTGACCCAAAAACTCTCTTCTTCACGCGACCCATCATACATCCTCACCTGCACCACCACCCAGAATTTAGGCAACCCACTCATAACTGGCCAAAGACTGCTAGTACTTTACTTGTTAAAACAGACTTTAGCAACTATTACAATGAGCTCTGTTTGCCCTTGTAAAATTTGATGGCACATTATTCCTTCCTAAATGGGAAAATCAGATATTCACAACATTTAACCAAAAATGGTTTGCATCAGAAGGCTTTTTCAGTAAGCCTAGATTTTTTGGCACGTACACGGAGACAATTAGGAACTTTATTTAGCGTGAACATCCTCAAAGTCTTCCGAATACTGTTTCTGACAGAGCAGCTGGCACCCTCGACAGCAGCGCCTGCAGTAATTCTACTTCTGTAAGGTTGCCGTGTACCGCTCTGAAGAGTCTTGACAATGCTAGATATACAAATCCTAGCTGGGAAACTTCCCCAGCCTTATTCTCACACAGAAAAGCTAAGTTTTGGATAGTTGACAGATATCCAGAAATCTAAAGGAGAGCTTCCAAACTCACTCCTCCCCTGCAGCCTCCCTGGAGGAATCCTAAATTTGTTCGGGGTAAAAGATGACCCCTTTCATTCCTGGGCTTTACAATCACATCCAGGTGTTGTTCTGTTATGGCATTACTAAAATGTATTTACAGCCAGGTACCACTTTTACGGATTACACACTATTGCAACACAGAGATCACAACACAGTACTGTACTAGCCTCACCTGACAGTTCACAATACTTCTCAACAAAATATTATAAAATTGTAGCGATCACTGTCCCATTTACTACTAGAAGATGTATGTATTTATTTTTTCAGCACATATTGATGTGCACAATGCACTTAATTTCTTAGTCTACAATTACCCATAGATCAGGCTTAATAGAGTGAGCACAGAGTACTTTCTGAGATGCTGGATCTACTGAAATCCATCAGTAATTTGCCATCAGCCTATGGTGATTCTGGACTTCATCCGCTACAGTACCGGATCAAATCTGTTACTGACAGACTTGTGTGAATTCAGAACCAAATTTGATTTAACCATGGCCTTTACAGTGCATTTTTATTTTAATAGCTTCATATATATGTATGAGACACCCCAAGGGTAAACAATTTGATTAAAAGCAAAAAAAACCCAAAACAAAAAACATTTCATCCTTTTGAGACCATTTATCAAAATTTATCTCTGTGGACATATATTGTCAATAGTCATTTCATAATTTCAGCACTCTAAAAGAAACAATTAAAACTAAGTAATCAGATGCCTACTGTTTGAAAGATAAAGTCTAGATTATTTCTTAAACTACATTCTGCACTTTGATAAATGTCTAGGAATTCCCTACTCAAATATTGATTCCAGATTCTAATAACTGTTTTCCTTGAGTACTTCAGGAATAGTTTCTTACTGATTCAAAAAAGGAAATTTGATGGATGTGACAAATAGATGAGGTTAATAAAGATGGTATTATGTAAAAATAGTTTCTTGCACATTTCTTCATTCATCTCGAAAGACCCTTTAGAGAATCACTGAATATCTCCGATTAGATGGGACCTTAGGGTGTCACCCAGCCAACCTCCTGCTGAAAAAGCTGGACCACAAGAAAACTGTCCTGAAAGCAGGCTGTTTTAAGGCATGCTGCAAGACTCTCTGAGAATAAAACTTGACAAACAGTAAGCTGACGAACAGTACTACATTTAAAAGGCATCTTTTTCTGATGTTTCCTTAATTGTAAAAAAACCACAACATGCATTATTCACAGCTTACCTTGCAGAAACATTGGTGAAGTGCATATATGATGATATGACTACACCTATCCTTCCTTTTCCTCCCTGTATTAGGAAAAAGGGAAAACTTATTTATTACTTTATTGGGCATTATTTTATTTAAGACTCTACTACACAAAACTTTAAGACAGGACAGTCAGAGAGTCCTTTTGCTCATGCATCTCCAGTGTTGTTGGAAAGGCGGTAGTGATGGGCAGCAGCTGGTCTGTCTACGCAAGCTGGCTGAGAAGTGACATAAAACAGTAGGATTTCTATGTGCATGCCTGTCAAGTCTTACTGAGAGGAAATTATTTAAAAAAAATTAATCTTGACCAGTAGTAGAAACATTGTATCAACTACTCTAATTTTATATTAGTTTCTCCAGAAATCATTCAAGACAAGCCTAGACAATGTTGCAACTTACGGCACAAAATGTTCTAAAATACCTATTTTGGAAAGCATATGAGTTTGACAGGTTTAGGCATTTTTACCTCCCCAGCACCTTAGATTTGTAACAACTACTACTACTTTTCTATGTGTAATTTAAAAAGCATTCTAAAATCTTACTAAATAACTTACATGACAGAAATTCAATACCATTTACCGAGCAGTAATTCTCACAGACTTCAAAACAGTTTCAGTCTCTCAGCTGATACAAGTAGCTGTATCTGTCTTGGTGGCTGGAAACTTGGAAAGTCATTACCGAAAGGCTATCAACAACATGCGTTATCAATTTGTATATAAAACACCTAGGGATACTTTGCCCCCTTTTCTTTTATCCCACGGATGGGCCATTCTCCTGGCTGCAGTCCTGCAACTAGTAAGAAGTCAACAGGGTTTCATAGAATCACGGCATTCTGCCTGCAGGCAGCTCAGGAGTGGGGACTATACAGCCTGACCTGAAGAGAAGTTTTGGTCCCATTATCACCCTTATTCTGTTTAGAGTAAAATCTGCCAGTGACAGAGAGACAGATTTGCCTCGAGTGTCACCAGCACAACTACTGTCCTCTTTTCTCTTTTAGTGATTTTTCCTTATAGCTAAGTTCTTCTAAGTAGCTGCATTCTTCTGAAGCTCGCTGCTTATTTTACAGACAGTGTCCGCCCCAAAGCTGACAACACCTAATGTTCATAGTTATACTGAGCTAACAGTAGGAAAAGAATGCAGAAAAAGGCCCATGCTTATAATTATTACTCTAGCAGCCAAGGTCACTGATAGACCTCTTCGGTCCCACAAGTGAGGAGTTGGAGAGGGTCGGCCAGGACAGGTGACCCGACAATGACCAACAAGGTATTCCACACCATGCACGTCGTACTCAGTTTAAAGCTGGGGGATCATGAGGGTCTCGCTCTCTTAGTCCACAGCCGGCTTCTGAAGAGGACCCTGCTCGTTGTCCTGCCCGCGATCCTGATCCAGATTCCAATCCGTGCATTTCTGAGTCCAGTTCCCATCCACTGCTGAGGCCAGTCCGGAACTGCCTGGGGCTGCCCAGCAGCTGCTGGCGGGACACCAGTGCCCCAGCACCCAGCTCCGGGAAACTCAGTAACAGTTTTGTGTATTTTCCTTTATTCCTCTTATTATTAATATTATTAGTGTTATTAGTAAAGCTTTTTATATTCAGTTTGTAATTCTCTCTCCCTTTTTCTCCTTTTTCCCTTCCGCTGGTGGGAGGGCGGGGGTTAATATAGAGCATCTGCCACACTGTTTCTTGCTGCCCTGCTCTAAACGGTGATAGCTACCAACCCAGTTCTGAATTAATTTTATCTGTGTTTAATTAAGGCTTCTCTTTCTTTTCATTGTGAGCAAGCAAGGAGAAGAAGTAACGCTGCACAAGGGTAGCTTTGCTGTAAGCTTTACTGCAATGCTGCTGGCGGTTAGAATCTGTCAGAAGCATCCAGGAGGTACTCAATGCCCTCCTTTCCTACAACCTCACGACAGTCTAAAGGGATGATCTGTGATGCGTTGTCTACCTTTATCCTGCAACAAAACCCATGAATGTCACAGAACATGAAGAGCTTCTAAAGAGTTTGCTATTGAGCTGGAAAAATCTCAAGCTTCTAAATACGTGCACAGAAGCAGCACTGACCTTTGAAGGAAGCGAACAAACCTCATGCTATGCTCCGAGCAGAGTCTAGAACCTTAGTTATCACAAAAAGCAATACATCACAAGCATGCAAGGTCAGTGGATTCAAGCTTACTTCAGTCAACTGAAGATTTGTCACTGTTTCCAACAGCGAAGACAGATTAAACTTCTTTTCTTACTTTTTAAAATGAGTAAGAATACAAGGGTTTTGAAAATGAATCCAAACTGCTAGGCAATGCGCGTACACAAAGCTCACTTACTCTGCAATGGATCACCACCACGTGTTGAGGATCGTTGTTCAGCCATGACTCCATAGCCTTGCAGATGGTGCACACCTTATCGAGAGGCGGAGCATGGAGATCGGGCCACCCCACATCCATAATCTGCAATTAAACAAGTAACATTCACAAGAGACACCTTGACCCTAATACTACTACTAAAATCTGGCTCCAAATAACTGTGACAGTGAAGAATCTCCACATTTTTTCAACCCCAAATAATGCCATTCAAATGCCATAACGCAACTAAAATATGCTTACAGGTTAAAAACATGCTTACAGGTTAAGGGGAAGAAGGGGATCTGGTTTTTTCAAGATACTAGTACTTCTATAAAAACAAACAAACAAACAAGCCCCCCAAAACCCACCACCCACTCACAAGTGACATTTCTGAAGATCTTGATTTCTCAAAGAATTTTCAATTAGAAATTCAAGTATTTTTAACAGTAAAATATTTAGGAGGTCAAAATTAGTACAAAGAATGTTAACTGGCCTGGGCCAGTATTTTTTGATTGTTTTTATTTAACTTGCAATTTATTTCCTTCATGTGCAATAGATCTGACTTCTCAAAATTTTGTTAATATTTTCTATTCAACTTTAGTCACTATATAATTGCGTTCACTCAACCTATTGTTATTATATGCATATTTGACCCTAACAAAACCAGTAACCACGAACAGCTTAAATCCTTCATGATCAAGAAAGCATTCAAAGGGTCAAAATTAAGAGTTCTTTTAATATTTTCTCAGGTAGCAAATATCCCTGTAAATCTACTGCTATAAATATACATCTGTGCCACACTGGCCTTATAATAGTTGCTGAAGAGCACCTGCATATAATCTTCTACACTGACCAAATACAACTGTTGGCGAGGAAGAACACAAGACAGACACAATACCTCCCTTCCTTATCTCTCTATTGTGCAGAGAAGCAAATACGAAAAGGCACTAGAAAAGGGAAGCACTTATCTGAACCAAGTTCACCACCTTCAGTCACTATCAGACTGCACATCACAGGACAGTGTCCTGTGACTGCAGAAAGAAAGTATACTTGGGGTAAAAAATTTATATCACTCAATAGGAATTTTTCAGTAGTCACAAGGGGCTTCAGGTCATGTGTGCAAAGTCTAAGAAAACAACAGGAACAGCTATGTAAAGCACAGACCTAAGGGACACAAAACAGAACTTGGGAAAAAGTAAGCAGGGATGCACGTGGGGTTTTTTATCACCTTCCAAAAATTGTTCTCTTACTCTGCATATCAACGTTTGCATAGCCTCAGGGTTTATCATGCCATCTAAATTGTATTTAACACTACAAAGAGAGGAGTGTTATGGGAGACAACCAATACCTTTGGGTTAAGCTTGGCAAGGTCATATCTCTTTTCAGAGAGGTTTAACACCTGTTCAGGAAGAAAAAGAATATCAGCCATCAAGACATCATGACTCATGTAGTAAATAACTGTATAACACATGATAATTGATAATCACAAGAAACCACAGTGGTAAGGCTTCAGGTTGCTACTAAAGTAGCATTTTACATCAGGTAGCACTAGCAAATGTATTTTAGGTATTCAATTATTATATAGTGAAAGTTAAGATGAAACTAAATGCATATTTTGAAAAAGGACAATTAAAATTCTGCTGCCTTCTACTTATTTCACATGGCTTTATTTTAGTCAGAGGTATACTGAGAGACCTGGGCACCATGCAAAATAACTGCACAGCATAAGAATTTACAAAGAAAAGTCTGGGAGTGTGATACAGTCTTAAATCTTTGAATCCGAGTGCCTGGCAAGAAAGTATCGGTCTATCAAAACTTCACAGGGAACATACGGCATCGCTATTTGACTGTAGCTTAGCCTGTGAGATCTTCCAACTCTTCTGTTAACCCATTAGACAGTAAATTATCATACACTTCATGCTTAATAAGGAACAGTTACAGAGATAGACTGCTAAATGAATATACAGAAAAATAAAAATAAAGCAGAATAAAAATAAAGCAGTGTATACAAGTATATCTGACTTTTTCATTAGGAAGTACTCAATAACAAAAAGCCGAATTCTCAATACTCAACAACTGAAACAATACTACTGAGGCAGATTCTCTTTCATAGTGCAGCTATTTCATATCACAATGACCAAAGTATAGATGACATGCATAATAATTTTAAAAGTCTCATTACACTGCCAGAATGGGATAAATAGACCACAAGTATGAGAAATACTAAATATAAGAGATAAATCCATTATACAGTTTACTACCCAAGGACAAGTTAAGAATCCTTTTCTAAAGTGTATCATCCCGTTTGGCATTAACCAGCATGTTCATGAGCAGTCTCAGCAAAATAGCCAAGAACTGAACAGGCTAAAGAAAGGACATCATTTCAATTCTGGGAGCTGGTGCCTGCTCCTCACTAATGTCGTACATGAGTAAACTGAATGTGCAACCCCATGACAGACACAGTGGAAAGAGTCAGACATTACACCATCTTTAGAAAGAAGTACGCTTTTTGAACATGACATTCATCCAGAGAAAGAAGACACCCTCAAATTATCAAGGTAGCCATCAAAACAGCTTCTATTTTAAGCTGCATAAGGCTCTAGAATCACACATAACATTGACCATAAAGGGTATACACCACTTTCATTGATCTCATCCCCCAAAAGAAAGCATAAAACACCTTTATATGACGAGGAACATTATTCCAATATGTTGTCTGCATTTCAAACAGATCACTGCTGAAGAGCTAAACGGCAATCACAGAATCACAGAATGTTCAGGGTTGGAAGGGACCTCTGTGGGTCATCCAGTCCAACCCTCCTGCCAAAGCAGGGTCACCCAGAGCAGGCTGCACAGGACCGCGTCCAGGCGGGTCTTGAATATCTCCAGAGAAGGAGACTCCACAATCTCCCTGGGCAATCACAAATTCATTATGCACTGTCCACATTATTTTGGATCAGGAAGATGTATCAACATTTACAATTAAGACTATAGTTGTCCTTCCAGAAACACCAACTGTAATTTAACAGGAATTAAACCAGAAGTGTCTTCTATAAATGACTCATATAAATGACTTGCAAAAAATCCTGTAATTTTCTATCAATTTTAATAATTGCAAAACAAATTAGTGGAGAGTTGTATTTCTCAGTACAGAATTCTTAACATACCTTTAACACTAATTTTAAGAGATGAATTACCTAAAATCTTTCACAGGAAGAAAGGTGCTATTTGGTGAGAACTTTTTTTAATTCCTCTTTCTTGTTGCATTTATACCCAAGACCAGTTTAAAATTCCTGCGTGTCAGGACACAGTCCTATTCATGGTAAGTATTTGTCACTGCTGGATTAGATGCCAAACTCAAAGCTGCTGTTGTACCCAAGTCCCTGTCAAGCTACAGAGTTCAAACCGAGATACTTCAGGAGTCCTATCAGCGCAGAGTAGAGACCAGAAGGTACAGGAACGAACGTTTCGTATACAACAACAAAACAAGAAGTCACAGAAGTCTCTGAAGAGAAGCATATGCTATAAACAGATGTCAGTGGAAGATTAACTGCATGATTTTTAGCTCCTTTTTGGTATATTCTAGGTCTACTTACTTACATTTTCATACAAGAAAGAGGAGCATTCGCCTTTAGTTCTACAGAACTTCAACCATTTTGCCCTAAATTTTAGGACCTCATTTAAAGAATGAAATGAAGCAAGACAAAACAAGTGGGGAAAAAGAAACCCTTTCTCCTTGCACACCTGAGAGAGGAAACACCCTTGCCCTCTTCCTATATGATTTAACTCCGAACTGGGAAGCAACTTCTACTATCCAGATAATATTAATCCTCTCACTGTGCTGAATGCTGAGCAACACCACAGAACAAAAATAAGGCGACATTTCAGCTAGAAAAAAGACCTTTATGAAGGTACCAAAGGGTCTTAGATTTGGTCTGCTCCTTAATCAGATGACCAGAAATACAAAATCTCATGCAAAGAACAGAAGCCAACAGCACGTATCTGGCAATTTTGTAAAGCAAAAGATATACCACAGCCATACAACAAAAAGTACTGACTGGGGAACAGTTCACCGGCCTGCAGCCCGTTCCATTAAGGAGAAGAGACTGGGAGAGCAGCAGGCAAAACTCTTCTACCAGGTGGGACCAAACTTGCTTGCTGCAAACAGTGGTAGCTTTGTGTTGAGTAAAACACAGGGCAAAGAGGAAGGTGGCCAAAACATGACATAAGCTAAAATTACCAAACAGTTCCAATCAGTAAAGCAACAGCAACACGCAAGCATTACCATATAATTTACATACGCAAGACCACGAAAATGCACAGCAGTTATATTACTCTAACCTAGTAACAAATACGTATAAGCTAAGACTGCAGGGTAACCACTGAAATATTTGGATAAATTGCAGCTGTGTGTTTGGGGTTCATTTCACTTTCAGAACAGAACTGACCATGAATTTAGACACTGGTATTTACTGTCAGATTCCTAATACCTTGGACATAAATGAGTTACTGTTCATCAGCTGTTCTGCATTCCTCTACGTAGATACCCCTCTAACTAGAAAGCTAATTTAGAATAGTTTACGCCTCAAAAAACAGAGTCATCATGGATACAAAAATGTAACTGAAGCATACTAGTACCTAGATAGAAATAAGGTAGGTAACCCTGCTCATTTATCACTGCTCTAAGTCAAAATGAAGTTAACATGCTTACATAAGTCAACATGCTTACAAATATCTGCAGGGTGGGTGTCAGGAGGATGGGGCCAGACTCTTTTCAGTGGTGCCCAGCAACAGGACAAGGGGCAACGGGCACAAACTGAGGCACAGGAAGTTCCAGCTGAACATGAGGAAGAACTTCTTCACTCTGAGGGTGACAGAGCACTGGAACAGGCTGCCCAGGGAGGCTGTGGAGTCTCCTTCTCTGGAGATATTCAAGACCGGCCTGGGTGCCGCCCTGTGCAGCCTGCTGTAGGTGACCCTGCTTCGGCAGGGGGGTTGGACTAGATGATCCACAAAGGTCCCTTCCAACACCTACCATTCCATGATTATGTGATTCTGTGATCCTTAGCACCTTCAACTGCTCTAAAAATGAATTAAACACAAGATGAAATTATTAGCAGCTTTGAGGACGTGACCCTGCACCTGCCAGGACAGAGGGCACTGAGCTAGAATCACTGTGAGGCCAGCAGCTGCCTGCCTGCACGTCCCAGGGGTTACCATTCAAAGCTTTTCTATGCTTGTGACACATCGAGTCCATTCAAGATCAGAAACTCTGTCCCAACCAAGCACACCATTCCTGGAAAATGCATCAAAAATTAGCATCCACTAATCCAGCGTGAATCAGAGCACATTTTCAAAGGCACTTCCCCATCAAGATGGATCTGTTTTTCTGCGTGACTGTAATTATTATTTTGGCATTCTCAAGGGCACAAGCCGACACATTATTTAACCCAAAGACTTTAGGCACTGGTACAACAGTTGCTGTATCACCGCGGTCCATAACGGGAAGTAAGTTTTAAAATAGTAATGGAAAGTCACAGACAGTAGGATTACATTGCATAAGAATGAACATCAGCAGAACCCACGTCCGAGTCTTTCCCCAGCTGGGATTTACCAGTAATGCAGGGAGAAAGAACCCCTTCCAGGCTGGGACTGCCAGCTGGGGGTCGTCACAATTGGAGGCAGGGGCCAGGAGCCAGAGCCAGCGCCCACAGTTGTTCTACAGCTAAGCGAAAATGTAAGTGCGGGGCTCTAGCACTTCGTCCTCTCCCTCTTTCCTGACTTTTTCTTTTTGCGGTACCAGTTTTTGACAATCTCTTCTAATCCCTGGCTTCTGGGATGCTTCTTGCCCTGGTTTCTACTCTGGCCCCTTGAGATCAGTCACACAGCCTTGACTCCTCAGGATCAATGCACCATTTGTAAAAAAGGATAAAAACACAGACTTCCTAAAATAGCTTTAAGCTTTTTACTTTCTTCTCACTTTCATTTATACCTCTTGCTATTCCCTGTTTTTCCCGAAATATCTCCATGTTGATTCCAAAAATGCAGCTGTTCTTAACAAAGATACAGCCCCAGTCCATTGACTTCAGCTAAAAAAAAAAACAACTATGACAGTTTCAGTAAAGGAACTCATAATTTTCTCAAGCAAAGCTGTAGTATTACAAGCATTTACATGGTTTTAGCCTTCTTTGCCTGTTCTTGCAAACTGTTAAAAACACACATGTACTTACAGCTAAAAAATCTTCCAAGTTTTTGCCTTGAATACTGCTTGCACATGAATCTTGGCTTTATGGCAGCCAAAATTTATCCTTTTTTTATTCTGCCAGCAGATAACTGACTTACCATTGCCATAAAAGGGACAGAGCTTCAAGCACAATACGAAAATTCCTGGAATGTTTGAGTCTGCCCTCACTTAGCTGATTTTTCCCTTAATATGTGCACTATGAATACAAACCATTAATGTACTAATTTTTCTTCAGACTTTGTTCTAATTCTTTACAGCCCTGTAAGTCCACACCAGTGTAATTTTTCAGCCTTATTTGGGTTTCATTACAATCTTAGGATTTGTTTCAATACTTTTAGATTATCAAATATTTCAACAGAAGTCTTCAGTAGACTAGAAAACAAGTTTTCCTCCACTAGATAAACTAGACTAATAAGACCAAAAGACTTACAATATCCAGTCAGCACATAGCTATCCAGTGAAAATGGGCTAATTTGTTTTATCCCTTAGCTACAACTGAAACATTTGTCATGATAAAAAAAAAAAAAAAAA
>Ga0065711_1004038_pt1 | contig 25268 bp, 13 predicted proteins | sample Hoacrofraction12_FD_59098 | JGI IMG/M metagenome (GOLD analysis project Ga0065711, IMG submission 59098) | Hoatzin crop microbial communities from Cojedes, Venezuela - Epithelial fraction 12 v2 (version 2) | ecosystem: Host-associated > Birds > Digestive system > Esophagus > Crop | place...
TCTGTTTGCTGTTTCTGTTAAACTGCCCTTATCCCGACCCACCAGTTTCTGCCTGGTTCTTTTCATTCTCCTCTGTACGCCGGCGGGGGGAGGGGCTGCCATGTGACGCTTTTGTTACCGGCGGCAGCCGAAACCAAGACAATGTCATAAAGCATATGATCAGGGTAAGCAATAAGATTATAATGATACACATTTAAGAGGGGGAAGTCCCCAAGATGGTAGCTTTCATGAATATTTAGTATTTCGGCACTATGATTATATGAAATGAGTATCTGAATTCTTTGAGAATTATCCATTTCTTATCATGATCAGAACTTATTTTTCTATGTACAATTTTTGTTAAAATTCTGGGTTTTTTTGTGAATGTCTACGTATTCCAGTGTTTTGTCAGTCTTAGAAACATGGTATTGTAGACGTTTTCCTAACTAATATGAGGTGCAGTTCTGTTAGCTTGTGGAAAATTTAAGACCATTTTCTTGTTCCATTGGTGGAACTGGAGAATTGAGGGTTCAAGACACTGTTGCCCTGTTTGGCTCCAAATTCTTGTTTTCTGCTGTCCACTGAAAATGATACAAAACCGAAGTTGCTTGCTATGGGATAGATTTCCCACATACTGCTTAAAACTGTCAAAGCTTCTTCATGTACATTTTCTTCAAATATCACTTTAATTAACATATTAATGTGACCATTTTTCAATAAAGGCTTAAATCTTTCAACATTTGAATTGCTTGGACACCTAGTGCAGATGGTCACAGCTGATGGTAGTATAATGAGATGTGCAGATTTAAGCAGTTGGGACTGTTCTTTACACATGGATAGCTGTACTTGCAAGACAGAAGTTAATGACAGAGTTAACTTACGGTCAGCCTCTTCTTGCTTTGAGATCATGGATTTATGAACAATGAGTATATCTGAAGTATTAAAAATGCATAAAGTGAGCCACATCAAACAGCAGCTGTCAATGGGAATTATCATATGTGACCTGTAAGTCATTAATGTGTTTGTAGGCCCACATTCTCTTCTAACAATACTGAAGTAATCCAATTTCCCTGAAGTCCAGAAGAAAGTAATTTGGATTCAAAATTAATTTTTTAAATTATTGATAGCCTTGTAAATTTGATAACTAAATAATAGAAGTTATTCATGCCTGAGTCAAACAAATACACCAATGCAAAGCAGAAACCCTTTAAGAATTGGTGCATCAAGGTGCCAGAATTATGTTGCTATATCTCATATCATCATCCTTATCATTACTACTAATAACAAAACCAGGATTAGCTCCTCAAACATAATTAGCACCCATCTGAAGAGCTACATCCATAGTAATAGTATAGTGAAGATCAAGCTAAAATAACCATGGGAGATTAGTATGTAGCTTGAGATTAAATAGCCATGGCAGACAGTTTGAGGATTAAGGCTAGATGCCAAGGAATAACGAGAAAATAATATGCACATAAAAGATACTTCAAGATAACAGCATTAACTGTGGGATGCGGGCAGGGTTGCCAGGTGGGCAGAGGGGCCATGTACTTGTGAACCTGGAGAGTGTGGTGTGTGTGCTCCACCAGTGACCTTCTGCCTCCACCAGCAAGCTTCTGCCTCCACCAGCCCAAGAGGAGGAGGGGAGGTGGCTATCTATGCCTGTGTCTGGTGTGTGTCCTGAAATTGGGTGCTGCTGGAGGCAGAGCCTTGTCTGTCACCATCTGTGTGTCCAGACATATCCGTGTCCACGGGTGTGTGTTTGCATCTGTGTGTCTGTGTGGAAAGTGGCCCTGTCCATGGCCAGGGTGTTGGAACTAGATGATCTTTAAGGTCCCTTCCAATCCAAACCATTCAATGACTCTATGATTCTATGACTCTATCATTCTGTGATTTGGGGAAAATTAATTTATTGCCTACAAAAAGAGTAGGTCGGTGAGAAAAAGAGGCAAATCTTGAAGAAAAACACCATTCCCCGCTCCTACCTGTTTTCCTGAAGCTCAACTTTAGTCCTTCTACCACCATCCTGAGCAGTGCAGGGGGGCAGTGAACTGGGGCTGTGATCAGTCCATAGCAGCTCCATTCTGCAGCTACTTCCTCCTCACATGTTCCCCCTGCTCCAGTGTGGGGTCTCCATGGGCTTCAGCTTCCTTCAGGATCTATGTGCCAGCTCCATTGTGGGTTCCTCCACAGGCTGCACTGTCGATATCTGCTCTGTCATAATACTTCATGGACTTCAGGGGAACAACCTGCTTCACCATGGTCTTCTCCATGGGCTGCAAAAGAATCTCTGCTCCGACACCTGGTGTACCTCCTCCCTTCCTCTATCTTTTTTTTCCAAATATTTTTATTTTGTTACGTGAACGGGTATGTTATACTACCACTTGAGTTTCTTGCATGATGAAAAGAATTGTTACATATTGTGCATAGAGACTATGTAACACTTGAAAAATGACACTGGAAAATTCATCTCATTCTTATTGACTTTGTGTGTTGCGGTAGAGGTTAATGATGTAATACAGTATTACTTTTGTATCAGTAGCCTATAGTGAAAAAGAAATCTGTGTCCAGTGTGTGTAGAAGTTAACGAGACTTCTGAACGCTTCTAAGGTAAAATATTTCTTCTTTCCACTACCATTCTTTAAATCTGAGGACAAATGACTTCTTTATATATTTATTATGATGGAAAACAAGTAAAAAATCTAGAAAATCCAGAATTTAAATACTAGGGAAAACACCCTTATACTTTTTTTCTGCTGTTATCCATTATATTACATCAGATAAATTTAAGGTTTGCTCTTTTGCAGATAAAATAATGAGAGTCACATAAGAGGATGTGAACTTCAAAGCAACATGAAAGGAACCCTGCATCCTAAATAAATTTTACCTAACTCCAGCTGCTTACCTGCCCTGCTCTACTTTCTGTGAAGAGACATCATCATCTGCTGTGAGGCTATTAGAGGCTTCAGATGGGTTAATTTGGGTCTGTGAGTTTCTTCTTACAACTTCATTTATATTAAAAGTATATTATTTCATTAAAGTAGAAAATTAGACAGCAGAAGGGTGGTCAGATAGCACAGAGAAAGCACAGAAAGCTAGATGAAACATACTGTGGGATTTCGTCATGCAGGAACACGTAACTGCAAACGTTGCCTAGCAGAGCAAATAATATGCTAGAACACTGGTACCTTTGATTCTGAAAAGGGAGATCAGCAAACTTTGAAAAGAACAACAAAGAAACAAGAGAAACTTTCCCTGAAAATGTGAAGTATTTAAGTCTGTAATTTTCTGATATTGACCCACTCATCTCCACCCCCCATCCAGGGCGGAGAAATTGATCCAGAGCAAAAAAAAATCAGTCTGCTCCACCAACCCACTGCTAACCAACACAAAGCCATAGTGTCAATGAAAGAACAACTGTGAAAGGTGGTAATATCTGATGCACTTGTCCAAATGCAGACATCTAGTACTGTATGAGACCCCCTAGGATATCAGAATTGCCAGAGCTGGTAGATGTGACATGAGACCTTTGGCACTGCTATGTCCTCCTCAAGTCACAGTGGAAACCATGAGATATACTCTAGGGTATGCTGAATAGTACCACATGTTCTTGTCCAGGAAAATTAATAATGCTCTGGGTTGAATGAAACTTAAACAGCCCATAATTTCAGGGTAAAAGCACCAAAACAGAATTTTGCAAGACCAGAGAAAAGTTTATTTTATAATAGTTATTCCCGAAGTCTAGTATAAGAGTGTGGGTTCATCATAGCCTAAATTTTCAAGACTAGAAATCAGTATCAAACTTGATTTCCGTGCCTTTGCATATTGTGTGCAGAAAACTATATTTTGTCTAATTAAGCATTTTATAGTGCAATTTGTTTTGACTGTTTGATTTTATTTCTTTCTATTTTCATGCCTTTTTTTTTCTCCTATATTCCTAATTTTGGCCATAGTGTAGGTTATTGTCTTCCAGAACCAGCATAGACTTACTCGCTGATCACTAGTGGAAAAGTTTTAGTGTATCAGACTTTTCTCATTAAATAGTATCTTGAAATAGGCAAGGAATCTTGCTGTATTGCAGTATGTTTTGAAGAATTAAAAGGTATCATTAGAACTGTCTAGCCTACAATAAAACTATGAAACTAAATAGAAAAAAAGCTCAAAGTCTTTATACTCTGTTTAAGACTGCTTCTTTCTTTTGCTAACTGCTTTTCTTGTATTCTGAAACTGGAGTTATTCAGCATTTGCCTCCTGTTGTGACTTCATTTGTATTTATATTGTGCTTTTGAAATGAATGCTTCACAAAATATTTTGACTTAATGAATTATACAGACGCCATATGTAAAATGCTGATTTTATTGGACAGTCAGCAACATCCTGTGTACATTTGTGAATATTTGCTTTAGTGGTTGGTCTCTACTAATAGTTGGTTGCTGGTGATAACAGAAAGACTATTCCAAAAAAATCTTCTGATCAGGTCGTGTAAGGAAATGTTGGCACACACAAACTGATTCATGTGCATTTTGAAATTCTACTTTTTGCCTTCACGTAGAAAACATTTATAAGGACACTTCTCATTGTTCTGAAAAGGTGATGTTAGTGCAAACTGCACATCACATCTAATTTAATCTTTTAAATATATATAATAATTTGTCTGAAAATCACTGGTGAAATGTAATGTAGTTAGGCACTTTTAAAAATCTTAATTTTTTTTTCGCATTCTGCTAACACTAACAGAGCAAGCATATCTAGTAGACATTATATAGGCTATCAAGACACCTCAAAGGCAATTGGTATACATTACCTTGAAAAAATCAGTTAAAAATTAGTTGCCTTAGTTTCTCATCTGCAAACTAAAGAAAAATATGCATTTTCTGTTTGTTTTGAGAGCTACTGGCAACTACTTCTAAAGAATGCTTAAGCCAAAGAAACTATGAACTTGACAATATTTTCTAAATTATTTAAAGGACAGCTTTGGGATGAGAGTAGCTCATAATCTTCACAGGTACGTAAGATCCATGAATCAAAGATGCCATAACCATAAACATCACTGGTAGTTACTGTAGAGGAACGGGAGAAAAGCAGATTGCTGTAATAAACAAAAGAGAAAAATGCTGAAGTAAACAGGATGCGCTGAAGGAACCAAATACATGATAAGGAGTTAAAAGACAGCGGTTGCGTACTGTCAGCCAGCGCATGGACAGCGCGTGATCAGCAACCTCATTGGCTGACCTGGTGTGTGATGTGGCTACGGACTGGACGGAAGTAGAATAGAGAACCTTGTGCAAATAGCTGCCTTATCGGGATAGAAAGTTCCCAGGAACTAACGTCCAGGTAAAGATGTATAAAGCACTGCTTGCAAAATGAACTTGGTCTCACTTGCACCACAAGCTGAGTCCATGCCATCATATGCCACAAGTTAGGGATAAATGTTTCCTTATGTGAAAAGATACCCATTTTACTTGTCACTTTGGTTTAATTTTTTTGGTAATTCAGTTATGAACAGATAACAAGCCAAAATGGAACTACAACAGAGTGAAAGTGTTCGGGGAAAATTTGGCAATCTTCATTAGCTCACTACTGCACACTTCTTTAATATTCCACAGTAGTATTCAAATGATCCATTTACAATGAGAATATCATTACAGTTTTTAGAAGTCACAGAGAAAGTGCTCTCTACACAGACAGTATCACAATAATTTTCAAGTTTTGGTCAAGAAAATGAAGGATTCAGGAGTACAGACTTGCATGTGAACAGATTAAAAAAAGGAGTTATAGAGAGTAAAGACAATGATTGTGGTGGGTTGACCTTGGATGGATTCCAGGTGCCCACCAAACCACTCTATCACTCACTCCTCAGCTGGACAAAGGGAAAAAAAAGAGCCAAAAAATGTCATGGATGAAGATAAGTATGGGGAGAGATCGCTCACCAACTTCAGCAATGGGAGAAAAGACTTGACTTGGGGAGATTAATTTAATTTATTACCAATCAAATCAGAGTAGGATGATGATAAAGAAAACCAAATCTGAAAACATCTTCCACCCACCCCTTCCTTCTTCCTGGGCTCAACTTCATCGTCGATTTTCTCTACCTCCTCCCACTATGAGCTGCAGGGGCGGACAGGGAATGGGGTTTGTGGTCGGCTCATCACACAGTCTCTTTACCATTTCTTCCTCCTCATGCTCTTCCCGTGTTCCAGCGTGGGATCCCTCTCACAAGATACTGTCCTCCACAAACTTCTTCAATGTAGGTCCTTCCCACAGGCTGCAGTTCTTCATGAACTGCTTTGGTGTCAGTCCTTTTCACTTGTCCTTTCCACAGTGTACAGTCTTTCAGGAAGAAACTGCTCCAGTGTGGATCCCCCACGGGTTCACAAGTCCAGCCAGCAAACCTGGTCCAGTGCAGGCTTCTCTCTCCAAGGGGTCACGGGTCCTCCCAGGAGCCTGCTCCAGTGCAGACTTCCCACAGGGTCATAAACTCTTTCAGACATTTCCACCTGCTCTGGCACGGGCTCCTCCACTGAGGAACTCTATGGGCTGCAGGAGGGCAACCTGCATCACCGTGGTCTTCTCCGTGGGCTGCAGGGGATTCTCTGCTCCAATGTCGGGAGCACCTCCTCCACCTCCTTCTTCACAGACCATGCTGTCTGCAGAGTTGTTTCTCTCATGTATTTTCACTCCTCTCCCCCAGGTGCTGTTGTGCAGCAGGGTTTTTCCCCCTTCTTTAATATGTTACTACAAAGGCACTACCACCGTTACTGATTGGTTTGGCCTTGGCCAGTGATGGGTCCGTCTTAGAGCCAGCTAGCACTACCTCTATTGGACACAGGGGAAGCTTCCAGCAGATTCTCACAGAAGCCACCCCTGTAGCAATCTCTGCTACCAAACTTTAGCATGCAAACCCAGTACAATTATTCTTGAATAACTGGAATTTAAAAAAAAAATCCAAAACCCAAACAAAAACACAAGGATTTTTAACGTGACAATTAATTGACTGTTTCACCCTTAAATTAATCTTCAGTACGTTTACCTGTAAATGGTTTGCAGCTGCTCCCGGTTTATAAACTGTACACATACAAATCTCATACATGGAAGGAACTTCAACCACTAGAAGTTTTTTTGAGTGAACTTCTGAAGTTAAAGACATCAGGGTGAAAAAAAAGGAGAGTGTAGAAAGTGGGGCTCATGAGTCCCATCATTGTGTTTTAACCCTGTTACAGTTCTTCTTGTATTTTGACCAAAACTCCTTATGACATGAATACTTCAGCAAAAGTTTTGATGAGTTCTGTGAGACTCCTTTTTCCTGAAATTCGCTTTTGTATTACAACTTCCTGCAACTATCTTACTTAAATACTTGACAGTATAAAAAGATTTGATGATTTTCTGGTTTTCAAACCTGATACAAACTGTGCACTCATTATGCAAAGCTGATTTTTCTTCCTCTTTCAGCTCATATCTTTCATTCAAATAAAAGTACAAAGCTATAAAAAGTTCTAATATTTATTATGTTTTGTTGTTTAAATAAAATAAAAATTGCTTTCAAAGCTAGTATCTATGACTCCCAGCAATCAGTTGGGAAAACAACACAAAACAACCAACCAACCAACAAAACAAAACAGAAAAAAAAACCTGTGGAATAGAGGACATTTGATTTCCACTCTAGATGATTCCAAAGCAGACCTGTGGAGAAAATGTACGACTCAGCAATAACTAGACATCCCTGGGAGCAAAGATTCTTCTTAACAAAGTATTGGTAGTGTTGATATGTCTTGTTTTTAACTAAGCATCTTGTTCTGAAGAAGAAAAAAGTTATCGGGCATTTTCTAACTACATCTAGTTAGCAAATTAAAAAGGTCCCAAACAACATGATTGTACATGAAAGAGATGCCACAAGACAACATCTCCATTTAAATATTGTCTCCCTTATACAAGGTGGGAGGAGGACTACAAAAAAAAAAAACAAACGCCCTTTTCCTGTATTTGAAATGAATGGGCCACATTACAATCTTATTTTTCTTCTTCAGGAACTCAAAAGACTTGAGAAGACGAATAGGTCACTAGGCAGCAAGAAGAACAGATTAAATCACTCAAATATCAGGAATAAGCTGTCAGGTGTCCTCAGGGGTGTGCTGACCCCTTGACTTTTTTTTCTTTCTCTACTAATATGACACTGCAGTACCTTGTTTGGTATCCATAAATGACAGTATATATTTTGTCATATCCTGTGATGGCAGCATGCAAAAAGCACAATGTCATTTAACACTGTTGTGAGATCAACTTAGAAGATGCTATTTATGGAGTCTGTAATATCACTTCCTGCAGCACCTGATGTCTCCTTGGAGGTCTGCTACCTGAGTGTTGAGCAGAACCAGGCTTGCTTTCCTAATGAGATTTGACAAGGCCACAGCTATAAGTAGTGAATCTGCATTTGAGTATTTCTTTGTTCGGTAAAAATTAAATGCACAGAAAACCCATGCAAAGTTGTCAAATAAACTGTGTAAGTTTTGCTGTTGTTGTTATTTCCTATTAAAATTATACTGTTGTCTCTCCATCTGTTTGGATGAAAAAGTTATAAAGCAGTAGATATGAGAAGTCAAAAAAGGCACAGTGCTGTTTTGAGTTGTTTCAAAGGCAAAATTTTTATGCAGCTTGCTTTAATTGTATGATTGCTATTCAATTTTATTATAATTATGGCTGCAATTACAGTTTTGTATGTTTCATTAAAGCTGCATACATTAATTGCACCAAATTTCTGTTGATGAGCTTAACTAATATAAGCAGATGTTTACAGCAGAAGACCCTGGTTAGGCTTCTATTGTAACATTCCTCTTGCAAGGTGACTATCTCTAGAAAGCAGGTAGCAACAGAGTATAATACTGGCGATTTTCAGTTCGTCATTTATTCTGTTTGTAATTTTACACTATATACACATACATATATATCTATAAATACAAACACACACACAGGTACGTACATACAAAGATATGTTAAACATAATTCTTAGTCTGTGGAATTACAATAAGAATTAATTTGGCTCAATAGTTTACATCTGTATTTTAAATGGGGGCAACAGTTGCAACATTTTTTTGAATTAGAAAAGTTAGACAAAATATTATTTAATACCAAGTAATCCAGTGGGAAAATTTCAAGGGGGCCTAACTTTGCCTAAGTGCTTATATTTCCCATAAAGTAAAATAATAGCAACTGTATTTCCTAACCCATGGCTATAATTCAGCACAGCATTTTGCTAACCACTTACGTACCAATTACATTCACCTACTCAAAAAAAAATGTACATACTTTTCATAAGACTAAAGTATTCTAATTCGAGCTAGGGAATATGTACATTTTAATAGATGAGCATTATCAGTAATAAAAATGTCACTATTGCATATTTTCAGACTCTTGTATCCATGCAGTACTTCTGTCTTAAAAACATTGAATTGAGTGTATTTTTAAATGAATGCTAAAAACAAGTAAACAATTCAAACTGTTAACCTTTGTAGTCTTGGTGTATGTTCCTGTTCATGCTACAGCTTGGTGACACAGCACATTTTAATAGATGTGTTTTCTTTGGACTTCAGAAATTGTTGTTGATCTAATCTGATCACAGTTCAGAATGTGCAACTCCTGCTCGTCATGGTATACACTTGCTTATCAGACTGACCCTGACTGAAAAAATCTAAATAAGCAAAGATTAACATACTGGATATTTGAAGGTTTTTTTCTATTGTAAGACTTTAGATCAACTGTCATGGTTTCTTCTGTGTATTGACAGAAATGCAAATGGGAGATGTCTCACAGTACTTACTTATTCTGACCAATTGTCATTCAGGATGATCAGGTATTCCTGATCACAGTATCTGCTCATTTCAGAATTTTGTGTCTGAACCACAGTACCCTATTTTGAACAGAACTTTGAAATGTTCATTTGCCATACAATGTCTAGAGAGTTCTGGCAATATCTGTGAGGACAACAACATCTAGATGCTATTCAATAACCAGGAACCCTATTGACCATAAGAAAAACTCACAGCCAGTATCAGAAGATGTTTCTTTGCCTCCACAAAGCTGCGAACTAGAGATCTCACTCTGTTTCTCTTCCTTCCTCCCAGAGGTCTGTCTGGCCATCCGTTCCTCTTTCCCTAGGCACCATAGTCTCTGACCCTTTCTGCAGATGAAAAGTATGTTGAAGTGGTACTAAATTAACCCACAAAACCTGGGTTGACTGCAGGAGGATTTCTGTGGCAGAAGAGACTTGAAGGATCTCAGTCAGCTGAAAAATCGGTTAGATGTGTGAGTGTTTTCTGTGTGCCGGGTGAGAGGGGAGACAAGGCATGTGAGAGAAGCTGAGAGACTCCGTTTAAGCGTATGTAAGAGGGAGAAATCACAAACTGTCGAAAGAGAAACTAAAAGAGGATTTTGAATTTCAGTAACGTAGGCTGACTCTGGTATAATTTACCGTATTGAACAGAGGTTTAGGCCCATTATATAGAACAGCCTGAATGTGGGAGGAGAAAAGAACTGCCAAATACACTAGCGTGAATTCATCATGCTGAAAACCCCCGTATGTTTGTTTACATGTGTTTATAGGTATAATGTATATTTATATAAATTAAACAAGTAACATTAAATCAACAAGAGGGATTTTGGAGTTGCAAATTTGACAGAAAAAACAATAGTGTAAAATTGAAACACTGCAAAAGCAAGGTGGACCATATGACCTAAATGCTTATTTTCAATTTTTCATTCCTTCTGTGAAAAAGTTGTAACACATACAAACAGATAATCAGATGGTCCAGATTTTCTCTCAAATTCAGTATTGTGTGCCCTTTCTTAAAATACATAAATAAAATAAATGCACATTTTTCAGCTTTAGGATGGCTAATACTGAAATCATGTATCAATTTACAAATACCTACTTCACATAAGCAAAATATTTTCTCCAGTGTACATTTCAGTAGCCTATGTTGAAAATCTGGGAGATGACCATTTATGCGATGGTCTAGCAACCTCTAATTACTGGATCTCTGGACTGAAGAAAAGAAGGTTCTTTCCTTGAATTTTGAGGAGGTAATTAGAAAAAATACAGAATAAATTTTCCCTAGCATAGTGTATCTTTTAAATAGTGTCCTGGTGTAATAATAGGAATTAAAAGGTTTGGAAAGAATTGCTCCAGTACTTGTTAAATTTTAATTGTAATTAATTCAGGGTTAGAGCCGGGATTTATCTCATTTACCTTTAGTTCACCTAAAAAGTACATAATGTAGTCATCTAAGCTTATTTAATAGGCAATGAAGATTAAGAACTACCTCCATTCTAGTACCTCTGTTTTGAACACAGATATCTAAGCCAGATAGGATAAATTGCTTTCTATGGCTTTCTGGAAGTACCCTTGTGTCTTTGTTGACTAGTTTTGTCAACAAGATAGATGAGAAGCTTAAATTACATGCGTAGTGTTTAAGTTATGTGAAATGACTACATCATGTTTAGGTATCAATAACATGATTCATTTTCTATGTCATCTAATTATGTGGCTCAGTTTGTTTCCAGACCCACATTCCAATTCTAGGCTGAGGATGGAGTGTGCAGGCTCTGTTTTGTAGACAATCGTCCAGTGCCCTCTGAGACGCAAATAAGGTCCAGTTCCAGAAGCAGTTTATTCTAGGAACTGTTGCTTCTAGGTGATATAGATGGGATTAAACTCCCTCCACCCTGTGCAGACCTTTCACTCTCAGACACCTCACTGTTATGTGGCTTCCCAGGGTCGCTCCCTACTCCTTCGGTACCACAGTGTAAAAAAATCACTTTGGTTTCAACAATGTGCTACATGAATAGTTTTAGGCATTTTCAGCAAGTACAATAGTAATTATTATGTATTAGGGTTACACAGCAGCATAGGGAATATAGACAAGATTTGGGCCAATTGATTGGTTTCATTTGGTTCATAGACTAATAGGTATATAGTAAAGCTGTTAAGAACAATGGAGTTACCATAGAGCTAAATGACTGAAGTTGAGCTCGGAGTATGACTTGCTGGAGGTGTTGGTGTAACAATGATTTTAATGTTTGACCTTCCCCAGAAGAAGAAGAGGAAATTTAGAATCACAGAATGATAGGGCTTGGAAGGGATGTCTGGAGATCACCTAGTCCACCCCCCCTGCAAAGGCAGGTTCACCTAAAGCAGGTTGCACAGTGCCACGTACAGGTGGGTTTTGAATATCTCCAGAGAAGGAGACTCCCCAACTTCCCTGGCAGCCTGTTCCAGTGCTCTGTCACCCTCAGAGTGAAGAAATTCTTCCTCATGTTCAGACGGAACATCCTATGCTTCAATTTGTGTCTGATTCCCCTTCTCCTGTCACTGGGCACCACTGAAAAGAGTCTGGTCCCATCCTCCTGACATCCACCCTTCAGATATTTATAAGCATTTATAAGATCCCTCTCAGCCTTCTCTTCAGGCTAAACAAGCCCAGCTCCCTCAGCCTTTCCTCATAGGAGAGGTGCTCCAGTCCCCTCATCATCCTCGTAGCCCTCCGCTGTACTCTCTCCAGTAGCTCCTCATCTTTCTTGAACTGGGGAGCCCAGAACTGGACACAGTACTCCAGACAGGACCTCAGTAGGGCAGAGTAGAAAGGGAGGAGAACATCCCTTGACCTGCTGGCCACACTCTTCTTAATGCACCCCAGGATACCACTGGCCTTCATGGCAATAAGGGCACACTGCTGGCTCATTGTTAACTTAGAAAAAGACACTCATAACTTCATAATCCAGCGACATCACAAACCCCAGGAGGCTGGCAGGCGATCTGCAAATGACTGGAAGAAATTTTTGCAGACAGCTTAGCTGGTAACATACCTGAGCTGTTAACGTGGTAGAAAAAACTGACTACACCATTCAACAAGCCAGCTTGGGTACACAGTCTCTGGACTATGTCTTGTGGTGACTTCTTAGACTATATTTCTGGCTTCACTGGCTGAATATGTGGTCTTGGGAAGGGCCTCAGGCCTCAAAGCTTATTTCAAGCATGCATTTTACCTTTGTATTTATTCTCACTATTAAGAATGCTCATACTTATCTGTAATATCTTGTGTTTACACAGGGACTTAACTGATACTGATAATGAACAATTCATCTGTAATTTAAACAGAATACATTTAATCTAGATTTAGACAATGTAAAAGCTTAGTCCTTAGCTACTTGTATCAGGCTCCTTTTATGGTCAACAGAAAGAGATAGACCCTTTAAGCAAGTGAATTATGTTTTCCCAATGTAGACATCTAAAATTAACATGATTACCCTAACTGAAAGGGTTACCATGGGTAGCTTTGTTAGGTGTGACGCAGTTTATAAGAAGCCTTGCTTTCATGATATACTAAGTTGCATCCTCACTACAATGACTTGGCTCACATCTGGTGAAAGCCACAATTTCGACTCCTGTCTGAGTGAAACTGCAAACTTTTTAAAGATGAACTCCTCACTGAAGAAGTGAAATGCATCACACAATATGTATCAGAAATAAATATAAATTACAATAGACTTTCTTTTCCTTTGACCATACTTACTTCTTGAATGCTACCTATACATGTCTGTCTGATTCTAGAGCGTGAGCTAGGGAAGTCAAGCCAGTGCTGGGCATGGGTGAAATATTTCCACAGCTGGGCTTCAAAATAGAGCTGTATATTTCAGACAGGTTTATTATTCTGAGTCAAAGTATAGCACATATATAGTCGTAATTTTGTGTGTGCTTTCTCCTCCTGTCCCTTATATCTGTTGTTGTGATGACCTTACGTATTTCAGTATTTTACCTGAAGTCTGCCTTGAGTATTTTCGGAAGCTAAGAGAAAAAGTGGATAAGTTTAACCTTTTGATATCCCTTCAAACACTTGTATAATCACTCAACAGACAGTGAGGCATATCTTAACATTATGTCTGTAATGTATATTGCAGTCACCAAGTAAAAGTCAGAAAATATATATTTTTCTGTATTACCTTGAAGAAGCAGACATTTTTGTCAGAAATTATTTTTTAAAAAGTACCTGCCTTTTCTTATGATGCATATTTCTGTACTCTAAGAAATCATACTGAGAAGATTCCACTCAAATACAACTTTGTGTATAAAGAATTTGTTCCTATTTTGTGCCACAAACTCCTGTGATTGTTCACCAAAATGAGATGTAGGGTGGCAATACAATGGGAGAAAACAGATCACAGTGGTGTTTATTGCAGTGATGACTCCCTGAAGTCCTCTGTTAAGAATGAACAATATTAAGAAAATTAATTTGCTTGTCGTTATTATCTAGCATGACTAATATGAATAGGCTTACCGTGCAGCAGCTTTAATCAAGCTACTTTTGTAAAATAGCTGTGAAGACACTGAAGCATGAATGCAGCAGGTCAGCAGCCAGACACTATCCTCTAGCTGCTAATCTATGTTCAAAACCAGGTTATTTTTCACAAATACTCTTTCTTTGCTTCCCTTTCTCACCCACTTGAAGACGATTCTGTGGATGTCTCCTTGTGCTGCAATGACAAATTAACCTGGTGTAGTGGAAGTCTCCTTGTGCTGCAATGACAAATTAACCTGGTGTAGTGAAAGGTGTCCTTTCCTATGGCAGGGGAGGTGGAACTAATCTTTAAGGTCCCTTCCAACCCAAATCATTCTATAAAAAAAACAATCATAAAAGACCAAGATCTAAAATAAGACACAGCTGGTAAAAGTCATAAAGAGCAACAAGAAGACTTTCAGTAAACATGTTAGTATCAAGATGAAGATAAGGAAAAAGATGATCAAGGGCAAGAAAGAACTGATGAATATATGAATTATGCTGAAGTGTTTGATGTTGCTTTTAGCTTCAGATTTTGCTAAAAAAATATCTGAGATCAGGCAGCTGACACATAATCAACAAGAGAGGGGTAAAAATTCATTCTGAAGGAAGGCAAACTATATTAAAGAGCTCTAACATAAGTAAGACTTTTTACGTTGGACAGTCTAATTGAATTTTATTCAGAAAACTTTAAAGACTTGCTGAGAACTTATAAAATACATGAAAGATTATGAAAATTTGGAGAGCTGTAAAAAGGAAAATTGCAGTTCTCATCTTCAAAAAGGTGGAAAAGTAGGAATGAAATATAATATGCCAGTCAGTTTGGTTCCTTTTTTAAAAAGTTGGAACAAATAATCAAACAATTTATAAGCACCTGGAGATAACATAAGAGTACGGTAACTGTCAGGATAAATTTCTTGGGAACAAAGCTTGTCGGAATAATCTGATTTCCTTTAGGTGATATGATAATGGCCATACAGATAAAGGCGAAGAAATGCATATGATGTGTTAGATATTTTGAATTTACAAAATCTTTTGAAGCTGCTTTACATGACACTTACAAGCAAAAGATAAGATTAAGGCGATTAGTATTATAGATGTGCAAAGTGATCAGATGTGCCAGAAAGTCATTAAGAGTGACTGGCTATCAAATCAGAAGGTAGTATTCAGACAGGTACTGTGGGGGTCTTTCATATATCTTGTAAGGTTCTATTTTTTCATGAATGATTTATATGTTGAAATACAGAGTAAATTTATTTAATTTCACAAATGATCCATTGAGGAAGCGATCAGAAAACAAACAAATAGATAAGCTGATAAAATTCAACACAGAAAGTTTTGAAGTTCTAACCTGAGACAGGAATAATGAATGAATTGTGCAAATAAGGCTTAGAAAAGAAAACAGGCAGGAAAATGCTCTGAAGAAATCTATCTGGTCAGCATACTCACTCCTAAATTGAACTTGCAGTGAATATGCCATGCTGTTCTACGGTTCTGGATCATAGAAATGGAAGTGCTGTGCATAAGATATGTAAATTCATCTTTCTGCATTCTTTGCTGTAATAAGGCTGCCATAGACTACTGGTCTAGTTTAGTGTGCTGACTTAAGGCAAAAGTAAATCAGATAGAGATAGAGTCTGAATTCCAGTGCAGAGCAATAAGAATAAGATTTAAAAGTATAAGAAGCTATTATGTATGTTGTTTTGTTCTGTCATATACAGAGCAACAAACAGAAAAACTCTTTCAGGAGGCATAATCATGAACCACATCTTTGCTTTCATTGAAGAATCATATTCCCACAACCAGCAAAATAAAAGTATACTGATAGACAGTTAAACCTACTTTTTGTATGCAGAAACCTTAGTTTGTAATTAAATGGAAAAAAAAAAATCATGATTATTTACTTCTGAAAAACAGAGTGTTCAGAAAATGTTATACCATAAATTTTGTATTGATATCTGATTTTCTTTCTTGATGGTCATTTTGTCTACAGTTCTGACACTTGGGAAATGATAGTTTTTATTTTGTTCAGAATTCCTATCAAGCAACAACATATCACAGAATCACAGAATCACAGAATGGTAGGGGTTGGAAGGGACCTCTGTGGGTCATCTAGTCCAAAACCCTTGCCAAAGCAGGGTCACCTACAGCAGACTGCACAGGACTGCTTCCAGGCAGGTCTTGAATATCTTCAGAGAAGGAGAATCCACCACCTCCATGGGCAGCTTGTTCCAGTGCTGCGTCACCCTCAGAGGGAAGAAGTTCTTCCTCATGTTCAGAAGGAAATTCCTGTGCTTCAGTTTGTGCCCATTTCCCCTTGTCCTGGCACTACTGAAAAAAGTTTGGCCTCATCCTCCTGACAGCTACCCTTCAGATATTTGTAAGTATATATTAGGTCTGAATATTGACTGAATGTCATTGACTAAATGTAGCCTCAAAATCACAGCCCCTGGTTCACTTGGAGGAGTTCAACCACCCTGACATCAGCTGGGAAGACCACAGAGCTAGACACACGCAATCCAGGAGGTTCCTACAGAGCATCGATGATAACTTTCTGATGCAAGTGGTGGAGGAACCAACAAGTAGAGAAGCTCTGTTGGATCTTGTATGAACAAACAAGGAGGGACTGGCTGAGGATGTGAAGGTTGGAGGTAGCCTCGGCTGCAGTGACCATGAAACAGTGTACTTCAGGAACCTGTGTGGAGGAAGCAGGGAGATAAGTAGGATCAAATCCTTGGACTTCAGGAGAGCTAACTTTGCCCTCTTCAAGGAGCTACTGGGAGGAATCCCATGGGCCAGGGTTCTCGAAGGCAGGAGGACCCAAGAGATCTGGTCGCTGCTTAAACATCACTTCCTCCACACTCAGTATCAGTGCATCCCCCTGAGAAAGAAGTCTAGGAAAGGAGGCAGGAGACCCACATGGATGAACAAGGAGCTTCTAGCAGAACTCAGGTGGAAGAGAAAGGACCATGAAATGTGGAAAGAGGGACAGGCCACTTGGGAAGAGTACAGGAATGTTGTCAGAGCATGCAGAGATGCAATGAGGAAGGCTAAGGCTCACCTGGAATTGAATCTGGCAAGGGATGTCAAGGACAACAAGAAAAGCTTCTTCTAGTACATCAGCAGCAAAAGGATGACTCAGGAAAATGTGGGGCCACTGCTGAATGAGGCGGGTGTCCTGGTGACGGAGGACGCAGAGAAGGCAGAGCTACTAAATGCCTTCTTTGCTTCAGTCTTCAGTGCCAAGGCAGGCCCTCAGGAATCTCAGGCCCCAGAGGTAAGAGAAGAAGCCTGGTGAAAGAAAGAGCTTCTCTTTGTCGAGGAGGATTGTGTGAGAGATCATTCAAGCAAACTAGACACCCACAAATCCATGGGCCACGATGGAATGCACCCATGAGTGCTGAGGGAGATGGCGGATGTCATTGCTGAGCCACTCTCCGTCATCTTTGAGAGGTCCTGGAGGACAGGAGAGGTGCCTGAAGACTGGAGAAAGGCCAATGTCACTCCAGCCTTCAAAAAGGGCAAGAAGGAGGACCCAGTAAACTACAGGCCGGTCAGCCTCACCTCCATCCCGGGAAAGGTGATGGAGCAGCTCATTCTGGATGTCATCATCAAGCAAGTGGAGGAAAAGAAGGTTATCAGGAGTAGTCAACATGGATTCACCAAGGGGAAATCATGCATGACCAATCTGATAGCTTTCTGCGATGGCATGACTGGCTGGGTGGATGAGGGGAGAGCAGTGGATGTTGTTTACCTCGACTTCAGCAAGGCTTTTGACACTGTCTCCCATAACATCCTCCTAGGGAAGCTCAGGAAATATGGGCTGGATGAGTGGTCGGTGAGGTGGATTGAGAACTGACTTAATGGCAGAACTGAGAGGGTTGTCATCAGTGGCGCTGAGTCTAGTTGGAGGCCAGTAATTAGTGGTGTCCCCCAAGGGTCAGTACTGGGCCCAGTCTTGTTCAACTTCTTCAACAACCTGGATGAAGAGTTGGAGTATACCCAGAGCAAGTTTGCTGATGACACAAAACTGGGAGGAGTGATGGATACTCCAGAAGGCTGTGCTGCCATTCAGCATGACGTGGACAGTCTGGAGAGTTGGGCGGAGAGGAACCTGATGAGTTTCAACAAGGGCAAGTGCAGGAACCTGCACCTGGGGAAGAACAACCCCATGCACCAGTACAGGCTTGGGGCGGACCTGCTGGGGAGCAGCTCTGCGGAGAGGGACCTCGTAGTGTTGGTGGATGACAGGATGACCATGAGCCAATAGTGTGCCCTGGCTGCCAAGAAGGCCAATGGGATCCTGGGGTGCATTAAGAGGAGTGTGGCCAGTAAGTCAAGGAGGTTCTCCTTCCCCTCTACACTGCCCTAGTGAGGCCGCATCTGGAGTACTGTGTCCAGTTCTGGGATCCCCAGTTCAAGAAAGATGAAGAGCTACTGGAGAGAGTCCAGCGGAGGGCTATGAGGATGGTGAGGGGACTGGAGCATCTGTCCTACTAGGAGAGGCTGAGGGAGCTGGGCTTGTTCAGCCTGAAGTAGAGAAGGCTGCGAGGGGACCTAATATATGCTTATAAATATCTGAAGGTTGGGTGTCAGGAGGATGGGGCCAAACTCTTTTCAGTGATGCCCAGAGTCAGGACAAGGGCCAATGGGCATAAATTGAAGCAGAAGACGTTCCGTCTGAACATGAGGAAGAACTTCTGCACTCTGAGGATGACAGAGCACTGGAACAGGCTGCCCATGGATGTTGTGGTGTCTCCTTCTCTGGAGATATTCAAGACCCGCCTGGACGCATCCTGTGCAGCCTGCTGTATGTGACAATGCTTTGGCAGGGGGGGTGGACTAGATGACACTCCTGGGTTCGGCCAGGACAATGTTAATTTTCACCTGAATCCAGTAAAGGAGCACAGCCGGGCGGGCTGACCCCACCTGGCCAAACAGACCAGGATATTCCATACCATGTGCCGTCATTCTGGGTTCCGGTGGTGGCAAGCTGGGCGGCGGGAACTCACTCGCGGCTCGGGTGTGCGTGGCGGCGGTACGGGAGAGCGGGTCTCTGGGTTTTGCAGTTTGTGTTGTGTTTTCTCCTTATCTGTATCGTTGTTGTTACTATTCCCTTTGTTTGCTGTTCTGTTAATCTGCGCTTACCCCGACCCACCATTTTCTGCTTCTTTCTTTCCATTCTCCTCCGCATCCCAGCGGGGGAAGGGGTGGCCGCATGGCGCTTTTGTTGCCAGCCACAGCCAAACCATAACAATGACCCACAGAGGTCCCTTCCAATCCTGAACATTCTGTGATTCTGTGATTCTGTGATTGTGGGATGCATTAAGAAGAGTGTGGCCAGCAGGTCGAGGAAGGTTCTCCTCCCCATCTACTCTGTCCTAGTGAGGCCCCGTCTGCAGTACTGTGTCCAGTTCTGGGCTCCCCAGGTCAAGAAATATGAGGAGCTACTGAGCAGAGTCCAGCAGAGGGCTGCAAAAATGATGAGGGGTTTGGAGCACCTCTCCTAAGAGGAAAGGCTGAGGGAGATGGGCTTGTTTAGCCTGAAGAAGAGAAGGCTGAGATGGGACCTAATAAATGCCTATAAATATCTCAAGGGTGGGTGTCAGGTGGATAGGGGCAGACTCTTTTCAGTGGTGCCCAGTGACAGGACAAGAGGCAATGGGCACAAATTGAAGCATAGGAAGTTCCGTCTGAACATGAGGAAGATCTTCTTCACTCTGAGGGTGACAGAGCACTGAAAGAGGTTGCCCATGGATGCTGTGGATTCTCCTTCTCTGGAGATACTCAAGACCCACCTGGACAAGGTCCTGTGCAGCCTGCTGTATGTGGCCCTTCTTTGGCAGGGGGATTGGACTATATGACCCGCAGAGGTGCCTTCCAACCCTGAATATTCTGTGATTCTGTGAAGACAGAACAAATCCTAGTGGTAGTCCTTTCCAGACACATGAAGTCATTGTGAACCATCAGCATGTTATTTGTGACCATATTTCACCATTTCAAGTGTAACCATGCCAACTACCTTCTGTGATGAGACAATTGACTCAGTGGACAAGAAGAGTGTAAGAGTTGTCATTTTTCTTCACTTTAGCAATGATTTTGACCCACTATTTCACACTGTCCATGTAGCTAAATCGAACACTTATAGATATGGAGATTATATATAGAGAGATAGACATAAAAAAACCCTCTTCGTTGTGATGGTGGTCGAGAACTGGAACATGTGAAATATCCATACCTGTTAGACATTCTCAAATCTAACAAATCTAACAGAGCAATCTAAATTGAAAGTTACCCCTGCTTCGATCAGGAGGTTGTTTAAGAGGACTTACAGTGTCCCTTCCATCCTTACAATGTTTTGGTTGTTTTTTTCTTACAATTTTTCCAAAACTATAGGAAATCTATCTGTAATACCATATTTGTTGATTTAGAGGGCAGATTTAGATTAGATATTAGGAAGAAATTCTTCACCATGAGGGTGGTGAAACACTGGAACGGGTTGTCCAGAGAAGCTGTGACTGCCCCCTCCCTGGCAGTGTTCAAGGTCAGGTTGGCTGGAGCTCTGAGCACCCTGGTCTCGTGGAAGATGTCCCTGCTCGTGGCAGGTGATTTGGAACCAGATGATCTTTCAAGTCCCTTCCAAACCTATGATTCTATGAGTCTATCATTTAACCTTAGCTGCTTCTTTCAGAATCTAATGTTCTTTCTTCTAGCTTCCTTAGCGGACACAATTTTAAAAAACTGTTAAAATTTATTTCCTTCAGATGTTGTACTGTGTTATCATATTAGCCACTGCTTGGCCATGTTGTGATTATTTCTTTACATTTAATTTCTTTTTTGAACACTTAATCATTTTCAATGCTCTTTCCTGAACTCCCTCTGATTTGTTAATATATGTGTGATACTGAGGTTCCCAGAACTGAACTTATTCATGGAGGTGTGATCACACTGGGGCCATACAGAAAGAACTTTTGTCTGCCTTCTGTGTGACATCAATGTGACAGATTCCTTAGTCTCTAACAATAATTCTCGGTTCATTTAAAATGATCATTTTTTTATTTTTGTAAGCCTGGTACAAAAACACAGACATGCACAAACATGCACAAGCACACAGACATATACAGATGCATACCGACATACACAGTTTAGAGAAATTGAGCTAAATTCTGTCTAACATCTCCCGTCCAAAAGGACTGCTATATGAAAATAAAAAAAAAAAAAAGGACAAAAAAGAAAAAATACTATTTTGGCCTTTTTTACAGCAGGAAAAATGGGAAAATCTGTGGTAATTATAATAATTAACAAAAACCATCAGAACAGATGTAGGAGTATATTAGTTATTGATTCATTTCCCTGGTACACCTGGTCATGTAGTGAGTGGAATGCTTTTATAAAAAACTTTCAATACGACAGTAAATTGTAACACTTTGTGAATAAATAAATCAGAAAGTATAACGGAACATGAACTGGAGGAAGATATCTTGGGATACAGGAAGTAGAAATGTTCTCAAAAGCTGTCTGTACTTAAAGCTTAGCCTTGGCAGACTGTCATCTGATTTCATACTAGCAGAGTCATACAAGCCATCCCTCCAGTTTTAGGACGGGATTGATCAGTTAGTTTGATCAGTTTGGGGAATCTCTCTCTGACTGTCCCAAGAGAATCATCTTCACAGCAAAAACTTCTCACTCTGCTTAACAACTGAATCTCAGCAAGATGAAGCATAGCCTACAGGATCTTGCTCCCCCTCGATTATATACCTAGACAAAATACAGTTCAGAGAGGTCCACAGGAACAGGTTATGAACTACAAGCAAGAAGTGAGTTCAGAGGGTAAAAGTGGCAGTTATTTTTCTACATGAACAAAACTGATAAAAACATTTGCCTTTTCCTTAAAAATGTGTCACACTGAAAGTCTAACACTGATGTTTTTATAGTCTTGCTTCGCACAAATGTCCCAAAAATATCTTCTAAAAAAAATCAGAAAAGCACCGATTTTTATATGATCAACTGATTGCACTTTTTTAAAAAGAAATATCTAGAACTCACTTCAGCATTTCATGACAAAGAATTATTTACAGATAAAGCAAAAACTTAAGATAATCTATGTAGAGGTATTTACACTTCTTCTGGTATCTACCATTTAAAAATCACATTTTGTGCCTCCAGGAAATTAGAACAGGTCTGGACTGTGCTCCATGTCATAAACTTACAATCTTTGAAACCAAAAGGAGCACAAAATGCTGATTTTGAAGATATTTTTACATTTATTTTCTCTGTTGGCACATATGTCATCTGATCCTCAAGGGATATACAGTGAAATTAATTTCTGCAAACATAGCTAGTATGGCTTCGAGGCTGAACAAGGAGTTGACCCGGAGAAGAAAGAAACCAATATGTCTCTCTCTGAGAGTTTCTGCCACTGAAAGGCAATTTTCTTATTAATCTCTCATCTCAGCTTGCTGAAGAGAGACTTGAAATCAAATGAAACAATTCAGACATCTTTGAGTGCCTTCAGATAGGATCTAGTAGGGAGTTGATGAGTAACCATTTGACACATTCTGCTCACATTCTGCGTTCATAGTCTTCTGTGTTTTATTTTTTTTCCCCAAGTGACTAAATGTGTTGCTTTGGCTATATATCATTACCATGTTTTTAATTTTAACTGCTTGCTTAGGCACATGAACTTCACTCTGACATCCTGCTAAAGTTTTTCTAGATGTTTGCTAAAGAATAACACCATGGGAAAACAAAAAATATATAAGAGCAACTTCTCTTTTAACACTTTGTGCCACAGTGGTGTAGCATATTTCCGTTATTCCACAATGAATTTCAGCTGTTGAAACATGTCTGCAGCCTAACTTGCCTCCATAACCTTTTGGTTGCATTTCTTTGCATAGTCATTTTCAGCTTTCTGTTTAGTGCGATCACTTAACTCTGTTTTTTTAGAAAGCACTCTCCACTTTAGTTATGCTTTTTTCCCAGATATGTCAGCTCTGTAAAAAAATATAAGTGATTAAAAGTCATCTGACTTGAGACAGACATTTTGCTGACTGATCTTCCCTGTTTTCTGTTCGGAAACAGAAGAGATTCCCATCAGATCTTCCACTAGTTTGGCTTGCATGACACCAGACAGACAAATTTTGTCTTGTTTTGGAGTATGTTTATGCCATTTCTAGCATACTATATCAATGATCTTTCCACAAATAAAATTTTTATAAAAACATATTTATTTATTTTCTTTTATCTTAACCTGATCGAAGGGCACTTTGAGTGTCACCAGAATTAATATTACAACATTCTCAAAAATGCTTGTGGAATAACGCACTAGGAACTAACAGTAATTTGCTCATTATAATGTTGGTGCTAGTAAGATCACAAACATATCATCATCCTTGTTTCTTGATCCTGAGTGTCACGGTTGTGCCTTTTTTCACCAAAGCTCATGTTTTATTTGCCCTATTTTCCTGATGAAAACACAGAGACTTTAGTGGGTATTATTTATGCTTTGTGATGGAGGATAGGCCTCTCTTTGAACTCGAGAACTCTTCACAGGTAGAGTCAGACAATAATATACAGGAATACTAGATTTAATTATAATAACAGCTATGAATATTAATGCATGAAACATAATCTTACACTTTAGGATAACTATTCTTATTCAAGACTAACAATCAGTATCTTTTTTTCTAGTGATGGGGCTTCCTAATCTCTTTTCAATAGCACTTCGGCTAATCAGCATGAAGTAAACCACCACACTATTCAGAGAAAAAACGTACCTCTGTGGTCTGAACAGTAATGGAGTCTTACAACACATTATAAATCCAAAGTTACTGAGGCAGTAAGAAAGATGAGCAACAATGTACCCATACAGCAATTTACCTGGTCACTGATAGCAAACACAGGGTCATCAGTGATACCATGGCTCCAAGGAACTATCAGGGACGATTAATGTTCAGGTGATCTGACAGCAACAGCCAATCATGCAAAGAACTTTTGAATGTGGGTAAGAGCTGCGCCACTTCTTGGCACCACCAATGAAAATGCGAATTTACAAAATCATAACTTACATGGAAGTAGCACATCCTACATGTCATGTCAGGCAATGTCAGTGGAATAGTGCCTATGTGATGATGTTGATCAGGGGGCAGAGTGTCAGCTGTCAAGAAAAGAGACCTGCACATACAGAACAAGCTCATAATAAAGACACTCCCATAGAATTCCCAACAATTCTCAGCTTCTGTTTTATTACAGAATCACAGAAACACAGAATGGTAGGGCTTTGAAGGGACCTCTGGAGATCACCTAGCCCAACTCCCTGCTAAAGCAGATTCTCCTAGAACTGGTCTTACAGGCCACATACAGGTGAGCTTTCACTATCTCCAGAGAAGGAGAAACCATATCACCTATAGGCAGCCTGTTCCAGGGCTCCGTCATCCTCAAAGTAAAGAAGCTTTTCCTCATGTTCAGACGAACACCCTATGCTTCAATTTGTGTCTGATTCCCCTTCTCCTGTCACTGGGGACAACTGAAAAGAGTCTGGCCCCATCCTCCTGACACCTGCCCTTGAGATGTTTATAAGCACTTACAAGATCCTCTCTCAGTCTTCTCTTCTTCAAGCTATACAAGCCCAGGTCCCTCAGTCTTTCCTCGTAGGACAGATGCTCCAGTCCCCTCATCATCCTCATAGCCCTCTGCTGGACTCTCTCCAGCAGCTCCTCAACTTTCTTGAACTGGGGAGCCCAGAACTGGACAGAGTACTCCAGATGGGGCCTCACTAGGGCAGTGTAGAGGGGAAGGAGAACCTCCCTTGACTTACTGGCCACACTCCTCTTAATGCACCCCAGGATCCCATTGACCTTCTTGGCAGCCAGGGCACACTATTGGCTCATGGTCATCCTGTCATCCACCAACACTACGAGGTCCCTCTCCGCAGAGCTGCTCCCCAGCAGGTCCGCCCCAAGCCTG
>Ga0065711_1033567_pt1 | contig 25266 bp, 12 predicted proteins | sample Hoacrofraction12_FD_59098 | JGI IMG/M metagenome (GOLD analysis project Ga0065711, IMG submission 59098) | Hoatzin crop microbial communities from Cojedes, Venezuela - Epithelial fraction 12 v2 (version 2) | ecosystem: Host-associated > Birds > Digestive system > Esophagus > Crop | place...
AAGGTCCTGTGCAGCCTGCTGTAGGTGACCCTGCTTCGGCAGGGGGGTTGGACTAGATGACCCACAGAGGTCCCTTCCAACCCCTACTATTCTGTGATTCTGTGATTCTCGGGAAAAGCTGTAAGGGACCAGGACAGGCTGAAGAGTTGGACAGAGATGGAACGTCATGAAGTTCAACAGAGAAATGCAAAGTCTCCGCACCTGTGGGGGAATAACCACGTGCACCTGTACACAGTGGGGGCCAAACAGCTGGAGAGCAGCTCTGTGGAAGAGGACCTTGGGATCCTGGAGGTCAGCAAGCTGATCATGAGCCAGCAGTATGCACTCAGAGCAAAGAAAGCCAACAATGTCCATGGCTGCATTAGGGGGAGTTTTGTCAGTAGAGTGAGGTAGGTGATCCTTCTGCTCAGCACTGGTGAGGCCACACCTGGAGTACTTGGTCCAATTCTGGGCTCCTCAGTTACATGAAAGGTGTGGACTTGGTAGAGCTCATCCATGAAGATTAACGAGCTGGATTTTTTTCATGTAAGGAAAGGCTGTGAGAGCTGGGACTGTTTAGCCAGGAGAGGACAATGATCAATGTTGCAGGATCTTATCAATGTGTGTAAATAACTAATGGAGTAAGTTATTCCATCCTGATATGCATGAAATCCTGTCTGAATACAAGAAAACTTATTGAATGAGAGTGATTGAACACTGGAAAAAGTTGTCCAGAGAAGCTGTAAAATCTCCATCCTTGTAGGTGTTAGACCCAACTGGACATAGACCTGGGCAATCTGCTCTAGCTGCCCCTGCTTCAGCAGGGTGAGCTCTAGAAGTAGGTCCCTTCCAACCTCATTGTTGCTGTGATTCCATGAATACATTATAGGGATCTGCAGGGTTGATGAGGAAGCAGAGGAGAACTAAAAAAGAATATACTGTATCAAAAAAATGCAGTTCTTCCATCTAGTTGCTCCTGTAGTTGCTTTTGCTCAAAAATTTAGTAGTGCTAGAAACAAAATGAGTACAGCTGATGTGGGAATAAAGCCAATACTGCACTATCTTCATCTGGGGATGAATTTCATGGTAATGTTTGACAGAAAAATATAGCAGATTATCTTCCAGATACTGATTTTATTTTTGTTTCTGAGCAGACAACATTATTAAAGATTAGCTATAACAACTTTAAAACTGGTAACTACAGAACTTCATTGTACCTACAATGATCTTAAGCATTGCAGGAAGTTTTCTACACAGACTTTTCATATTATGCTGGAATTTTACAACTTAAAGATATCAAAGATAATCCTTAAAATCTCAAGGGTTGCAATGTACTTTTTGAATTGTAATAGTAAAGTATGCTCCAGGATAATTTTTTCCAGCTCAAACAAGCTGTGGGCTCACTGGAGGGAATACTCAATAATAAAAATGTTGCACAGGAAATGAAATTACTTAAACCACTCTTCAGTTTTCTACTCCTTTGAGCTCATATTTTCAAATCATGTCATCTTGTTTTGCTAGCTGTTTTGTTGCCTACGAATTTCAAGCAGTTACTGTCAGCATTGCCTCTAGTTTCTAAAGGCAATTTTGGAATTTGTTTCTTTATGCACCAAACTTCAAAATGTAATACTACTAGATGTTTTTGACAGTGTGTTTGATGCATTGTTAGTACTTCATCTAAATTACGTTACTTGTCTCTAGGGGAAGGCACCGACCATTTGTTTTGTACAATAGCAAGCATGTTCTCAGTACTTGGTAATCTGCATAAACTCAAAGTTAACTAATCTTTAAGGGCTTGTAGTGTAGACAAGCTGGTTGGAGTATGTTCAAGCTTATTTTTTAGAGCACTTGTGAAGAAGACACGAAGTTGAAGGATTTGTATGCAGTGATGGTCAGCCATTTTTAAACTATTGGTTTTAGTGTATAGTGAGACAAATTTCAGATCCAGTTGTGTTGGTTCCTTCAAGAATCACTCTAGAATTCTGCAAATAGAAATAAATAATTTGAATTTACCTTCCATATAGCAAACATGCTGAGCCCAAAAACTGCACTCTTTAAGTAGGTCCTAATTTTACAAAGTACATTTGTAAATACATTTACAAATGTTGTTGGGTATAGATTTCTGTAGGGTGACCTTGCTATTGGGTTCTTTTTGGTCAACTTGAGAAATTCTTTTATTTGGGCTCTAACAGCAAAAGAACAGTTGTCGTAGTGAAATACTCCAACCCTACCCACAAAAGGGTTTGGTCTAGTGAAATATTGTGACCATAGCTATTTCTCTGGAGTGTGTCTGAATGCGTATTTATGGGGGAGCATTAATCTAATAAATCAAGTTACACTTGAATTTCTAGTCGACTTAAAGTCAGCATTTTATATATGCTAAATTAAATATTTCATTACATTATTTGTCTTCATTTTAATCAAGACTGATTAAAACAGAACCAGAATTAATTTGATTTAAACAATTTATTTTTTAGTATCTAAATGACTGGACCAAACTTTAGCCAGTTTAAGTAGGGCTGCTTAAGAAACTTATTTCTCTACAGCTTTCAGAAGTACATACATTGCCAGTTATATTTCTGCTCCTAATGAACTAAAATCAGGTTTTTAGGAATTACCAGAAATGGGATTTTGTGCACTGATCATCTGAAGGAATATGGTTATAGACTGAAGAATTCACTAGTACAACATGCATTCCTTCCAGAAAAGCTCTACCTCTAGTTCATAAAGCCTAAATCCTTTAGCGAGCATTTACCATGCTTTAAAAATACAGTTATCAAATGTTGTTTCTGTTTGAGCTGAAATGGTTCCCAAGTGAGGCAGCTAGTGCCGTGTTTACCCGTATTCCAGTACAGATTCTGTAGAGGGTATTGCATACATTTGCACAGGGGTGCAGTAGAATACTCACTGTCCATACCCTATTCTTGATAGTCTGTGAGTTGGTAATTTCTTGCTCAGGCTTTGATGGTACTTCCCAAGGCTTATGGTTACAGTTATTTGTCTGAAGTGGTAGCTTTATTTCTGTAGGCCAAAGAATCTTTCATTTCTGTTGCTCATGCTGATTAGTGTAGCTAATTGGAATTCCTGTTAGTGACTTGAGCTTATTTTTCACAAAAGTAATTTTTTTTTCCTTTCCTCAGTTCATTAATTAGTTATGTCAACTTAGTGTTTTCAGTTATGAACTCAAAAGCTCTAAAGCTTCTGTAGTAAGCAACACTTTTTGAAAACCTATCTACCTCATCAAAATGCTCAAGGACTCAATTTCTTAATAAAAATAAGGAGTTATGGTAATTAGTAACCTTTTATGGGTAACAGAGACTTCAGCAGTTAAACCCGGAAACAGATACTTGTTATCTTTTTGGACCAGATGTGTAGTTTACAATAATCACCACTAGACATTTAGTAAGTATTGTAAGAATGAACATTTGAGTACAGGGATAGTTTAGTCCGTGTCCCATGTACAAAGCAGAGGCAGGTGGAAACGTGGTAAATTGTGTGTACACGCACTAATCATGGCATGCTATTAGTTTTCTTCTGCTTAAAATTCTGTTTCTGTTTATGAATGTATTTCAAGATAAATGCAATGCATGCAGATAGTCCATCTCCATACTCTCGATCAAGGTCTAAATTTAAATACTGCCATCTGACTTCATGGTCCTTCAGTATCTGACACAGGGCTCAACGGCATCCAGTCATGAGAGCTAAGGAGTAATAGCAGGAAGAGGAGAGGGGGAGAAATTTTTTCAACAGAGTTATCATGATGATTTCCTTGTAATACTGCAACTATTTGTTTTTCACTGTAAAGATAAATAGCTCGTTTTAAAACAAATTAATTTCAAAGTCAATACACACTAATTCATTTTAAAAACCTAGCTATTGTGAATCGTATTTTTGAGCAGGGTAACATTCCGCATCTAGATGAAAAAGGCAAGTTGCCTGTTTGACAAACTACATTAGCAAATGTTGCTGCCTTTGTGGAGGCAATATCAAGTACCAGAGACTTTTACAGCTGTTTCAATAAACCCGAAAGAGTTGTGATTTATGTATTATGTAAATAACTACGAAGAATTCTGAAGCTTTGATACTTTTAAGTATAATGTGCCTGAAGTTCTGCAAGTGATCAACATATGGAGACAATTCCATTGTATCATGCAGTTTTGTTAATTTTGTTCATTGTGCTCTTTGAAGAGTCCTTTGATTATTTCTTTAAGACCTCTCCTTTTTAAGTTTCCTAGTTTAGTACTAACTCTGATTTTCTTCTGAAGCTTAGTGTTTAGATTTTTTTTTTTCAAGTTTCCGTTTCTTATGTGTGGTGATTGTAAGAATACCAGTGTTCATTTGGAAAAGAAATTCAATTTTTTGCTTTCTGTCACTTGTGGTGAAGCTTAAAATGAGACCTAGAAAAACCTACAAAAGCCTAAGAAACAAAGTTACTTTGTAAAATTGAGTTTTGAGCACTGCAGCTAGAATTATTGGTGGTGTGATTAGTTCCAAGTTTATACTTCCTTTTTGTTGTATTTTGTTTTAATTAAAAAGGGCTGGATAGCACAAGATACCGGATAGAATTAGCAAGTCTTAAAGTAGTTCGAAGGCTTCTATGTGGAGAGCTTACAACCATTGTTTGGTCGTAAGTGAATCCACTGGGTCCCTCTGATACATAGATTCCAGGCTGAAGTGTGGTACTTGTGGTAGGGACTCCTTAGGGAACACCTGTTTCCAGGCTGGCTGCCACTCTGCAGTGTACTTACCACAGGAACGGAGTTTATGTGTAATTTTAGATCATTAAGCTGTTGAGTGAAAGCAGCTAGTTATCCAGTGTCATGTATTTCAGCTCAATATAGCATTTGTCACAAACTTGTGATGAATCCCAGGTTGTGCTCGTAAGGAATGACAGACGCAGTACAAGTATCAGAATGCCTTGTAGCATCAGTGAGATGAGCAGGTTAGTTTATCACTAGCCCAAGCAAGTAAAACTCACTGAGACTGAATCCGATTAGGTTCAGACTATGCTAGGACAATCACAGAGCTCGTTTTCACAGCTTGAATCATGAGTTGAGTAATTTTGTGCTGGTTTGCAGTATGTAATCTAAGCATATTTTCTGTCCTGGCTAAGGCCCAGTGGCAATTGGGAGCAACAAAGAATATGAGGATTTTTCACAGGGGTGAGGGGTATCTCTGGTACCAGAGTACCCTGGTTTTGTGAACCCTGTTGTAAGGTGCCTTATCTGGCCTAAGTATTTTATAAGCTGTGTAAAAAGCCAACTGATTCTAGAACACTAGGACCATTTTGAAACTTCCAAATATTTGGGGGGAAGGAGGGGGAGTGAGAAAAATATCAAGAGTTTTGAAAAACAATCTCTTGCCTTGCAGTCATATTCTAATGTTCTGTAGAGCCTTAACATAGTGAAAACAAACCATTCAAGTTCCATTAGGAAAAACCAGGAGGTTTCTAGAATTTAGACATTCTCATATTTTTCTCTCTGCTTTTTCTTCCCTAAATTAGGTTGAGGTAACCAGACCAAATCTTCTGTTGAGCTGAGTATTTTACCTTTACTGTGACAATGCAGGAAGGGTGTAGATAACAAAGATGCTCCGAGTGCCTTATTCCCACACTCAGGAGTCACTTATGATGGGGGACTTTAATGTGGGTTCCTGTGGACTAGTAATTGACATCTTAGCAGTTTCCAGTAGCATTTGAGCATACCATATGAGCACAAAGAAAAGAATACTTTCAGGAAGGGCTACAATTTTTAAAAGTTGTGCTCTATTTTTGAGTCACAGGAGTCACAAGACCTAATGAACTTTCTGTCTCTGAACTGGAATATGTTCCTACAATGAAGAATCCCTCTACTGAGGAAATACCTACATTTTCTGTAATTATACTGGGTAGCCATTAGCCAGAAAGCTGATTTTAACTGTGCTTGCTCGAATGTGTTGAACATCTCTTCCCATGCCCACAGTAAAACTTGGTCGGTACAACTTCGTCTGTCTTCCCTGGTGACATTTAGCAACAACTTTTTTGTGTAGTTGTCTAACTTGTGTACTGTGCATTATCAGAATTCAAAAACTAGGTTCTCTTAATCCAAGGGAAGATTCCAGTAAAGTTTGAGCTAGAAATTGCTCTCTGAACATGTGACAGAAATCCCACTTTCTTACTCTAAACTACTTGGAATGCCTTCCTCCTGGGCAAGGAAGTGGGATGGGGCCCTATTGCTTGTATTGGGTCTTGAAGTGTCCTACTATCTCATGTGAAACTAGTTAATTTGTCTTTTTAAAACTACGAAGGGCAAAAATACTTGTTTGAATATCAAGCTTCACACTATGTATGTGATCAGAAATTGTTAACTAACGTTTTTAGTACTTCAGGTTCAGAATTATTAAAAAAAAAGGTAAAGGCAGTGCTTCAACATCAAATGACCACTTACGGACGTTGGTTTTTTTCGTAGGCACATCTTATTTGCTATGCTAGAAACTGCAGTATATTTTTTCTTTTTAAAAGACTTTTGATGTACTTTTAGAGATTAATCAAGAATTGTTTAAATCTTGACTTTGTCGTGCAAAAAAGCAGCATAACCAGTTAATACTGGGGTTTCTGGTTTAGTAGAAAGTAGAGAGAATCGTTGTCTGAAACTTCTCCTGAATTTGACCTGTAGTCAATCTTGATAAAAAGCTCGTTCTCTGAAAGAGCCTATCTTTGGTTTGCTGTCTAATGTAAATATAAAAATAGAAGTGTAAAAGGTGTTAGCTTCACGGAAGCAGTTTTTACTACTTAATACACTGTTACTGGTTACACAAAAGGAAAATCTGGCTAGGACTGCTGTGGAATATTAAAGGCAGTCTTACTTTTTCTACATTACTTCTGTGGGACATGTTGCTTTGGCAACTTAGATAACCACCTGCAGACCACAAACATTTGCAACAGATGTGGTAAATCTAGGTTTTGTCTTTGTTTATTATCAGTTTGGTTAAACTGCTGTCTGATTCTTTAAATATAAGGACATTTCTTCTCCCCTCGTGTCTCAAAACAGTTGTTTAGAATGTTTAACACTAAGTAACGGGACAGTGGTATTCATATTTTGGAAAAATTAGGAGTGCTTCTTGATTGCTTAGTAGGTCTTGTTTGTTTATTTCTTTTCTGCTTAGAACGTAGTTCATGACCTTTATTATCGACTAGCTGGACTTGCTTGGTTGATTGCTTCTTAAAGGAAATGAGGAACTGTTTTACTGTCAACAACATGGAGTCATTCTGCTTTTTGTCAGGCCTTGTCTGCCCTCTTGCTTGCCCTGACAAAATGGCACTCTGTTAAGGCTGTTGCTGGTGTTGGAATACCAGTCACTCAGGGCTTCCCAGCACATCGGACATTCCATACAACTGGATTAGTACAGCAAATGCCAAAGTAACTTCTGTTTGTTTTCTGTCAGTACTGCAGTGATGCAACCTGAAGAATCACAGGATTGCAACATAACTGATGTTTCAAAGGAGCTCTGGAGACTGCCCAGTCCAATCCACCCTGCTCAAAGCAGGTTGAGCTAAAGCAGGCTGCTCAGAATCATGTCCAGACAGATTTTAAGCATCTCTAAGGTTGGAGATTCCACAGCCTCTCTGGGCAACCTCCTCCAGTGTTCAATCACAGTAAAGTTTTTGTGTTTAAATGGAATTTCCTGTGTTTCAATTTGTGCCTATTGCTTTATTGTTCTTTCACTGGATACCACTGAGAAGACAAGGGGAAGGGAGACTGAGATGTCTTTCAACTTCTGTGCTTTGACTAGCCATATTCTCTGCAACCATATTCTTAGCCAACTTAGCCTTGTTTTTCAAAACCATGCATGTTACATTTATGTATTTTAATGGTCATTTACAAAAGTTATCTTTAATGTCTTAAATACTTCCAGTGCAGTGCTTTCTGTCTTGTAGAGCCAACCGACCATTTTATCCCAGGGATGCAGGCTTCGTTGTTATGATGAAACACCTGCTGAAATCTGTAACTTTGGGTTTTTGTGAAGAGCAATGCCTGTGCTGCAATGCAAGCGAATTCTTTCACTCACCATCACAGCAAAGACCATTACTACATTTTCTAGTTTGGAGGCCAGGATGTAGATACTTTTGCATGTCATGAATCTGTGTTCTGATGGTAGGGTCCTGAACTGTAGAGTTCTTTACAGTCAGCAAGATTGCAATGCTCATGTCTAGCTGCCTATGGGCACAGTGTGTAAAGTAGGCTTTTATGCAAGCTTTGGCTGAATCCCATAACCTGCAACTTTCAGTCTGGAAAAGAACATTTTCACACAAATGAACAAAATAAATGGTGCATATTAACATGTATTTCTACCCTGAAAATTTTCACAGTAAAGAGTACGCTGAAACCAACAGATACTATAGCTGACTAATTTACATCTGTGTGCAGTATGTGTGCCTTTTAGCACGTGGCTAATGTCTAAGTGGCTTCAGCATATTAAGAACCAACAGCAGAACAAAAGTTTAAGTCGAATACAAAATGCAATTAAGAAAGTTCCTTTTAAAATTGAAAAACTACGTTTAGTAATCTGATCTCAAATTGTGTTAGCAAGAATATTAGATGTATTTGGTTGTGGTAGAGCTGGTAGGCAGTTACAACACATTCTTTTCTAATGACTTGCAATACAGAGACTGTAAATTTAATGTTGTACTTTGAGATTACACAGTGCATAAAAATAACAGCCAAAACCTAAAAGCAAACAGAAACCTTGTATCACCACAGGATACCTTAGAGATGGACCTAGCAGATAGTAAAATGGGTGCTGGTGTATTGATGTATTTTGTCCCTGAAATCTAACTTGCTGGTGCAAGTGAATGTTGTATATTGTATCCAATAACTAAGGAAAGGGAAATAAGATTTAGTATGCTTTAAAGCTGAAACAACAATGCAGTTTTGAAAAATGCAGTCCACTTCACCTGCTGTTATTCAAACTAACTTCAATGGATTTCTCACATTTTCACTGAGGCACTCACACATAGAAATACACATAGATTTTTTTAGGTGTGGGTGGTGTTTTCAGGATCAGGAGTAGAGAAGTGGAGTTGCTGCCATGCCAGCAACTACCTGCTGTGAAACCTGGCACAGTTTGCCTTCATTCTTGGAACTGCTTCTGTAAAAGCTGTGCTTCTGAGAATGGCAGGAATGAGCTGCTCAGCTAGGAATGCTGATTTGCCCAGCACAGAGATACACTCCCTAGAAAAGCTGCCTTTGTGTTTAAGGGATGCAGATTAAAACAGATAAGAATTTGTAGTAAGCAGTCTAATACCAGTTGTCAGTTTCTCACTTAAATATTTATCCCATGGACATGCAACGCACTTTGCATAGTTAAAATAAAAGAGTGAAAAGTGAAAAGAAACTGATGTGTCAAAAGGTCTGACATGACTATGGACCTTTTAGACCTACATAGCCAAATTTCAGTCCTACAAAGTTGCTGGATATTTCTCTGTACATGCTGACTTCCCTCAATTCATGTTCGCTTCACTAGGCATAAAGGATATTTGTCTTGCCTCGAACATCCAAATAGCCTGATGCTATGCAAGGCAAAACAGGCACTTGTTCATATGAGTCATCACCTGAGCATAAACAAACACAGATTTTAGTGCACTTAATATTTGTATTTCAGTGTTTTGAAATGTGTTTGTTCTTTTTAAAATATGGTTTGAATGGTATAATGTCATTGTGTGGTAGTGATTATTGGAAGCCTTCAGGATGGCTTAATTTCCATGCACATCTCTCACCACTGGAAGCTTGCTGAGGACTGAAGCTTCTTTGTGAATGTACCTGAGAGATGAGATTAACTTAGAAATAGCAGCTATGGTTGACCAGAAAATGCTTCATAATAAAGTTCTTAAAAATATTAGTGTGTTTGGAGGTGAGCCACAATGATTCATCTTGACTGAGGAAACTGCTAAACATTGTGTCAGTATTCTGGTTTACAATGCTAAGCCGTAGACAAAGGGGTCTTGGCCATGATTTATGATGATCACTGGTTAGAGCTACCTGTCATAAACTATAACTTCAGTAATCCAGTTACATGAGTGGAGATAAGAATCCATGGCCAGGGCAGTTTCCAGCTGAGGAAAGGCTCTTCCAATTTTCATCGCTTCTGCCAATAAAATTTATTAATGAAAAATCATAAGTAGACATCTTTGTGATGGATTGTACCGGTGTGGCTGTATCAGTAATCGTAATCAGTAATCCCATTGCCTCAAGTCTGTAAAAGATGGAGCTTTCTTCTCATGGAAGGGGACATGTTGCTTTATTACTTTACACTGGCAATACAGAACTCCTGAGGGGAGTCCGTGTTAAGCAGGACTAAGTTTAGGTACACACTTTAGGGTTTTTCTAGTGATGTTTTACGTGTATTTTTTAACTTTCAGATTAAGACATTCTAACTCAGATTCAAGACTGGCTAGGTTGATATAATCAGTGAGGGGGGTGACACCCTTATGCTGAAAGTTATTCAAAGATCAAAGATTTGGTATTTTTTTTGCTAGTCTTTCCCAAACAATTCTGTTCCCTGAAGCACAGAAAGGTACAGTGCATGTAAGAGAAATGCTATATATTAGGGATGCTCAGCAAAATCTTTTGGTGTGCTAGAAATCGTTAACAGTAAAAGCTTTGTGGCATCTTAGTTTTCTGACCCTTAACAGCTGCTGTACTGCCTGGAAAAAAGGGGAATTTTAGTTCAAATTTTCTGTAATTTCTAACAGCTAAATGTGTTTGTCTTCTGTCAAGGCTTGGGTCCTACCGCTTGAGAGGAGAAGGGGAGCAAGAAAGTGAGTTAATTGCTTTAAAGAGAACTAAATTCAGAGCTGAAGTTTATGTTCACTTTCAGCTCATTCTGAGCGTACAAGCCCTCCCTGAAATGAGGTGGTGATTCCTTATGCAGCAAGCAAGTGATGAAAAATACAAATCCAAACTCACTCACTGATTTAAAGTGATTAAATTAATCTGGCTTTGTGATGTTTCAGTCCATGTCATTGTTGCTTTGTTAATACATTGATCGAGGCTTTTCAGGTAGCCTAATGTATTCATACACTACAGAATGCAATGGCATTCTTCTGTTACAACAGGCTTAGTATGGAATTGTTATACAGATTAAATACTCTCCTTATTTACAGTTGTTCTTGAGCTATGGGTGTTGTGAGGGAGCGAATTTTCTTCTGCACCTTAAATCAATTGATGTATTTAACTGCAGTAATACCTAGGTCAAAACCCCTGCTTTAAACTGCACCTCTTGTTATATGCTATTGAGAAAAAGGGTAAATGCTTGCACTGGCTAAGGGCAGTGTTTTTGCACAGATAGGTTGATACTTCACCTGTAGGATGTTTTCTGTGATCGTGCAAATCTGTTTGACCATAACTGTAGCTTTCAATCTCATTGTGACATAAGACCTAGGATTTTAAAAAACAAATGTAGCGGTAAAATGTGGTGGAAGTGATCCAGAATAAAAATGAAACCTTATAATATTACTTTTACAGGTATTTTTCATAACTGCTGCTTGTAGAACATTACCATTATGATTTCTGGGTACCCAGTGAATGCTTTTCATTGTATTAATGATTCAGGTTTTTTTTTTAAATGGAACTGGAAGTGTTTGAAGTGTGTGTGTAATGATATTTAAGAGAATTAAATTATCCGTTTGGAAAAAGGCAAACTTATTTCTAAGTATGTTTTAGGATTGCATCAGCTTTCAGTTATGCCACAGCTTTTTATAGCATGACTAGTGCTAATGATCTCATTCTCTTAACCTGATGATAATAATAATGGAATCTCTTGATTAACTTGAATGGCAGCTCATAATTGATATGGTGGTTAAAATTAACAGCAGTGCAAGAAGTTGCCAGCCTGTGCTTTGTCTTACCTTATACAACCAAATAACTAGAATAGGATGATAATCTGATTTTTAAAAAAAATCGTTGGGGAGTGTCATAATAAGACTGTGTACAACTTCTTTACGAAAAAATCTGCACTTTTTACTTTTCGGAACACTTAAAAATAAGTGAGACAGATTCAATACAGACAATGAACAAAAATACCACCAGTATTTTGACTTATCTCCGCAGACCATATATAGTGCAGGCAAGACAAGCGCTACTGCTTTGAAGGACAGCAGAACTCCCCTGAGGGAAAAGACTAGGCAAATTTATTTATAAAAAGGAGTTTTAGAATTGGTACACTGAGATCTGGATAACCCCTTTAGAGCAGGTAAATGGCTTTAGAAATTTTAGAAGTACCATCTCTTTGGCTGACTACTGCTAACTTAGCTTAAGTTGACATAGATGGGAAAGGTTAGCGTGCTGGTACCAGCTCTTCAGTTTGACTGCTACTCTGAAGTCTGTCCTGTCCTGTTTTGTGCGCTGCCCCAATCAAAAAAAAAAAAGCAACAGGCAAGACTTGTCAAAATGGTAAGACATCTGGTTATATTTCTGTATTTGCTGCAAGCTTTGAGATTCTAAAAACGTAAGTGTGAGAATGTAACTTTATAGACAGTTAATTAGGATGGAACCAAATTCTTGTTAAAACAGATGAGGCACTATAAGAAGATTTTGTTATAGCTAAGCTTCTTTTTAAAGTGCTTTTCTGCCCTTGAATTTACTTTTGACCATCAATTCATGATAGGAAGATGCCATTAAGGAGAGTAGACATTCTTCAATAGCTTCTGACAACTGGCAGAAGGGATCTTAACTGTGTGATCAGTTTGTCAGCTATAGGCTGAGCATCTTTATAGTGATATGTGAATAAGCATGAAATTATGAAAGGCAAATATGATGGTACCATTTTACAGGAACTGGAAGACTTACAGGTGAGTGTAAAAGGAGACCCTGTTTTCTCTTGCTGAAATGGTGCTGAGAGGAATTTCATGAGAGTCAAACAATAAACATCACTTAACACTATTCTGAACTGTGTGATACTTGAAGGTACTAAAATTAGTGCAAGGCTTTTGTAGATATTCTGAATAGGTCCTTTTGAGTTTAGCACATCAGACTGACTTCTCGTCATACAGTTTGCTGCACACTGATCTAGCTACTTACCCAGTTAGGGCTCCTACCTACCACTTAACCAAATGTTAGTGCTAATTCTGGCATCTCCTGTAGGTGGGAGCCCTAGCAGTAGGAGAGGCTCGGTTGTTTTTCTGTTCTCTTCTAAAGTATGCTCTTAGCAAGCCAGTCTTTCAACAGACTATATATAAATTAAGCTGATGAGTCTCAGAAATGTACATATCACTTTGTTTACAGACCTTCAATGAATGTGAAATCATTGACAAAGTGTGAAATTGTAACTTTTCATCTAAAAAAATGGGAGTCTGCTCATTCGTTTGGAATGTACAGTATGTGATTATGTAACTTGCTGAACAGGTGACATCACTGATGACCAATCAAATAAACTGCACTTCTGACTACGATTTCTGTTTGTAGTATTCCAAATAGCAAAGGTGAGACTGTATGTTTGGCTTAGTGTTTTTATGGCAGTATTATTAACATAAATTGTGTTTTTGAATACTTCCAATTCTGGCAGCAAAAGTGCTATAAAGTTTTGAAATGAAGTTCTGACTGCAGAAGAATTCAAGAGGGAAAGGTAGGAAAATCTTCAAAGAAATAACTGTTCACTAGAGTCCGAGTGCTTGAGAGCAGTGTCAGCTTTTAGCTCAGCTGATGTAATGGCCACACGTTCCTCAGCATGTGGCGAGGAATGAACGGGTGCTTCTCATAAACAGCTAGTGTTCTAAAAGAACATCAGTGTGGGGCAAGTGACAGTAAGTGATAAGAAAATAAATTATTCAGTAAAGCTAACTCTTCAAAGCTGGGAATTTTACTTGACAGACTTTGGTTTCCTTAAATTCCTTATGTTTATCACTAAATTTCATGCTGCTTTTATTTAAGCTTCCAGACACCAGAGCTTTCCATTTGTTCAAGGACCACAGTAACAGATTTGGAGTTCCTTACGATGAAGGCGTATACATTCTCACTTAAACTTTATGCCCTCATTGTAGAATGCTTGTTGGAGTCCTTAAGCCAAGGAACTAGCTCTGAATATTTTTCAGCTCTCACTGGAAGGGTTAAAAGAGCATCTAGATGCTGTGTTTCTGCAAGTTTTTGACTCTCAGCAGTGTTCTCAAAGTGTATGTACATTACTGCAGTGTATATCTTCAAGTTCTCAAAGCAGATGCTTATAGGCAGGCTTCGTCACTGGGGTCCTGCTGGTGGAACCTAGGGCACAATCCTGCTACTGGTAGAATATGAAAGAGTAGAGGCGGAATGGCTGTATTCACACTCCATACATTTTGTGCTGGCTCTGATGCTAGCTGTTCCTATTCAGGAAATAAGGTGCAAAGAGCTCATGTTTGGAAATACAGTGATTTCCTTTGCCTTCGTATGAGTGCATCTGAGACAAGAAGCTTTAGCTCTTTCCAACAGAATTTATCTTCAACTTAATCTAGTTGTTTGGTACACGATCTTTCTCCTATCATTTACCTGTCCTATGTGTTAGGATATGGCTAATCCATAGACAGCAACCCATTTTGATGTGGCCTTATCCAGAACAATTTAGATACTTCAGGGCAGTAGTGAAAGAGCCCTGGTAACTGTAGTGCAATGGTCTAGAGGGTCCTCTGGCAAAATGCTTGCAGCTGCCTCAAAGACAGTCTACTCTCTCTTAAGCTTAGGGTTTCAATTACTTCACAAGAGAGAAGTGCAAATTCTCAGCATTTTGAAAATTATCCTGCATCAGCATGGAACGCCAGACAGAGTTTTATCTGGAGCCTGGGAATACGCCTATACCCACCTCGTATTCCCTTGGAAGGTGTTAACTGTTCAGAATCAGAGTAACTGCTCTGTTCAGAATTGTTATCAGTAATTCAATTGTAGCTGCTAATTGCAATTTAAAGTTTTTATCATGAACTATGAAAGTTCACACAACTATTCTAGCTGAACAGAAGTTGCACTTACAGTACTTTTGAAACACAAATCCTGATGCCTTATGAAAACATCTATAATGCAGAATGTCTTGACCTTTATTTTAATACATACATCAGATATGATGTCAGTGTAACTTCTGTCTGTATTACTTCACCTATTTCTGCTACCAGCTCTCATTAATAAAGGTATATAAAGTGTAAAACAAAATATAAAAACTGGAGAAGAATCCTGAAAATCATGGCTGCTTGTACATCACTTAAATTTTTTTTCACATGTCATTGTATAGCAAAACATGGAGGTTCATCTGTTCATTTACTAACTGTAGCTACTTCTTTCGAAAATAAATAAATGTCTATGAAGTAGTACAAGGGTTTGTTTAAAATTTAGCTATGAATGTTGTGCTGAGGTTTCTTGGCACTTTGAAAATTAATTTTATTATAGTTCAGGAGATCAAATGACTAGAACTCAAGGGATTTAATGAAAAGTTTTTGGAAAACAAAAAGAAACAAAACCAAAAAAAGCCAAAACCACACCTGTCATTATTTAGCAAGGTACCCTTTAAACCTTTGCTGCTTTCAATTTTTATTTCGGTAGGAAGACTTATATAAATTAAGGACCTGATGGCAGGGTACAGCTTTGGAATGATTTCCCCCCCCCCCAAATTTAGAACTTCTGCCTAAATTCTAAATCAGAAAGAGGGAAATTTTCAGCTTTATACAGTGAACTCCCTCCCACAGGCTCTTGGAAAACGCTTTTCTCATAGGGAAAAAAATCACTGCCATACTATCACTTTTAAGATTGTTCTCTATGCTGTGAATCACTTGCTGCTTGTAAAAGTGATAGAGTATTCAGAGTTTCTCTATTTAGAAAAATACGTCACTGGGAAGAGGAGGAAGAGATAAGTCATCAAGCTTTCTGATAACTCAATAAATAGTTAAAAGCGAGGAAAATAATTTGGAATTTTCTTCCAGACTAGAATGTAATGAGATTTCTCCTATCTGTTGCATACTTACTTTAGTCATGTTGAATATGAAGTCAGGTTTATTGACTGTACATCAGAGTTTTCAGGTTGGAAGTTAAACTGCAGAGAGCTGCCATTGGAAGAAGTGATGGTTTTGGAGGCAAGCAACTGGGACTATTGATTAAGTCCTTGGCCAGGATGCTGACTAAAAGAGGTAATAGTGTAAGTTATGTAGCTCTCTGTGCAGACTGATGGAGGGACCTGAGGCTGGCACTGGGATGATGTCAAATCGCAGGGATTATCTGGGGAGCAGAACAGGACAAGGGGCAATGGGCACAAACTGAAGCAGAGGAAGTTCCGTCTGAACATGAGGAAGAACTTCTTCCCTCTGAGGGTGATGGAGCCCTGGAACAGGTTGCCCAGGGAGGCTGTGGAGTCTCCTTCTCTGGAGATATTCAAATCCCACCTGGACAAGTTCCTGTGCAGCCTGATGTAGGTGACCCTGCTTTGGCAGGGGGCTTGGACTAGATGACCCACAGAGGTCCCTTCCAACTCTGACCATTCTGTGATTTTGCGTGAAATGATGAAAGATGCAGGAAGCTGAGATTTCTCATTGTGGCAGTTTTGATCGATAAGATGATTTGGGTAAAATTGCTTCTCTCTGCTTGCTTACTTGCCGCAAGTGTCAGTATTTGTCTTTGAAGTGCTTCTCCATTTTTTAATTTTTATTTTTCTGCTTCAGGTGTTTTGAAGTTACTGAAAATTTCTAGCTCTAGAAATCTTGAGCTGTATTAATACTAGCTAGCTAGCTAAAAAATAGGCTGAATGTATGTTTAAATTGAGTCCCACACACCGATAGCTAGTCTGAAAATTGTATTTGAAGGTAAAAGCGTGTTGTAGATAGATCGTATATCTTCACACTAGTGAAATCCTTATGTTAGTTTGGTACATTGAGTACAAAGTTTACCCTGGCTCTGGTGAATCCCATACTTAACAGCTGGCTTTGCAATTTAAGAAATATTATAGAAACCTTGTACCTTCATCCTGCTTATCATCTCTTGCCGTAAAACTTAAAGTCAAGCTTTTCTGCTCATTTTTGGCACTGAGACATCTCTTTTTCCGTGTTCCTGAATGAAAGAGAAGCCATTTGGAAAGGATATCAAGATTTTCATTTTCCCTTTCCTGTTTTGTGACCCTCTGTGAAGAGGAGGAGTAATAACTCCCTGCTTGTTCAGATACATTCAATAGCAACCAGGTAACTCATCGCCAGTTTTATATTTTTCGGGGTAAAATTACAGCCTGTCATGAAACAGTAGTGTATGCTGTGCCGCTGTCCTATCCTCTGAACCAGAAAGATTTGTTAATCTTTCTGCCTTTTAACCTTTAACGTTGTTACACTGGAGTTAGTTACTCTACTTCATAAGCAGGAGCGTGCTATAGCTTACAATAAGCAATGAAAATACTGTACCCAAAGGTGGTCAGTTATAAATTAATAGTAGCATAGGGTTTTTTCAGGTTGCTTGTTGCAGTTATTGAGATTTGCACTTGTGGAGTGATTCACAACTATCTTTGAGTCTCTGCTAAGGAGGACCAAGAAAAGATGCAGTGTTTTCTTTCAGGAGTATCATTTTGCAAACCGATGCTTACTAAAAAATGGGAGCCAGAGTTCAATGCACTTTCTGAAGCTTGAACAGCACAGTTATGCAGTGTACTTAAGCAAGAAAGGAAGAGAAGCTAACAACCATTATGCACCAGGACTACTAGTATGCATAATCATTTTTCTCCCTGTTTTGCTAGCCTAAAGTCTTACTAATGAAAACGGTTTTCATTATCTGGAAGGCCCAAGCCTTTGATTTTTCCCTAGCAAAATGCATTTTTAGAGACATGACCCTAAATCGTTTGAGGAAACCAGAAATTTTCCCCAGAACTGCTGCTCTAGAGTGAAACTTTTGTGGTATTACTTAAAGAATTTCAGAGAATGGAAATGCTCAGATGGCTGTTACAATCCCCTGGACGCACCGCTCCGCAGCATCAAGGGCGGCTGTGTCAGGGCTCCCCATCACAGTCTCTGTGTTGTTTGAATACTGGATGCGTGTCCAGGCAAAAGCTGGAGCTGATAGCATTTAAACTGGCTGCTGCAGAACTGCCTAGCAGAACTGCAAATTCACCCTTTATGCTCCGAAACAAAACTAAGTCTACACAGAATATTCCTGCAGTACCTTAATAATTGACAGGAAAACCGCTAAAAAACTTGTTTTGCAGTCATTATAATGTGTACGCCCAAAATTACCTAAAGAGAAATCCCACTTATTTATTATACTGCTTAATTTAAGGATTTTGTTAGAAAAAGCTAACTTGCTAAGTAAGGGTACATGAGCATAGAGATTTCTTCCATTCTTATAGGTCTGAGATTAAAATTGAAGCCAAAGCTATTTGGAATTGAGTTGCCTCATCCCTGTAAATTCCACATTCTGGAAAGCCAGTGAGTGGTTCTCAGGGATGGAATGTTCATTTCACTTAACGCCCAGCAAACCTCTCAAGGGACATACCAAATAACAAACAATTTTTTTTGTTGGAACACTGAGTATCCTTGTAACAAATCGGTTATCAAACAAGATGTATCAGATCTCAGTTTGGGTTTTTCAGCAACAATAATGATCGTAATATGGTATGACAGTTTTCATCTTTTAAAGGGGTGTTTCCTGAGACTCTGACTGCAAATTCTCAAATATTTGAGATACTATAATTTTTAAAACTACACAATCTCTTCTCTGTTTTTCAGATATTTTGACACAGCTCTCTGTCTTATACTTTCTATATGCAGTTTTTGCTCAAAATGAGGTTTATTGTATAAAAAAAATCTAAAATACATGTCACGTAGAAACTGAAAACTTCCTGAAGGAGTTCAAAACTGAGTTGGAATTTTTTGATGTAGGTGCTCTTTTTAAGAGAGAAGATCGTACTACCAAGTCACCTCTCAGGTACTGAAACAGTAATTGTTTTTGAAGTTTTTTTCAGTGTTGCAGATATCTAGTGTTATGCTATCTAGTGTCTTATAATTTACCTATTTTAAAAAGACATCTGCTGTGCTGTGTTGCTGAATGTTGCCAAGTTTGATTGCTAGCCAAGGCCTGTTTGTCCTTTACTCACTGACGGTTTCGTGACTGTACTCCAGAGATGTGACAGATAATCAGCTGCCTCGTGCAGTTGGTAAAAGGTAACCCTGACCTTTCCTACAAATAATTAGTGTCAATTATACTCCCCACCTACATCCTTTTCTTCACCGTGGGGGAAAAAAAACCAACATCTTGCTTTTCCTTATTTTGTTCTGGTGACTTAAGTAAAATGAGCAGCCTGGTGCCAGAATTTTCTGCATAATTCGAGTACTGAATTATATCAGTGGGGAAACTACTGTAGATTTTGGTTTTTAGGTATTCTACCTCTTGCATGAATGTTAGGGTACTGATTTACAAAAAAGAAAAGGTACTTGAAGGAAATTGCAGATGAGGAACAAATCAACCGAAGTGGTCTTGGGTAGATGACTTTCCCTGTTGATTATTGGCACAACACTTGAAAATTACTATTACACAAAACCAAGTATTTGAAAATAGTATACTGAACCTATTTCACTTCATAGACATTAACTGGGTAGCTCTGGAGATCCCAAGAGTGTTGTTAACACCCTTCTGAAACTTAGCTTCAGACTGATCTTTCCATGACGTTTCCTTTTCACGATAAGCAAGAAAGTCTTTGTGAGCCTATTCTTGAAAAAGTCCATTGCAAAGGGTAGAAGTCTGGCACTTCTGATTCTAAATTCCTTTGGCCACCTCCCTTGCTGTGTGCGAGGATGAAACTGCATGCACACAGCTGTACTAAGTGGCTAAAGAACTTGAAATTGGGTTTTGCCTCCCAGATGACTTTTACGTGGTTGAAAATGCTGAAGTTGTACTATGCATCAGATATAGCCTGATCTACAGTTCATAACATTTTTCTGCCTTTAGTGCAAAGCCATTTATTGAGTCCGAGCAGCACTTAAATTATAGGATTATGTTGTTTCATTTCTTAGAAATGGTGATAAATGGGAGGATTGTGTACAGGGGTTTAGTTTTTCAGGGGGAGGGGTGCAACTGAGTGTTAAAACAGTTGGGGTCATATGCCTGTCACTATTTACTGTGAAAGAGACCCATTAAGGCCTTGATCCAGCAGATTTATAGTTGCATCTTCTCTGTACTGACCATTTTTACAATGCTAAATATTATTTCTAGAACAGATATTGTCTTCCTTTGTCTTCCCTAAGCTCAGTAAGTATAAGTTATCTTTTATCTGTATTTTCTTTATGGAAAGTCCAATTATATCAACTCTCTCAGCTGCAAAGACAACGAAGTTATTAGAAGGTAAGCATTGCAAACCAGGTAGATCATCTGATTCAGCTTAGTGCAATGCGTGCTGCTTCTTGCCTGCTGTGTCCTGTCTTTCCTTGGGGTCACACAGGTCATTTATTCTGACCAAAGAGGGAGATAACACTGGACATAGCCTTCAACAGTGAGTGGCGAGTGCATAAGGCACAACTCCATCAGCTGGTGGTGTGCTGTTCGCCTTGGGCTTAGCCCACTAAAGAGTTGGGAGACAGGCTGTCAAGTACCAGGGGTGTTTTACTGTGCTGTTTTTAGTGTTCACTCGTATTTTGTTAGTAGGGTAGTTTCATTGGATCTTCATTCTTTAACAGGTGATACTTCTTGTGATAAACTGTGTAAGTTCATCAATACAGACATCGGGCCATCATCTGGCGGACAGTATCTGCTTTTAATCTGTATGTGGTGCTGTCCTTTAGAATCCCTCTCCCTGTTTTTCCCTGCTTTGAAGTATTTTAGTTACTATGGAAACAACATCAGTGTTATGAGCTTCTAAATCGTGAACACATTTGAGTCGTCTTGTTTTCTTTCCTCTTGTGTGTGAATACAGTTGTTCTTTTCCTCCCACGCTACCCTTCATCTGCAGCTTGTTTCAGAAAGTGGTGCTGAGCAAACTCGTCACTGCTACCTCCTTGAAGTTAAATTCTAGGAGGTTGTAGTATCCGAGCATTCTCATATTGCCTTTTGTGTTAATGCTGATCTGAGTCTGATTCTGTCTGGAGAAATCAAAGGTCTAAGTTTTTGTGCCAGAGATCACCTATGGAGATTGTGTGGTCCAGCCCCCCTGCTCACGCATGGCCACCTAGAGCCTCTTGTCCAGGACTGTGTCCAGAAGGATTTTGAATATCTCCTGTGACAGAGACTCCACAGCCCCTCTGGGCAACCTGTGGCGGTGCTCAGTCACCCTCACATTAAATAAATGCTTTCTGACGTTCAGACGGACTCTCCTATGTTGCAGTTTTGTCTCTGGTCCTGTCACTGGGCACCACTGGAAGTAACCTGGCTCAGTTTTCTTCACACCCTTCCTTCAGCGTATGTGTACACATCAATGAGATTTCCACTGCAGCCCCCCCTCCCCCCCCCAGCTATTTCTAGGCTGAACAGTCCCAGCTCTCTCAGCCTTTCCTCGCAGGAGATATGCTCCAGAGCCTTAATCATCTTTGTGCGCCTTCGCGGGACTCTCTGGTATGTCACTGCCTCTCTTGTACAGAGGAGCCCAGGACTGGACGCAGTGCTGCAGGGGTGGCCCCACCAGCGCTGCACGGAGGGGAAGGAGCCCCTTCCTCGACCTGCTGGCAGTACTCTTGCCGCAGCCCAGGACCCTGTTAGCTCGCTTTGCTGCGAGCTTACATTGCTAGCTAGTACAGGTGAAGATTGATGTTGCTATCAAGTTGTTGCTGTTTGAACGTTTCAGCTTTCCCCTCTTTAGTGCTAAATCTACTTTAAGGTTGTATGATAAGTAATTTCCTTAAATGTAAGTGGGGTGCTTGATGGAAAAAGTGGCAGCAGACTTTTTAAAATAATCCTGTTTCATAATTTTATATGTACTGCTTTAACACTGTTTAGGACAAAAATTGAGGACAGAGCAGAAAATCACTGAAGGAAAAAAAGGAAGTGAACATTAAGTTTAAGGAACCCAATCATGGTTCGAGCTACAAGGCAACTGGAATCTAGATGTCTTGTCAGAACAAGTTCATTTACTTCCTAGGATAAAGGGTGTATTTGGCAGGTGAAGTGCTAAAGTTCCTGTTGTGTTATGCTACACTCTAAAGAAAATGAAAAAGTTACCAAAGAAGTACAAGCTGTTAACCTGTAAGCAGAGGTAGATGCTGCTGCTATTTGTTTAAGCATTCTAGAATGCTTTGGCATTGTTTCACTTCCTAGCACAAAAGAAGAAATGACCTCTTCATGAAAAGAATGCTGTGGATAAGCTGGTTGCTACCTTATCAACTTTGCTATTGTAGTTATGCCAGCCAGACATGTTAGTGTGACTTACACATACTCTGCTGTGGTATTTATGCTCTGTCAGAGGTGTTCTGAGATTGATTTGTGACCTCATCTGGCATAGAGAGGTGCTGCCAAGGTCTCAGAATTGATAAAATGTAAGCCCACTTTACAAGGAGTTTATTTAAAACTTCCTGGCTTCAAAGAACTCTGGAAAATACGATGGCTTACTAGCTTTATCATATCTATTTGCTACTGATGCTCTTGACCATCTGCTCTTCCCAAATCTTGCTGCTTTTAACAACCGATGATCCCAAATATCATAGCTGATAGCATTTCTTGCAGATGCTTTTGAGCTTGGGTTTTGGATAGCTATTTTTCCAGTAGGACTGCGCAGAAGAGCAAAACTGTGCAAGCAAGTTGTGTCTGTTCTAATCCATAAGGAAGGGCACACTTTTAAACGTACTCTGGTTAGCTCTGAGGAGTGTCAGAGGCAGATATGACCAGCCCAACAAGCTTTCTATCACTTAATAAGCCAATCTAATCAGGCAAGAACAATTTTTTTGAGTCAAGAGCCACAAGTATGGTTGTGTGTCTAGGGAAGTGTTCTCTATTTTTAGGCAGCTGGTTATCTGACTCTCAGCATCACACAGTGCTGAAAGTATGGGATGGGGGAGCTGGAAAGAGATCACTTGGGGTGGATTTTGTTACTTAATTTCTGTTTTGTTTTTCCTATGCCAGATTGAACAAAATCGAACTGGTCAAAGAGGCATATGAAGAAACGGACATAGTTTGTTGGGTGGTAGTGCATGGGGTAGAATAATATAAAAACATGCAGGTGGCTGAAAAAGATTGAAGCTTCAGGGAAAAAGGACTATAGATACGGACAAATGGATCTTTATAAAAAACCTCACACCCTAATTACTAGCAATGACTCAGCTATTCCTGTATATTTCAAGCTGCACGGAAATAACACGATTTGAATTGATTCTTGTTGGTCTGGGCCTCTGCTCCAGCCAGGCCTGAAGCAGGATTGATGAGGAGCTCCAGGTGGGTTGTGAAAGCCTTTTGCAAAGCATTTGTGAGAAAAATTGTAGGCAACACTTGAAAATCCATGCTGCTGCTCCGCTTTCCCACCAGTGAACTCCTCTTCCTATCAATTTTTTTTCCATTTCTCACAGCCAATATTCTATAAATATAGTGATTAGAAGTTAAGAATTGTTTCTCAAACGGGAGAAGAAGAATGCATGTCCCAATTACTACAGTATGAAAGAGTAGTTTATAAATGTAGTGGTAATAAGGTGCAAAAAAATGATATGAAACAAGCTTTTGAAATGAAGGGACAGTAGTAAGAAGTTGCCACATTGGGATGCCTGGGCCTGAGCCTTTCCGGCAGCTGCGCTCAAGGAGCTGCGCATCCGAAGCAATGATTTAAGCAAGAAGAGGGACCGTGAGTTCAGGCCTCTGTGCATTTTGAGAGTGTTACTGCTCAAACTGACATTTGATGTTCACAGGAACTCAGGCTTGTAGGGATCTCCAGTTCAGAATGGAGACAAAACTTGATTTTTGGCAGGTGCTGGAAGGTAGGTGGCATGGGGTGTTCTTCAGAACTTAAATCAACTCAACCTGAATTCCTGCTTAGGTCTATGAATTAATGTAGCTGCTTAATGGGACTGTCAGTACATGACACAATCACGACTGGAAAACTTTCAAGTACAAATCGACCAGATAAACTATTAATTGTCTTGGCAATGTTCTTGGCATACTCTGAAAGCATAGTGCATTTCAGTAGCAGTTTCTCGGGTTTTTCTGTTTCACTTACAGTTGATGTCTTTGTGATATTTCAAGAATTGGGAGGGTAACCTTTAAGACACTTACTCATCTGTGTGTTAGTTTTGTTTTGGAGTTTTGCTGTTTTCTGTTAAAACTGGACATTTAAGCATTCATTTTTGGGAGAATCTTGTACATTATGTCTTCATGAGCTCAAGTTCACCTTTTTCTCTGAAATACTGTCCTAAAGACCTGCAAAACAGAACACTCATTCATACTTTAGTTCACATGTCTGCTCAATATATCATAAAATTTGAGATATTTCTTGGGATAAGTGACAACAAAGTATATAGGTACTGTAATACATGAAATGTTAATAAATCCAATTGGTAACCAAGCAAATAAAAAAGAAAAATAAAGAGTCTCTGTTTCAGGCTCATTTTCATCTTTACTTAAAATTCAGCTAAAGTTAATCTAAAACTGAATGTACAAAGAGCTAAAAAGCAGATTAATATAATTTTAGTAATATTTCATATTTAAGATTAGGCAGCAATACCTTCATTATTGCATTTTTTACTATATCATATCAGAAAGTAAAATGCTGAATATGGGATGGGAAACTGTGCGGAAATTGCTCCAGGACTTCAGCAGCATTTTTAACGCTGCTGTAAGACATGAGGGATCTAGTCTTATTAGGTTAAGACACTTTCATCTCTAATTACAAAAGAGCTGCAGGGTTTCCTTTTAAATTTTTAAATATTTGCTTTTTTGCTTTTAGGAAAATCAGAGTTACTTTTCTCATCTTTTCTACCCCGTTTTGTGGCTGTACTACTGGCGAAGAGTAGAATGTCTCAAAGGGCAGTGGTGAAAAAAGGACAGACTTCCTGTGATAAAACTTTCCTAAATACACCTTAGAAAACGTTTCTAAAATGCTTTTGCGATTGTTCTACTTAAAAGCAGGCCACGTCTTAAATACTTAAATCAACCCATTACTTTATACAGTCTAGACAGAATTCTCTGTCAGCATCTTTGCCAAGTATCTGACTGAATCCACAGTGCAGAAAATTGATCAGAGTTGTTACTGGTGAGAACCTGAAAATACAAGGCCAATGGCTGGACTGGTACTCCGTGTTCAGTAGCTGGAGGAGCTACAAACAAGTTTGACCCTGGATAAGATTAACTCTTTATGTTTGAATTCCAGTTCACTCTTCTACAGGTTGTGTCTCAGGTAGTTAGCGATAGTGAGGTCTTGCAAATGGGA
>Ga0065711_1033568_pt1 | contig 25264 bp, 10 predicted proteins | sample Hoacrofraction12_FD_59098 | JGI IMG/M metagenome (GOLD analysis project Ga0065711, IMG submission 59098) | Hoatzin crop microbial communities from Cojedes, Venezuela - Epithelial fraction 12 v2 (version 2) | ecosystem: Host-associated > Birds > Digestive system > Esophagus > Crop | place...
CTACTGTAGGTGACCCTGCTTCGGCAGGGGGGTTGGACTAGATGACCCACAGAGGTCCCTTCTAACCCCTACTATTCTGTGATTCTGTGATTCTGTGAAATGGCAACCATCAACACCTCCAAACTCATTAGATACGCAAACCCAGAGCTGACAAAGGAAGGCAGTGGGTCTGAAACTCTCTCTCAGATTGAATGACAAACGCCAAAAGCCACTTGGGTTTTAACTCTTGGCCCCAGAGCACAGCTCAAGTGCTCCAGCACTGAAGAACAGTTTCCTGCTGTCCCAGCAGGGGCTGAGAAGGGCAGGAAGAAGACGACCGGGGACAGACTGAGCTTCTCTTGCAGCAACTGTGGTTTCTGCCACAATACATTCATCCTCCTGTTTTGTCAACCAAGCGCTTTGAGAAGTGTTCCCATGCTCCATTAAGCCAGACAGAATTGGCCTGGAATTGACCCTCTAATGCAAAAAAATCGTATTACTCTAAAAGGTACAGTTTGTTACAAGATTGTACGCAGGCTGGCAAACTGTTCAGTACAAGAATTATACCCCAGCTAATCAACTATGCCCACTTGTTGAATGGGCTCAATCCAAGCTGTGCAACAGTGAGCACAGGAAAATAAAATGGTGCCATAAGATTCCAGCAGCTCTCAGTACATTTGTACATGTAGTAGCATGAGGTCCTTAACATGGTTTAAATAGTGCATACTGACATTCAGCACATCATCGTGTGGGGGTGTGTGTGAATGTGTAAAACTGAACTTTTGGACTCTCAAGCAGAAGCCTTTTACTTTGTATCAGCAAAGGCTGGTAAATTTTGATAACACCAGGATTAAACAAAATTGACGTGTCCTGAATCCTCCTGTTAATAAAGAGAGATGAGATGGAACCACAAATTAGGAAGCTGATCATGTGTGCTTCACACATAGCCTGTTTAGGTTGGGAAAACCAGGGATTTGCAGCCTGGAAAGTAGGTGGCAGTCATCCTGGCTGGAGGAAAGATGCCGGCAGTACAAGAAGAGCCTAGAAGTGGGTGGAGATCCATGCACGCAAACATCATGGGATGCCCAGGGACCTTGGCTGGTAATGCTCAAGCAATAACTGGTAACTGAGCAACTGCAGAGCATGAACAAAGAGGACCTCCTGCCCACCCTTCCCAGCCAGCAGCAATCTGCCTCATAGGAATGAAAGTCAAGAGATAATAAATGTGATGCTGAGCTGAGGGTGGCTCACAGGGGTTAACGTGTGAGATAGTCAAGTAGGGTAAAAGCTCTAATCTTGTTAGGTTCTTAAATAAACCCCAGTGTCCAGATACTTTACGCGCTGCTGTTTGAATTGTGACATGTCCAAATGCAGATTTGTTCTTCCTTGTCACTTCATGCCAGGTACAGCATCATAAGCCTGATCGTTGTCCCAGACGCTAGAGAACAGATAAGCCACCATCCGACAGCGAAGCGGAGCCACACGCTCAGACTGACCCTTACTCCAGAACTGCCTGCAACAGCACGACTCCCAGGCACACACAAAGGAGGAGGCATCAGCCGGGAATCCTTAGGCTGAAATAAGGTCCTCATTTTCCACCCTAACACAGACCAGCTTTTCTGCTTATGGAGTGTACTCCTTCTCTTGACACTTTGCAGCTGGCACTCTTCTGTGCAAGAACTGAATGCAACCTGTGTTTCTTCCTACCAATCTGCAGCTCCAACTTTGAGGAAAGAGTATGTCCAGAAACATATCGCTCCTGTGCTCTCTTCTAAACCTGCTCCCAGATTGCATGCCCCTCTTTCAGTGGCATTATTATTAATGCCAGTGGAATCAGAAAGAGCAGAATAGCACTGAAACAAGTGGGAAGAACTGGTAGCACTGGAGGCAACAAAGCTGGACCTAACACTAAAGGCAACAGCATTGAGTACCAGCACCACTACTTACATGGATAACAAATTTCTGGTCTTTTCCAGGGAGCAAGGGTGTAGTCAATGCTTTCAGTAACTTTGAAGGAGGAATGGCAGCTTCACTTTGATATTAAAAGCAATGACAATTGTGCTAACTCAATACTTCTGCTGAGTGACAACAGAATGCAATGAACAGCACTTCTGGCTTCTTGGGGCATCACAGCACAACCCAAAATGCTGTCCTTCACCCAGCTGTGACTCCACTGCCCCTCAGAAGTGGAGTAGCTGTACGAAAGATGCCAAGACAACTGATTCAGCAATGATACTAGAAATCTGTATTTCATTAACATTAAAATATTAGTCATTATTTGCTATGTTCCTATGCAGCCCAACCAATCCAAAACATCAAGTGAGACAGAAAAAGGTAAAATAAAAAAGATGGCATCTGATGCCCTGGGCATTTTTGGTCACTGCATCCCCAGCTCAACAGAGCACACGACATAAGGGACATACTGTATTGATATGCCTTTTGTTTTTCCCAGACTTTTCTAGCAAAAGGCATCTACTTCTCTCCTTTCATTATTTAACATATTTAGCTGAAGATCCTGTATGGTGATACATACACCTTATATTTAAATGGCTAACAGGTACCTCCACAGTAAAAACTTTCCATGTTTATTGCTGACCATCCACCAAATATAGATATATGATTTCCACCTAATGCATACGAAGTGTTTCTCATGCTTGAGTCTAGGTCTGTCTGTTATTAGGATGTTACACACAGCCACAGCTCTCTTCCTGCTTTTATCTAGTTCTACATTTTTTATTCTTTTTTCCCTACAGCATGTAAATGAGACTGAAGTAAAGACTTCCTGGGGACACTGCAACCTGGGGTTGTATGAAACACCTGCTCACTCTATCAGCTGCATAGCAACAGAGGGGAAAAAAATCAACAACTGCAATATTTAACTAGTGTTTATACAGATACATTCACACACAGATTTTTGCTTAAATAACTAAAAAAAGAGGATATTGTCAGGAAACTGATCAAGAATGGAGGTCATGGTTGTAGTCAGTTTTACATAAAGCTCTAAAACTAATTATTATAAGTACCTGGGGAAGGAGAAATATTGGTGTAAGCTTCATTAAAAATTTAAGGCATGAAAAAAATTTTTGCATGCAAAAGACCAACTATTATTATTTGCCACTGAGTCAGCACTGCAGAAACGCCGTTATTTAAAAACAAATATGTTACTTAGCAAAATTATATATGATACAGTATATTATAACAACCTCTCTTAAACTGTAATTTCAACTCTTGTCTCGGAGTACATTGCAATAACAAATAACTACCCTGTCAGGATAACGCCCAAGTAGCTTTTAAAGAACCAGTATAATAGCCTATAGAAACACATGAATTTAACTCAGAGTTAGTTGTTATAACTTTTATCAAGACTTGTCAGAATCAGCAACTCTTCCAATGAAAGACAAGTAATAATCAAGTTTGGCAATCAAAAAAAACCAACAAAACCCCTAACTCCCCCCAAAAAACTCAAAGAAAAGAAAAACCATTGGCAATGCCCACTTCAACTTGAAGACAGAAAAATCTAAGCTCATGTGGCAGAAAATACCAATAAACAAACTCATAACAGCAAGTTACACCCATTTCAGCTTTATTACTTATTTAGATATATCTAGAACATACATCTTCAGGAATCCACACTAGACAGACACTGTTTCCCATTCCACTCCAAACTAATTCTCACATCTTTTCTTCTCCTGGATGTACTGGGATAGAAAAAATGTGAGTGTAGAAAAGGCTGATTTATAGAATCATAGAGTGGTAAGGGTTGGAAGGGACCTTAAATATCATCTGGTTCCAACCCCCCTGCCATGAGCAGGGATGTCTTCCACTAGACCATGTTGCTCAGAGCTCCATCCAGCCTGGCCTTGAACACTGCCAGGGAGGCGGCAACCACAGCTTCTCTGGGCAACCTGTGCCAGTGTTTCACCACCCTCATGGTGAAGAATTTCTGCCTAATATCTAATCTAAATCTACCCTTTTAGAGACGTTACCCCTTGTCCTATCACTACACACCCTTATAAAAAGTCCCTCTCCATCCTTCCTGTAGGCCCCATTCAGGTACTGGAAGGCTGCTATAAAGTCATCCCGGAGCCTTCTCTTCTCCAGGCTGAACAGCCTCTCCTCTTAGCCTGTCCTCGTAGGAGAGGTACTCCAGCCCTTGGACCATCTTCGTGGTTCTCCTCTGGACCTGCTTCAACACATTCATGTCCTTCCTATGTTGGGGGCTCCAGAGCTGGATGCAGTACTACAGGTGGGGTCTCACCAGAGCAGAGTAGAGGGGCAGAATCACCTCCCTCAACCTGCTGGCCACGCTTCTCTTGATGTAGCCCAGGATACGGTTGGCCTTTTGGGCTGCAAGTGCACATTGCCAGTTCATGTTGAGCTTCTCATCCACCACTACCCCCTAGTCCTGCTCCTCAGGGCTGCTCTCGAGCCACTCTCTGCCCAGCCTGTATTTGTGTTTGGGATTGCCCCGACCCAGGTGCAGGACCTTGCACTTGCCCTTGTTGAACTTCATGAGGTTCACACAGGCGCACCTCTCCAGCCTGTCAAGGTCCCTCTGAATGGCATCCCTTCCCTCCAGTGTGTCAACCACACCACACAGCTTGGTGCCGTTGGCAAAATTGCTGAGGATGCACTCAGTCCCACTGTCCATGTTGCTGACAAAGATATTAAACAGCACCGGCCCCAGCACCGACCCCTGAGGCACAACACTTGTCACTGGTCTCCACCTGGACATCGAGCCTTTGACTGCAACTCTTTGAGTGTGTCCATTGAGCCAGTTCCTTATCCAACGAGTGGTCCATCTGTCAAATCCACTTCCTTCCAATTTAGAGACAAAGACATCATGCGGGACAGTGTCGAATGCCTTGCACAAGTCCAGGTAGACAATGTCAGTTGCCCGCTCTTTGTCTATTATTGCTGTAACCCCATCATAGAAGGATACCAAGATGGTCAGGCACGATTTGCCCTTGGTGAAGCCAAGCCTTGGTGAAACATCAGGATTTTTAAAATCTACTAAGCTTATTACTTGCTATTAGTTTCAAAAATAACATCTCTGTATAAAAGTGCTAGCCACAGGAAAGACAAAACATTTACAGAAATGGTAAAATATAAATTTGTCTTTTATTATATCCATCTTAACTTTGCCTACTTTATTTACGCTTTGTGGCTTTCTCCAATCCATTGACATGTTGTAGTATCCTTACTCCCTCTTGTATTCAGGAAGACTGACAAAGTTAGCAGGGGGTGTTTGCAAAAAATTTTAACAAGAAAGTGTAAAAAGCACACTAATAAGATTAACAGGGTCTGCATAGCGTACAATATTACTGCACAAGAGACCGAGACAAAGCCAATTGCTGCAAAAGGAACAAAGAATTTGCCTGGTTTTGTGGAATACTTCTGTGCACGGAAACAAAATGTGCAGCAGTCCTAAAGCTGCTCTCATGCATTACAATGCTGTAAAGCCGTGTTCAGTGGCAGCTTCAGGAACACGGTTTTAGACTTGATCCCATTTTACCTGGGCTGCTGAGGTCAGAATACCTTACATCTGCCTAAGGGCAAAGTCCAAAATCACAGGATCAGAAGGAAGAAGGCTATTAGTGTCCAACCTCACACATAACAGGAAAGACAACTTTTAAACTCATTGTGTTAACATAGCACTGTGTTTAACTGTCCTGGTTTTGGTTAAAACAGAACCGATTCTCTTTTAGTGAATCTTCCTTACACCTAAATTCTTCTAATTAACTGCATTCTTCTGAAGTTGGCTGCATATTTTACAGACACTGTCCGCTCCAAAGCTGGTAACACCTAATGTTTATAGTAACATTGAGCTAATGGTAGGACAGGAATGCAGAAAAAGGCCCCTGTTTATAATAGCAGCCAAGGTCACCAACAGATTTCTTAGGTCCCATAAGTGAGGAGTCGGAAAAGATGGTACTTGCGGGGAGGGGAGGACAGGACAGGGGACCCAATATTGACCCACACAGTATTCCTTGCCATGCATGTGATGCTCGGTTTAAAGCTGGGTGATCATGAAGGTCTCGCTTTCTTCATCCATGGCCGCCTTCTGAAGAGGACCTGGCTCGTTGTTCTGCCTGCAATCCTGATCCAGATTCCTGTCCATGCATCCCTGAGTCCAGTTCCTGTCTGTTGCTGAGGACAGTCTGGGACTTACTGGTGTTGCCCAGCGGCTGCTGGCAGGAGCCAGCGCGCAGCACCCAACTCCAGGAAACTCATTACCAGTTTTGTATATTTTACATTATTTCTCTTATTATTAATATTATTAGTATTATTAGTATTATTAGTAAAACTTCTTATATTCTATTTGTAAGTCTCTCTCCCTTTTCCTCCTTTTCCCTGTCTCTGGTGGGAGGGTGGGGATTAATAGAGAGCATCTGCCACTCAGTTTATTAATGCCCTGCTTTAAACCGTGACATTAACATAGGTTATGTTAACACAACTTTGTGCTAACACAACAGGAAAGAAAACTTTCTCTTACTATAGGGTAAAAAAATATTACAGCTAGAAATGACTTGCCTACTTTATTCCTTTTGTAGATTTTACTATTCAAATCTATCCTTCCTTGAAAATATGCCACCTTGCTGCCTCATTTACAGGTGCTTATTGCAATCTCACACTCATTTTCATTCAAATGTCTTTCACTTCTGAAAAAATCTAAACTGTTCTAACAATGATACATACTTTTAATTAAATAAATCGGCAATATTTTTGAGGCATGAAATGAACAGAAGACTCACTGAATTATTTTCTCTACTTGGAAGGCCACAAGAAATTTCACTCTTCCAAATAAACAAAACAAAACCAAAATATGTTATTAATTTGTGTTTCCTGTACAGAACCTTCTTCAAACTTTGATAAAAATCGACCTTTGTTGTACATGTATACGTAAAATGAAGGCAGAATATGAGCCTGGGGTTACAATATCCATGTCCCACATGCCTTCTTGTTTACAGCACTTCAGAAATCTCTCATCTCTTCGTGGAGTTTCAACTCATTAACAAGTCAATATTAAAACATTTTTTAGCTCAGCTGTTATTCTACAGGGTGAGCCCTTGGGCCTCACCATCTTTTCTAATCTGAAGGGTCTCTGTGACCTCCCTCACACACAGACTTGGGCAATAGACTGCTGCTGTCAGGATGAGCCATATATTCTCAGCTGGATTTCAATGCCTGCTGAGAACAGGTCAGAAGAGAAACTCAGCCACACACTCATAGATAGCATCACCAGCTGCTGTTTCAGGAAAGGTCAGAATTATTTGGTGTTCTTGCAGCCCATAGGAACAGCAAATACATATCCTCTGTATCATGTAAGTCTAAAGGTAAGGAGACATCCTTTAATTGCACACGGCTCTTTGCTGAGAAGTCTTTTAGCAGCAGCCACTGAGAATTTTATGTGGTAAACTCAAAATTTAGTCTTTTTTCCAAAGGAAAAAATGAGAATTGGATCCAAATCCTAAAGATGTTCCACTCGGATAAAAGAGTTTAGAAACAAAAGATTTCTGGAGCCTTCTGACACTATCTCGTTGCCATCTATCTCAGTGGTAAGGCCACCAGGGAGCAAATTAAGCAAAGGCACCCACAGATGTTGATGAAACATGGGTAGAAAGGACTTAGAGCTATGAATACACTTACAAAACCAGAAACAGTATCAAATTTTATATAGCCTTTAAAATTAATGATATAGCTATGTTATAACTCTAATCCACACTTCACAACTGGTATGGATTGCTGCAGGAACAATGCATTCCTTTGCTTGAACACACCCAGAAGAAAGCAAAGCTCCGATCCTGTCTAAACTGCAATACCTGGTTATTCATGGAGACAGGAGCCAGAGTTTTGGCACTCTGTGCATGCAAACACTTGACCATTTCTGTAGAGGCCATTATGGTGTAAAATAATAAACAGCAACATCACATCACGCATGGGGAGTGTGATGGGACTACTGGATATCCAGGTCTTTGCAGGAGCAGATACCTAAGCGTCTGGCAGCTCTGGACATTGCACATTCTCAAAAAAAGTGCAAGGTGAGCTGAGGTCAGCAGGTTCACAAGTCTGCCAGCTCCCCAGGCCAATGTTAAGGCCCAAGGATATGAATGAACACAACCTGGCATATGCAATTAGGAAGGAAGGCGTAAGTGAAGAAGCTTTATTTTGCATTCCTGAAAAGAAACTGATTGTCACATTTGCTAGCAAATGACTCAAGGAAAAGATGATAGTGTGCTTCTTTCACAGAATTCTCCCCCTTTACATACAAGGAAAGCATCTCTGAGAAGAGCTTACTGGAGGTGGTGAACCCAGCTTCTAGAGAATCACTAAACATGTTATGAACTGCCCTTAAAGTAAAACAACAAAAAATGCTGAGTTGCATTCTTCTATAAAAAAGCAACAGGAATAGCAGTGGCAAACTGTGTTCTCTTCTTTTAGTGTGCCAAAAGACAATGAACAGTTCAGAATGCTGAATGTGGAGGTTGGCATTTTTATATATTAGTAAACAGCAGCTTTTAAACGTATCGGTAAATATTAAAATGTTAAAAACCAAATAAAGGTCAATAAACCAGCTTGTTTCACAGAGCGTTTCGAGGTTTAAAACATGGGCATCTATCTTTGTAGAAGGAAGTTGTTTTGTTTCTGTGAGGAATAATTTTTTTTAATTTTTACATGAAAGGTACTTTATGAGCATTGCTATTGTCACTGCCACTATGAAACATTAATTCTACATAGAAAATATCCAAAGAGACTGATACTTCTCTGTGTCAGTGAGGAGCTATGGCTGTCTTTGGCACATCTGCGCAATACTATCACACCTGCTTCTGCAGTGAGACAAATATTGGACAAGGCATCAGTCTGGACAACACCGATATATTTTTTTTCTCCTACAAGTCACCTTTGTAATGTAAAGAATGCCTGACTTGCATGTCAAGTTTCCATACACCAAGGATAAATATATCTTTAACTTCACTATCTGAAACGTGCTACTGGTTGGAATGAGACCCTCAACTCAACTGAAAATTAAGTTACAGTAAAAAAAATCTTATGGGGTTGGTGGAAAGGGAAAATAACCTCTGCACCTCTCCATTCTGGATTCCTGGCCATGTTTGAAGCTGTCAGCTGGATGAAATTAAATATCTAAAACTCCAGCAACTTTCCAGAAGAAGCATCACACCACTCAATGGCATTTCACTTCCATTACATGAGGGTACGTGACATGCCTACTTAATACCACAAACACACACTGAAAATATGTAAATAATTTGATCCCTTTAGGGAAGCAAACATTTCTTATTTATAAGATAAAGCCAGCCCTGTATAAACTTGTGACACCGGGTTATTTTTAATAACATTAAAGTAACATAAGGCAATATTACCAGCATTGCACAACCACTTCATTCTTAAAAGTGAAAAGAGTTGAGATGAAAACAAAGGAACAATGAACAACTTCAAAGCAATCCAAGTGGAACTCAGTCATAGCGTGTTAAATACGGGTGTTCAGTTCTACCAGCTGAGGAAAACAGATTGAATCAAATGCCATCACTAACAGCCTTAAAATACCTACACCAGGATGCACCAGCAAATTCCTGTTGTAGTTTAACCCAGCAGCTGGCAGCTAAGCACCAGACAGCCACTTGCTCACCCCTCCCCTTGCCCCCAGTGGGATGGGAAGGACAATGGACAATAGGGAAAACTTGTGGGATGAGATAAAACCAGTTTAATAAGACAACAAATGAAATACTAGTAATAGTAATAATAATTATTATTATAATTATAATGAATATGCAGAACAAACTACATACAATACGATATTCCTCACCACTCGATGACAGATTCGCAGCCCAAAAAACGTTCAAGCTCCCAGCCAAGAGAGGATTTGAACTCATCGAAAAGAGAAAAGCAGAGAGCTTCCTTCTCCCTGACCAACCCCCATTCATAAACTGAGCATGATGTCCATGGTATGGAATATTTCCATCAGCCAGCCTGGGCCAGCTGCCTGGCTGTGCTCCCTCCCAGCTCCTGCACACCTGTTCAGTAGCCGAATATGGGAGACTGGAAAATGTCTGTGATTTCTTAGCAACAACTGAAAACATCAGTGTTATCAACACACTTCTTGAACTAAATCCAAAACACAGCAGCTACTGCGAGGAAAATTAACTCTATCTCAGTGGAAACCAGGACTCAAATCCATCATTTTTACGGAGCCTTTTCAAAGCTTTCTTTCAAATTCCTCCTTTAACATATCAAACACGTTATCTCCAGATAAAACTTGCTTCTCAGGTAGCTTCTGCTATAAAGAAGTAACAAAGGTCAATCACAGCTAAATCTGATTCTTCTAATAAAAAAGAGGAAGATCACATCTCATGTAATCTAGAATCCAGGACAAGGTTAGTTATAGAATTAATTACCACTATCAAGTCCTTCTCGAAGAAACCAGACCGTAGCAGCTGATGCTAAAATGTATATATACTTACAATGTAAGCAGGGACTATTGCTATTTTCTGCTATAACCTCTGAAGCCCATTCAACAGATCTGTTATGAAATTCTCTGAAAATCCAGAGATAGGTTTTGTTAGTATTTCTACAAAAGTACGCAATATGTTGAAAGATCATGTATTTAATACCCATCAAAATATAAATCTTCTCCGTAAGATGAGGAAGATAATTATTACAAGAATTTGTGGAAAGGAATAATCGACTTACGAATGTCCAGTGTGGTTCAAAGCAACAGGAGTCATTATTGTTCTTTTTCAGAAAATAACCTCTGAGAAAAAAACTGGTTTCACCTTAACCAAGATTTCACAATGTTTGGAAAAATGCTTAAATTGAAACACAATTTGATTTACAGACATACACCCAAGCTATCCAGTGTAAGTGAAAGCCAAGAACTATAGAGGCAGGTCAATCATCCATTCAAGATTACCTTGATCTTTAACAATCAGCAATCACAAATAAGAAAAATCTTTCTATTGCATGGGATGACAGTTCACAGGACACTAATTTTCCTCATGGAAAAAACTTGCACACTTTGTGCGACAGTCCCTCAGATTGGCAGGATCTGTCACTTGTGCCAGCGTTCCCTGGAACTGCCCTTTACAGACAAGGATTTTATTTAAAGGGTTCTACCTTCCAGATACAGAAAAGCTTTTTTTCTTTTTTTAAAAGATTATGAAGCAGCACTTCTCTCATATGCTATCTTAAACAACTCTTCTTCAACCACTACAACATCAAGAATTTTAAACAGGACAGCGGGTATTTAAGGCTTTAAAATCCTGCTCTACACTTCTTGCCACAGAACAGAAACCTTATAGCAGTTCTCATTTATTTGAAATCAAATATGTAAATATCAATTCAAAGACATGGAGAGTTTCCAGACAACACATGACAGGAGACTGCTTTTGGAAGATATGTTGTTTAACCTTACTTAAAGCAGTCTATACTATCAATATACTATGAGTGTGTGAGAAAAGCAGAAGACAAGAAAAATAAGGAGAGAAAATAGGATTAACTTTTTTCCCTCTATAAACTTCTCCTCCCTTGTCCATAGCATGTCATTATAAATAAGGCAATGTGCCCATAGGGCAAAACATATTTAACAAAGGTGAAAAGTAAATTTCAGGTTAGCAATTCGGTAGTCTTCCTTGAAGTAGCAGTAATACCTAGTTAGTTCAATGGATCTGGTTTTAAATACACAATATTAGTTTTAGAGAATATAACAGCTCAGCTCTGGTTTGAACTAACAGAAACATCCTGTACGATAAACTTCAGTTGTCTGTCTGATTGATCAATGTCCTAGGAGACAAAATTGCAGAGGTAACATGCAGAAGAAACCAAACCGAGGACAGGAAATAAACTGACTCTGTGCTTTCAAAATGCTCCTGTATTTATTCAAATACATCACATATAAATCATGCAAGAAGAACTTCATATCCAGCTGTACATCAGCACAGCTTAGGCCAGTGTGGATATAGGGATCCACAGACTCCACATTAGCCCAGAAATCCTGGAATCTGATTATCCTTTCACTCACACTGATATAAAAATCTCTAGCACAGGCTTAAAGTCTTGTAACCTGGATACTGTCTGCTTTCACTATAAATCTTTTGCTTTCCGGGGGAATGCTCACAAAGTGACACCTCTGCCCTTTCCAGTATTTCCTGTATAGAATTCATTTCAGTAGTGCAGATGAGAGATGTTAAGAAGGAAAAATAAAGCCACCCAGCCAGAGGAAAGTCGGCAAATACTCCACAAACCATGAATCTTACCACAGCTGTGGTAAGATTCAAGTAAAGAAGCAGGCAAGTTAACTAAGCTACAAACAGGGGCAAGAAATTAATAAGCCTAGAAGGTCTAGACTCTCATGAAAGGCAATAGGATGTTTTGCTTATGGTTGATAGATCGTCCAGAAACCAACCACAGCTCATACCATGCTACAAAGTATTTCTCACTTCTCACACCAGGAAAACGGCCAGACAAAGCCAATAGGCAAAAGAAAACCATGATACATCAATGCATCACTAATGTTTCGAAAAGACTGAGCAAGAACAGGACTTATGACAAATGCTTGAACACCGTGTCAAAGAGAGGGAGAGAAAGAAAATCCTGTGGATGTGGTTAGCGCCTTAAATTTATCTCCCAAGTGAAGAAGGATACAGTCAGAAATAATAGAGAAAACCAGCAGCAACATTAGACCCTCTATTTCATGTTTCTCTTTGAAAATACACATATTCTTTGTATTTTCAGCTTCTACCAGACAGAAGGGGAAAAAAAGATTACTCTGGTCATGCCTCTCCAAGGCAAAGGCTGCTGCCAGACACACAGGCCAACCCAGCAATTCAGGAACTTCAAAGCCCAAACTCTCACTGCAAGAGCTACATTCGTATCTACAGTTGAGCTAGTTTAGAAGCAAAAGGAGTATGTTCACATCTTCAACTGGTTATACATAAAGCCCTGCTGAGAGAATCCTAAAAAAATCTATTAATGGTTATAACAGAGCTTTAATCCCCACCTATAAATGAACTAAACAGCAATAAAGAGGGTGCATAAAGGGATGGGGGCACTAATACTGCAACATTCCCATGAGAAATGAAATATCATGGGAAGAAAAACAATCACACATTACATAAGTCTACTCTACCTTCCTCAGCCAGGTGAATGATGTTACTGTTCTGTGAACAACAAAGTAATACATAACTTAATTTGCTGCGACTTTATTAAGTCACTTAGGAATTATCTTACAATAACCTGCACAATTCCTGTAATTACTTGTGCTCCTGTACCTTAAGCTATTTGGCAGAGCTGTTCTCAGTTCTTCCACTTCAAGCCTGACTCCAAGCAATTTATGGGACTTCATCACCCTTCTCACATACCTTGTGAAGACTTTGTAGAAAGGAGATGTTTTCCTGTTGTACTGACTGACCCAGCCTCTTTCCCGAGCATCTCCACGGGATACATTCACCTAAGACCTCTTCCTATCGACTGTCTCAGGGAGCGAGCTCCTGCCCCATATGATTTTCATCCATTAACTTGCAGTAAGTTGGACTAGACATTTTGATGCAAACAACCAGGTTGCTGCACAGAAGGTGACTTCCTTGTGCCACCTTCAACATTTCAGGTGTTCCACGAGTATGTTTTCTCAGTCAAAAAAAGAAATAGCATAATGACGAGAGCAGGCCAAAATTTTGAGGGAGAATTTCAAAGGTAGGCATGAAAGGATGAAGAACTGCTAATTTTGTATGAGAAAGGACTCCAGTGCTTAACAACTAGTGAGCTTCTCTCCCTGCTTTCTTCAGACAAAAAAAATCCTTCAGAGTTCCTAGGTTTTAACTTTGAAAGAGAAAAGCAATAAAGCTAGCACTGGGGCATTTATACTCCTTTCTTTAATATGAACATGCATCACAGATTAAAATAAAAATTAATGTTAGAGACTATAATAAAATTTTTCTACACAGCACTACCATAAATGTAAGAACGCAAAGAGGAACTTTGAGGAGGCATAATTAATTATACATACTAAGTCATTTTACTACAGAAGTATAAGATTATATAGATGTTCTAATTAAAGTGTTAAAACTCTTACACCAAGCTAACCACTAAATATACTATGAAAACTGGAAAACAGCATTTACTTCTGATAAATTCTCCAACATATCTAATGAGGTGAGAACTTCATACAATTAAATTCCCCATACTTTAGCAAAGGATCTTACCTCAGCATATCACCATTCTGAAGCTGTTGAATTCAGAGTTTGCTGAAACAGAAGAACTGAGTCTATTGGCACTTAGCAAGGCCTCTGGCTTGGCCAGGAGGAGAAAGGTAAAATAAGTTTCATCTCATTAGCAAGCAGAAAAGGCTTCAAACTTAATTTCATGATCAGAAAATAAATTGCTCTCTTTAAACACTGGCATGGGGAGAACTCATTCGAAAGCAGGGCTTATATAACAAGGGGAGTAAATGCTATCTAGAAAAAATTTCAAGAGATTGCACTGCCTCTGACCTTCTATAATCTCAGTTCTGCTTTTAAATTATTATGGGATTTTTTCACTTCAAGCCTTGATTCTTTGTGTGTTGCAGATTTAAACTAGAATTCACTAACTCGGAGCTATGTTTTTTTTTTCTCTGTATTTCATATAGTTAGAAAGATTGTGATTACAGCTACAGCACACGAAAAATTCTAAGTATCACTTTTTAGATTAACCAGCTCATAGCATTTCAAAAGCAGAGAAAGAGCTCTCTAGAACAATCTGTGTATGACGTGCAACGTTTTATAACATTATACACCACCCGAGAAATCCGCGCACCACTGAAAAAAACAGCAAAGTGCATTAACGTCCTGCTGTCTGACAGACACCAGAGATATCTGCCCTGCTCTTCTTGAAGCTTAGCAATGCTCTTCACCTTCTTCATTCCTATGTAATAGCTTATTTGGCACACTTAAAGGCTCCTGTGCTTATGATTCACATTATGCAGGTCATACTCTACTCGATGCCTCCTTCTCCTCATCAGCAGGTACTCAGCTGCTCAAACCATGTGGAGGAATGGAGACACCACAAAGTGATGACAAGGGGAATTACCATCTTCAGTTCCTAAACTGCAATAAAAGAATGTTGAAGAACTGGATAAAACATTGATCCCTTCCATCTGAACGATCTTGTCCCATTGCTTTTCAGCCCATAACACTCATTCTACCCACCCTAATGTAAGTCAGGCTCCCGCTTTGAACAGTGCTCTGAAGTATTTTATTTCACTCCTGCAGAAGCCCAGGAAGCCTGGAGGGCTCAGGCCCCTGCCCTGCAAACCACAGAGAAGTGAGGAGAGCTCAGTTATGTGTCTGGACATCTCATGCAGAGCAAGCCCAAGTATTTCCTAAATAAGAGGGAAAGATTTAGTTAGTGTACGCAAAATGCCTTCTAGGATCAAGCCTCCCCAGTCTTTAAAAATTATGATACCCTGCTCAAATAAAATATTATTTTATAAGTGCTGTTTATTTAATTATACTTTTTTTTTTTTTGCTTTATGTTCTTGTTTCTAAGCCTTTGTGGTTCATGTTATCAAGGGTTTTATCTGTTTTGAAAGACTAGAATTCCAGTTTTGTAGACAACTAAAAATGCTATAAATCTTGTGTAATTGCAGTATATATGCGTATCTTTGAAATGCTGTCAACAAGAATGAATCCCATTTTTAATTTACATACATGTCAACCAGAGAAGAAGAAAAGGCAGTTTGTTAAAGAAACTCTAACTCACTGTTAGAGAAAAAAGTGAGTCAACTTACTGGAAGTGTGCCTATTATTTTTTTTTTAATATTTAAACAAGACAAAAAGAATTCTGAGATTGCTTGAGGTAATCCTGCAGCAAGTTGAAGAAAAACTCCCTCTATTATTCCTTACTACAGAAATGCTAGCTCCCAGTAAACCAGTTTATTTTGTGGAAACTTGCTCGGCAAAACCGTAAGAATGCTGGAATAAGCAGACATACAAATTGAGATTAGGAATTAAGGAGTTTTGACTTGAAACACCAAAATTGCAGGAAGAATCCAGCAGCTGGCAACACTGCTCAGGTGAGCAGTCAAGTGTCTGGCTACTGCTGGAGACAGTGGCATGGGCAGCACTCACAGATACCACTGATCCACTGCCTGGATGCAGGAAGCAAAGAAAAATTTTCACTGATGAGAAACTTAGTGCTGACTGAACTAACAAGTCTGGGTAGGACGTTTTAGATTTTGCTTAGAGAACACCAGAAAACTAGCATAACCCCCACCCTACAGCATGGCATAAGAGTGAGATTTGAAAGAAAAACATGCTGCGACTGACAGGACTGCTTCACCTCTCTTTGTTAATCTCTTCACGATAGGTTCTTTGCTCGACACACACTAGCAATTTGTTAGCCAATCCAAAGGCATATTTTAAAGGAGAGAGGTGCAAGTTAGATGTTCTCATACATGACGTTCATTGCCAGTAATGTAACCAGTTCCCCCTGCCAGTATGGCACCAAGTGATGATGTGTGTTATTCCTCAAAATGGCATGGAAAGTAAGAGTCCCTCCTGAAGCTAACAACAGAAACAAACTCCCCATTCTGCTGGGGGTCTGGGTAAGACCTGAACACCCCAGTAATTACCTGTCTGTTAACAGTTCAGAAGCACAGATAAGGTCCTACTACAAGGAAAGCATCCCAGCCTGTTTATGTATCAGAAGTTAGGATCCAATCTTACTGCTACTTTAGGATGTCTGTACTAAAAACCACAATGCAGGCAGATGTTGGAAGTAGGTTTGAATTTGTTGCTGTTGACCCTAAGGCTGATACAGCTCTTACAGTTTCAGGTTATTCTGCGAGAAGCGTAAATGCTTGCCTGTGCAAGCTGTAATCACACACCTCCGCAAGATAATACAGATGTATGCTCAGCACGGATCAGAAATCATTTCTCAAGCTTATAGCATTGTAAATCCAGTTTAATAAACTTTAGAACTGGGAACTGTGTTTGATCATACAGGTAACTTTTTTTTGTTCTTTCAAACCATGGTATTTTCCCTGGGCAACAACGGAGTCATATGGGACAACTTTTAGACTTCAATAATCTTCTTTTGTATTTACTAGAAAAGCTCAAGCTAATCATGTATGCAAGTCTGACACACCCAAACAAAATACTGTTTTTTCTGTTGAAATTAAGTACGGCATGCTCACTGAGTGACTGAGTGAAACAAAATACCCCTTATCAGAATCAGCCTCTATGGAAATCATGGAAGGAATGAAAAAAATCTAGGGCAACATTTACACAAACACATTCAATCTCAGGGCTGGATTCTATCCAAAGTTGTGCAGTTCTCCTGTTGCTTCCATTGCTCGAGGTCTCTATGCATGAGGCACTTGTTTTGCTGCTGCTGTTTGTCAGATTGACTTCACATTGAGGTTCTGCTGAATAAAGCGGTATGATTTATATCTGCAGAGACATAAATATTGAAAATACTACCTACTGAAAATTAATATAGTCTCTGAGAAGCAGAAAGATATTTTCCTAGCTGCACATCTGCCAAACATGTGCATGCCATCAGTCAAATTATGGTAACTAAAGATCTTTATCATGTAGCACTTGAAGTATTAATACTGACTCTATAGTACCAAATTAGAAACAATGTATTTGAAATTAATTTAAGTTTCATGAAAGCCTCTGCCAGCCCTAAAAACTGAAGACACTGTAAAGTAAATATATCATGAACAATTTGGCAATCTAAGCTTCTTCACAGTGACATTTAGTATAGAGCCTGGGATATCAAAAGCCTGCTAAAAATCTCCATTGTCAGGGGGTCTGCAAATACCATCAGGCAGGTGCCAGCTGCTGAGACCACTGTCTATCACAGCAACCAAAACCATCTGAAAATTTCTTGAATTCACTTCTTGTCTCTGGACTTGGATTGTAAAATCTTCTGAGTTTCTCACGTCTGTATTTGTACACTACTGACCCTAACCTGTGACTGCTGACAGATAACAAATGGCAGCAAATATTAGATAATCTCTTTTGCTCTGTGCCCTGGTAGGCTATCCCTACTCTAATACAGCAAGTTCAAGGCAGGCTAGCAAGCAATTAATTATTGTCTACCTAGTCTACTTAGAACACGAGTTTCCTCTGGAACTAAATTACTATCATATGAGGAATTGCAAAGGTTACCTGATGTAAAATCAACAAAGCTGTACAGAGCCAAGTGCCTCTTCAGTGACTTAAACCTACTGAAGATGTAGCTACTCCCTTTCCGATTCAAAGAACTTTGAAATCTGACAAATTTTAAGCAGAGGGATCTGCATTTTCCGAAATATACCATACATAAACACTGAAGATTCCTGCTTTTCTCAACTGGAAAGACTGCATTGACTTTGCCAAATGCAGGAATTTCTTGAAGAACTCAACCATCCTATGTAAAGCATCACATTCCATCTAAAGAAACAAATAAGCATTTCAAAATTCTTCTTCCACTGGCAGTTACAGTCTCTGCAACAACCACATAAATATAGCTGCATAAAAATTTTCTAAGCCAGTCATTTTGTCATTTTCTTAATTCACGGTAATATCAAACATTTGCAGTTCGTTTCTTTGCATGTAATTTCAAGTGACTCTTTCTTAATTTCTTTTTTCTTTTTAAAAAAAAAGCCAACAAAAAAAATGGATGAAAATTGAATTCATAGATATATGAGGTAGTATACACCTGGCACAATAAAAAGGATTAGTTTGAAGAGAATATGGGTTTAGTCCTTAGGTTTGTGAACCATAACATAATGAATGCATCTCATTTAACATTTAAAGCAACCTGAATAACATGGTATCTTTTTAAAAGCAATTATTACCCACTGCCACTGTGATAACAAGAAGTTTGCAAGGAGGAAATTGATGTTGCCTAGAAAAGACCCAAGTCTGAAACCACAGACCACATGGACTGGCTTCATCCTTCAGCCATTTCACCTCGTCACAGCTAGAACAAAAATCCCATCTCCTTGTTCTAGTAATGTTTGGCATTACAAGGACTGAAGAACGGAGCCTTGGGACATAACTGAAATTTTATCTATACAATATATTTAATTGTCACTGTAGCAGTCTTTTACGTAAAATGAGGTCTTTATTTCGTCACATAATCGTAGATTTAACAACCTAAACCACATATACTATTGAGGCATGGTTACTTGTGAAAATGCTGTTTCAGGAATCACAGTCATATCAAGAGGTAAGAAAATTTAGGAACACAGAGGTTTGGGGAAGGAAATTTTTTTTTTTTTAAATATTATCATTCAACCCTTTTACCATGCTCCAAGGAAAGCTACAGAAGAAATGGGCAATCTCTTTTATATTTCTACACAATAGCATACCTCCTTTTGCTTTACCTTCTATATCTCTGTGAAATTAATCAGATACTAGTGGCAAAAGCATATTTTCTCCCCAATAAACAAAGGAATTAAACGATCTCAAACTCATCAATGGTTTTTTAGAAGAATGTAAATAAAAGAAACAGTAACTATGCACTGTGGAAACTTTTGAAGAGCATTGCTGGAATTTTAGTTACTCAAGTCTAGTAAATCACTTTCAAGAATCCATCTTCAAGTACTTTAGAAAACTCTAAGGTCATTTGTACATTTTCTGCAAGCAAATCTCCACAGTGAAAAATGATGTACCATGATCTGGCACTTACAAAATAAAGAAAGAATACCCAATTGCTACATCAGGTTACTTGCCAAGAGAATCAGATAGGGAACTTTCACCTACCCCTCTCCTCTGATTGAGTTCACATATATCCAGCACCACTAACTAACTTAATGACTTGCCTTGACTAAATACGAACATCCTAAATCCTCCTGCTCTCATGTCCTTGAGCCTTTTGGTAATTCTGTTTGGTTTTGAGTTTGCTCCTTTGTTAAAGCCAGTGGAAAACAGCTAGCAATAGATTGCTGTATTTGATAGGGGAGACTATCTTATTTCTCTTTTCTTGTCCAAGAGCCATCGTATTTGCTGGTCCTAGAGTGGAAATTTTCCAGAGCTCTATCTGTGTTTTTCTTTCTTATTCTGCCAACAGAGACTTCTCTGGATCATAAATTGCCTTTTCCTCCCTGCTTACTACTTATCTTCTTGATTCACCCAAACCAGTATTTGTTTTCTTAAACAATCATTGAGAGTTGGGTTCAAGCCCTTGTGTACTAAAACTTCCTCAAAACCATGTATTAAGACAACAGATTTTTTTTTCTTGTTTTATAAACTAACACTGCAATGCATACACAGCTTGTGCAGAAAAGGTAAAATTGCAGCAGCACAATAAGGAATACATATAGAAGAAAAACTACATGCAGCTTTCTGCTGCGTTTGTCAGGCACAAATATTTAATCACAGCAGTGTGTCTCTTCTTCCTCTGGGAATTTTAATTTTCTCTGATCCCTGGACAATGGAATACTTCTGTACTACTAAATTTTGTGAAAAATTTCATGTTTATATGCATGCATATTTGTTTGACTATAAATATTTCCTTTTTAAACAGTCTATTAATAAGACATGTTAATGTTTTTATCACCTGTTTGCATTCATATCCCACAACAAACTATTATTTATATGGTACATACATTTGTTAGTAATTTGACATAACTTTTATAATTAGAGGTTTGGGATAACAGTTACTGGCTATTCTTGAAAAGTTTCTCTACAAGACAACAGCTTTAGATTGCAATTTTGGTATTACAGCTATGCAGGTACAGACCAAATAAAATGATAAAAAAGGTGAAAACATAATTCTAATTCATAAAATGCAATGACTTATTAAAAATGCAAATATTGCAGAAAATTACAACTTTACCTTCTACAGAATTCAGTATCAGGAATATCAGGATGGTCAAGCCTCATGGAAATGTCTCTTAAAATCTAAATTCACACATTTCTGATAAAATACATGCCATAAATTATAGTGCAATTGACAGTGAGTACAGGTTCTATTCCTACATTTGTAAACCAACTTTTGTTATCTTTTGCTTTTGTCTTCCACAGCTTCCCAACTGCTAAGCTAAAATTGTGTTCAGATCTGAAAAATCTCTGCTTGTGGTGTTCTCCCTGCCCAAATGATACTGAAGTTAAGTTCAACTGTTTTTATTTTTAATGAAGTTAGGAATCCGTATACATTTCACGTTGAGTGAGTGTGCATGCACGCCAGTTTTGTCTCCTTTGCTTTCCTATCTCCATAGGATTGATTCATCATTCACTGATTCACCTCCAATCTTCAGAGGGTTGCTTTTCATTGCTTAAAGATTTTTTTCTCTTTTAAAAGGAATCTAACATACTTATTGAAGCAGACATATTCATGTCTAATATGAGGCCATTTAAAGTCATTTAAACCAACTTTGGCTGCCATAAGGATTAGGAGGGAAAACCCACTGGTGTAACAGCTGAATGGTAGCATTCCTTCCACACCTAACTCAAGTGCAGTGGATCTGCAGTGCAAAAGAAGCAGCGATCTCTTTTGCGCTGTGTATTGCTGATCACATGGCAAGAACCCACTGTCTGCCACCTTCCCTCTCCTTTCTCCTCTCTCTAACCTCAATGTTTCATTTCCTGCACTTTGCATCTCAGGATCAAAGAAGTGGACACACCCACTTGAAAAAACGTACCATTTAAAGCTGCTCGCCTGCAGTGTGCTTTGTACGCACAGAGAAGTCTGTTCTGTTTTCTTCCCATGTGTGTTGTGTCATACAGTGTGAATATAATCTTCTTTGCATAGAAGAAAAATCTAGACATTTTCTGGCAAGAGTTGCAAATTGCCCTTCCTCCATCTCACAACTCAGTTTACATTGTAAAATATCCTGTCAGGTTAGTAGAGTACTTAGGCAGATATTTAACAGTACACAGGGCATGCACTCCATGTCCTCCCTACTCCAGCATGTGCTTATTAGTTCATTCACAGTTTTGTCTTCAGCGGGATTGAAGTGTGTGCTTGCAGTTAAGTGCCCATTTCAATTCTTTGCTGAACTCAGTCCCACTGGATGTGGGGGGAGTCCCCATAAAACCATGAGCTAAGATCTGCTCCAAAGTAGGGCTGTGAGGCAAAAAAATAATTGGAAGCAAACCCAGCTGAGCGAAACCACAATCTGAATTGCCTTTTTCTTCAGAATAGATTTTGTTAAAGTCTATTTTAAATTTATTAGTGGCAGTAACAGCAATGGGTTCTGCTGCCACTACATCCTAACAGGTGGTGCTTCCAAACGCTGCACATTTCCAACACAAGCACAGAAGTAGGATAACGGGGGCCTGATCTGCAAGACTCTGAGTGCCCATCGGACCAGACAAACTCAACATGACCATGACTTTGCCATAAAATCCTGTGCACGTCCTTGTGGAGCCAAACAAAAGTTAGGGAACCTCTATTACTGATAGGTACTGATAGGTAATTACTGTAGGTAGATTCCCAGTGTATTACTGACCACAAATGTATTCAGTCACCTGTCGCTAGGTACTACCAGTTATAAAACCCCTATTTGTAACTTTGCCATTAAAATGTGTAGTAGGGAAAAGGGATGCTTACAGAGAATGCACATTTTTCATTAACTATTGCAATTAGGCAGCACTCAGCAGACTGCAGGGCATTCCTCTGATGCAGCACTTGCTCTTATATAGGGATATAGTATGTACAAATCCTGTTCTACCTGGAAATAAGCCACGCTTTGGACAGCACTCAAAGAGTTAAATGCATGTACCTGGCTCTGCCTCCAGTGCTCTCACTTATTGTGACTCAGGGCTTATCTCTTTAGCCAGACAGATCATTAATTTTCCTAGGTGTTTACTAGCCACATGAAATGTCCTACTCCTCTGGTATCAAGTGTTTTATATCTGTGGCTTCGCCTGTGTGAAATCAGTGAGATGACCAAAGACCTTGATATTATCCTGAAGTTATTACTCCATATGATATCTCTATGCCTTGGTCCCCTGAGCATAGTAAAAGTAGGTTTATAGTCTATTTTGTTGCCAAATAAATCAAGCCATAATCCTCTTGCCCCTCCAGAATCCATGACTTTTTTTTCCTGAGGTAGTCTAGGCACCAAAAGACATACTGTGTGACTACCTACTAAACTTCAGACTTCCAAAGTAGATGATGAATTGCTGCAGTTTATTAGACAAGTCAACTTACTATATATGCCAAATCACATAAAATTTTGAGATCTTATTCTTAGACTGTCTGCAACCTGTGAGAGTATGCTCTTTTTCTAAAGACCATGCTTTTAATTTTAAAAGCGAAGTATGACAGTTTTATCCATTAACTAATGCGTAAATTTTCAGAGAAGTGACAGGTGGCCATATGTCATATTAAGTTGGTAGTAAATCTTTTTTCCTGGTGCACTCTGTAAGCTTTTGTTAGATATGTGTATCTTCAGAAGAGCAAGTATAACAGCACAGCAGTGTATACTTCATCTATAAGGTACAAATCACTTTTTCTGTTTTTCCTTTTTAATACATACTCTGAAGTACTTGTTCCCCTGCAGTGGGGTGTCAGTCTCTGAGAGCTGCCACTTCAAATAGTTTAGCTCACTGTTACAGCTTCATTTCATACTCTTCCTTCATGTTACTCCAAGTATAACTGGGACCCACCCTTGTTAGCATCTTACTTTCGTCTTCTATCAACTGCAACAGTATCAAGGACAATTACACCTTTCATGCTATCCAGCACATTTATGCTTTGTTTCCTTCTCCCTCTTTTACTTGCATCAGCTATAAAATCTCTTTTCATTTGGAGGCACTATTCAAAGAGAAGTAAATGACAGTGTCGGGATTATTCTGGAACATTTGGAGCAAAGCTTTACTAATGTTGCTCTTCATCTCTTTTGTGATCCTTTTAAATTGAGCATCATTGCAAGGGGCCTTCTGCTCCGCATCGAACGTGAAGACTGAGAACTTTGTTTATGAAAGTGACATTTGCTGCTTTCTGCTCCTAGAGGACAACACTTGCTATGCAATTAGCAAACAAATGCTATTTAAACATGGTATGATAACAATTTAAGCTCTTGTTATGGTTTGGCAGCGGCTGGTAACAAAAGCGCCACACGACCGCCCCTCCCCCAGCCGGGGTGGGGAGGAGAATGGAAAGAAACAGGCAGAAACTGGTGGGTCGGGATAAGGGCCATTTAACAGAGCAGCAAACAACGGGAACAGTAACAACAAAGATACAGATAAGGAGAAAATACAACACAAACCGCACAACCCAGAGAGCCGCTCTCCCAGACCGGACTGGTGCCGCGTGCTCCCGAGCCGCGAGTGAGTTCCCCTCGCCCCGCTCCACCCACTGGAACCCAGCATGATGACATATGGTATGGAATACCGGGCTCTGTTTGGCCAGGTGGGGTCAGCCCGCCAGCTGTGCCCGTTCCTGGATTCCAGTGAAAATTAACCCTGTCCTGGCCGAACCCAGGACATTATCCACCCCTTATTCCATACCATCTACGTCATACCCAGGTCTCCCATTGTCCAGTTGATCACTACCACTTCTCCTGTCTCCAGATATCATTCCCTTAGTCTATGGATCATCACTCTAAAGTGTCCGTTGAGTTCATTTAATCCATGACTGCGGGCTCCATCTGTCGTAATGGTCTTCCATGGCAGGAGAGGTGATGTGTGGTGATGGACGGTCACTTGCTGCATCCAGAACTCACGGCTGGTGTATCTCGTGCGGCCCGTGCCCACAGTCGGCAGGAGATGTTGATCTTGAAGAAGTTGCTGGGTGCCAGTTGTTGAAAACCAGGTCTAGTTCCATCATCGCTGTGCTCTGCGAGGTTTTCATCAAAAAGTCCATCCTTCTTTAATCCGGATGATTCTTACTATGATACTACTGGTATAACATATAACTATTATAATAGCGATAACAGACAGTGACAGGGTTATTTAACAATTGACTTTATGCAATTTATTTATTAATTATTCTCACCCAAAATCAAATGCCCATGAGGTACACATCGGACTTCCCCATCCTTCCGCATTACCCACCAAGTACACCCAGGTCCTTGAGCAAAAGCAATCCCGCGGATGGGCTTGCCTTTGCCCAAGGCAGGACTAACCCAAACTGTCTTCCCTAACATGTTCCACATGTGCACTACAGGGACTTTATCCCCTTCTACGGGGCGCTGAGGTTTTGACTGGGCAGGACCATCCCGGTTGGTGGACCCTCTGGTGTTCACAGAATCACAGAATAGTAGGGGTTGGAAGGGACCTCTGTGGGTCATCTAGTCCAACCCCCCTGCCGAAGCAGGGTCACCTACAGTAGGCTGCACAGGATCTTG
>Ga0065711_1033569_pt1 | contig 25264 bp, 14 predicted proteins | sample Hoacrofraction12_FD_59098 | JGI IMG/M metagenome (GOLD analysis project Ga0065711, IMG submission 59098) | Hoatzin crop microbial communities from Cojedes, Venezuela - Epithelial fraction 12 v2 (version 2) | ecosystem: Host-associated > Birds > Digestive system > Esophagus > Crop | place...
GGGGGGGGGGGAAGAGGGGTAAGAAGGGTGTATTATATGGTAATAGACAATCCACTGCTTTGTCTGCCTTCTTGGGCTGGCCCCTGTCGCCATGGCATGAATCACAGGCTGCAGCCTTGTTGGCTCAGGAACAGCCATTCTTGCCATTGCGGGATGGGATGCCAGCGGGAACTTCGTGCCACTGCTAAGACTAATGTTGTGTTTATTGCACATGCTTCAATGCTTGTTTTAGGAAGTACTGAATCTCCTTGTTCACTGAGAGCTCAATGCCAACACCAGACTGAAACCTCTGCCTACCAGTGTACCACTCCTCGACTTGGGTGCCCAGCTGAGATGCAGTGCTCTTCCCCCCGAACCAGGGAAACTCCAGGCTCCATCCCCATAACGCCCTTCTCAGTATCCAGAGTCACTCTAACAGGTAACACAGCACTCTGCCCTCAGCAGTGCAGGACTAACTCACCCCAGCATATATATATTATTCAACAGGTAGCAAGACAAACTGCAGGTTGGGAAATTCCTGGACCACTGGTTTCAGTGTGAGATTAAGTCGTGTCTCTCTTAAAACAGTTAGAAAGTGGATTCAAAGAGATGAATCTTTGCCTATGTCTGAGTTTTATTTGAATACTGTCACAACTGGGCAAGTGAATCTAGGGTGTTTTCCCCCCAGTCTATCTTGTAGCACGCTCCAGTTCTTCTCAAGATTTTTACATTCAACATCAACTTTGAAAAAGGGACTCACAGCTTAGAAGAAAAACCATCTGCATACAGTTAACTGTGGGATATAAAGCACTTCCAGAGAAATCAAGTGTACCCTCTCTAGCTCCAGGAATCCCTAAGGAACGAGCACTTTTGTATTTGCCACATTACTCTGAAAATCACTACTCCAGCTAAACAAAATTTAGGTAAAAAATAAAAGCTTTATTATATTCAGACAGAAAGTTAAGGTACTAGTAACTAGACAGGACAAAAACACGCTCTTCCAGCTAGCTGGCACTTTGTCTTCATCTCTACAGCATCTGCATGCCCATTCAGTTAACAGCTGATCGGGACAAATTTGCAGGCAATAGGACTGGAGCCAAATTGACTATGCAAAACCTTCCATTCCAGACACATGTCACAGAACAGGCTCCCTTTTCAAGTCGCACTTTGGATAGGAACATAGCAGTGATTACAGTAGCTCAGACTAGACAGCCACGCAGCTCAGTGCTTTAATACTTGACAGTGTCCAAAAACAGATGCTTTGAGGAAAGCATAGGAACAAAGAAAGTATGTAGTTATACTCCCTTAGCTTCCATCAGTGTGCAGCTGGGCATTGCCCGAGAAAGCCGGTACCTAACACCACACAAATTTTATCAGAACAAAGTTACCCTTTCAAAAAATGTTCAGCCCATGTGAACTGGTAGAGCGAGGCTGTACAACTGCACGCTTTGCACTTCAGAGCTGTAGAGTATTTATCAGCTCTGATGCTTAAAAACCATTTGTGCCACCTCATGGAACCAGGTTAACTCTCTGTGTTAGCTACTGCTTGAAGACAACCACCTGCACAAACCATTGCACGTTCTCTGATTTACTTCCTCCAACCCACTTTTAAAACGATTTGGTTACTTTCCTCCTCGCACTCGAAGGTGAGAACATTGCTAGCTTTCTTTGCTTAACTAGATTTTTCTGTAATAACACTATCTCATGGAATATACTCTTTCGAAAGAAGCTGGCAGCAAACAGAGAGAAGGGTGAGATGTTAAGCTGTGCCTCACCAACAGGTTTGGAGAATTTTATCACAATTGTGCCACTTTGCACTATATTTTCAGGATACTTTCTCACAGCAGAGTCCATGCTGTTAAATAAAATCGGACATAAATGTATGAGGGGCTATGCAAGGTAGAGGAACACATGCTCTCCACTCCAGCTAATCCCAAATTCACTCTCCTGCCATGAAACAAATAGCTCCAGTGAACTCGTTGGGCTTTTGCACTACAGTTAAGCATGTACCTAAGTCTCACCAATACCCATGCCTACTTTAAACAGCTGGGTATAATTAATGGAGGGTGAGCTTTACTAGTGATAGAGACATGTTAATTATATGTCTAAACTAATACCATTCCTTTACAACTGCTTTTTAAGCCTTTCGCTTTAATTAATTTCCCATTCTGTTTTCAATTTAAGAATTTATCCCAGTCTCTTATTTACATTTTTTTTTCTGTACAAACTAACAGATAAATAGTTACTCGTGGATAAATAATTGTCCCACAACCATGTACTGAACTAGCATACTGAGAGAGAGGTCAGCTGAAATTCTGGACAGAACAATTTATGTGCTAGACAAACTGTCTCAAAACTTCGATTTTACTGTTCTAAAATGTCAGCTGACTGCATACAAAAGCGTTGTCCTAAATCACGTTTGAGTATATATTGATAGTAGCAACAAAATGGCAGGAGTGCACTTACACACTCATTTTAAATGATTAGCTGTGGAAAAAAATTCCCAATGTACTAATATACAATTTATTCACATGGAAACTCTTTGCTCTAAAACACTTCCACACTGATAAAAGTCCGTGTTTTATAGCAACCAAGAGCTGCAAAAACTCAAGATGTTGGACTAGCAGAAGCTGGGAATAGGAACAAAATCTCCCAGCCCTGCTGAGGAAATACACAGCACCTCAGCAACCGCTGCTCTGCCCTCCTGGGGAAATCCGGTTGTAAACAACCTTCTTTAAAGGAGGAATGCTGTAAAAAAAAAAGTTTTCATTCCAAAACTGAGCGGTAAACTTGCCATGCACTCCTACAACTCCTGTGCTTTAATTTCAGTGAGAAAGACACTAAAACGAAGCCTTTATGCCGCACTTGAAAAACTCCTGGGATTCAGGCAATTAATTCTCCGTGTTCAAGTAACAATGAGCCGACACCCAAGGGAAGGCGAAAGGATGCATAACAACCCCCACGTTCTGAGCGCCCGCCGCCGCCGTTACAGACGCTGAGGTCACCTCCCACACCTCTACGGCACCCAGCGCAGAAACCTCTGGAGAAAACGACCAAAAAAACCCACTCGACACCTCTCAAACCCCTCGCACCCCCGAGGAGGGGGGGTTCGCCATCCAGCACCGCCTCGGCGAGCCGCTCCAGCCGGCCTAGGCGAGGGGCAAGACGAGGGCCGGCAGGACCTGAGGAAGCCGCGGAGGTGGGCGCGCTGTGAGGTGCTATTAGCGCTAATTGACTTCGGGGTGGCGGCTGGGGAACGCGGGCGGCCTTTTCAGAGCAGGGCGACCGGAGGGAGAGCAAAAGGGGCGCTGGGAGGGGCTGGCGTGGCCCGGGGCCATGGGGGCTGTGAGGGGAGCAGACGCGGTGCTCTGTCTGATACTGCGTCGGGAGGCGCGGGGCCGGGCCAGCCCTGGGGAGGAAGGGCGGGCTGGCAGCGAGGCCCTCAGCCCTTCTTCCCGCCGCTCACTGAGGCAGCTCCCGGGCAGGAAGGGAAAGGCGGGCGCTGCCGGCTGGGGGGGGGCCAGCGCCGTGGGAGAGGCGGGCTCCGGCCGGCCTGCCTCCGTCCGAGCTGTGCTGCCCGGCCCCGCGGTGGCTCGGCAGCCCACTCCGGGTTCTCGGCTCTTTTCGGATCAGGAGAGGCCCGGAGGAGTTGGGGCGGATTGTGAGGAACAACGAGTCGGGGCTGGCAGAGAAGCTTCCCTGCGGTGACGCGGCGCCATCTTGCAATACGGAAGAGAAGCTGTGGCGGGCGCCATTTTACATGCGCGCGAGAGATGCGAAGAGCCTCGCTAATTTTTGCCGTCTGGGCGCCGCCATTTTAGGTTACGGCAGAATCTCTGCCTTCCCTAGCGCAACCTCTCAGGGCGCCGCCATTTTGGCTTACGAACAAGACGGCGACCCGCAGGGGTCCTCACCCCTTCCCTCCCTCCCTTTAGGTGTCTTCATAAAATGCCCGTGGAGAATCCCCTCTTTTTTCGTCCCGCTCCCAAGATGGCGTCGATGCGGGAGAGCGACACTGGCCTGTGGCTGCACAACAAACTGGGCTCCACAGACGAGCTGTGGGCGCCGCCGAGCATTGCCTCTTTGCTCACGGCTTCGGTGATCGACAACATCCGCCTCTGTTTCCACGGCCTCTCCTCGGCCGTCAAGCTCAAGCTGCTCCTGGGGATGCTGCACCTGCCCCGCCGGGCGGTGGATGAGGTGAGAGCCGGCCGACAGCTTGCGCGGGAAGCTTCACCGCAGCGGGGTGCGTGTGTGTGAGGGGGAGAGGCCGCTCGGAGACGGCGTGAGGGGAGAAGGGGGGCAGGGAAGGCAGCTCCGGCACCACCTTCCCCACCCGCCCTTTTCGCCTGGAGGCTGTGGGGAGGGGAGACCCCCAGCCCGGCGAGTCTAGCCCCTCGGTTCTCCCTCGTAGCCTTCCTCGGGCGGGGAGGGGGAGGAAGGCGGTCCCGGCTGGCTGAGCGGTCCGCTGAGGCCCAGCTTGGAGGACTCGGTGTGGTGTGAGGAACAGCGCTCGGATTTCCCGTGATGAGGGAGTGAGTGGAGTGGAAGCTTTGCTGCTGCTCCTCCCGCTCTGCAGGGAATCTCTTGCTGGCACTAGGCTTCTGAAAGCAGTTATGACCTGAAGTCCATCTTATGCCTCCACATGGACTCATAGGGCTGTGTTTTGATACGGTTTATGTGCCTTTGGGGAGGATGGCTCTTCTGAGGCGATGGCTGTGCTAAGATTAGGACAGAGAGGCCTGACCACTTGGGAACAGCCGTGTGTGTTAGGCTTTCTTCACTCTCTGTCCTTAATACAGGCAGTTGTGTAGGTGTCCCATGTCCAGCATCTCAGCTTTAGGAAGGACAGCAGCAAGTGCTGAAACTTTGGGTTTTAAACATGTGCAGTCTGCACTGAACAGTGCTTTTTTCCCCACCTTCTTGCAGTCAGGTTTTACTTGAGGAAAATTGCTGTGGTTGGTTTTTTGTTGGGGTTTTTTTTTTTTAGCTTTGCTTTACCTTTCTGGGAACAGCTGGTGCTTTCCTTTACTGTCCTACACCAGCTAATAAGCTGGCTGGCTTGAGTCCAGGCTGGCTCTGCAAGCTTATTCACCTGGCTCAGGACCATACCTCATCTGCAGCTGGCTTATTCTTACCAGTAGGCAGCTGCTGGTGTTTGGGGCAGTAATTGGAGAATGAGTGGGAAACATTTAAGGTTCTTCAGCCAGGTTCGAGGAATTCCTCTCCTACTTCCAGCATGTATGGTGTTGGTTCCTGGTAACAACCATGGAGGTGGCGCGTAATTAAGCTTCACCTTCTTGTGTACAGTATCCTCAGCTCTGCTTGCACGAGTCACTTTCTTGGTTAGGACACAGCTACTCCTTAGGCTTAATACACATATATCCTAGGCAGGGTGTGGGGAGATGGTATGTAACTTGGATTATTGTAAGCTCAGCTTTGGTGTTGTAAGCTGAAAATGCACAAACATCACGTTTAAGCAATAGTTTAGTTTATGTCAGTGTCTGTCTTGCTGCATACATCTGTATGCTTGTTCACTATGTAATGTATAATTGTCACTTCAGGAAAAAAAAATCCTTGTTCAGCAGATTTTTAAAACTTGATATTCATGTTTAGTGCCTGTCCAGTGCACAAGCTGTCTTTCTTGTGTGTGCCAAATGCAGTTGTGTTCTGGACAAACAAAATAACCAAGCCAGAAAGGGGGATGGGGAGATATGCATAAGTTCAGGTGAACTCTTAGTATGCAAAATTCTTCTGAAGTAGTGTGAAAATCCAAGTAGCCTGGAAGAAACGAGTATTGCAATATTTAGAAAAACTAACAAATCAATCAAATTTTTAGATTGAAAAGGGCTTAAAAAAAGCGTAGGGGTCTTCATAAATAACACTCATGCTTACTCTTGAGGGGGCAACATTCAAGCAAACTGAAATTGTTGAAGTGCTGTGGAGTGTTCACTGAGTAGCTGAGAGAACTTTTTAGACTGATTCTGAGGAATATGGTAGCCAGCACCTTTACTTGATCTCTGCTTTTCTTAGCCATGGAGATGAAGTGTATGTAAAGAAGAGCAGGTCAGTTGATGTGCCTTTTAGTGTATTGTTAAAGTGATCGGTTGTGTGCCGATAGCTCTAGTTACTGTTGTAACAAAAATATTGTGAATTTTTTCACTTCTTTGGTGGAGTTTGTGAATTGTGAATTTAATCTTTCATTGTGAACAGAGCGCACTTGATCAAGATCTAGAGATTTAGCTTATTTTCAGTCCTCTGCAAAATATCTGTAATATCTTAATTCTTTCAGGGACGTGTGTTGTGGTGTTTTGTTTTTTTTTTCAACTGAGAGGAAGAGCTTAAAAAAAATTGTTAAATTAAAAACTCATGAGGCAGAAACCCCTAACACTGCTAGGTCTGCTGTTATCATTATAGACTTCCTTCTATAAATGGTAAAAATAGCTGGTGTAACCAAAATGCTGACAGAAAGGGATGTTGTCTTATCAGATACTCATCATTTGTGGTGAGTTTACTGGAATAGGTTGTATTTGTGAAGACTTGTTATATAACTGTCAAGATTTTTGATATTTTAACTTGCATTGGGTTTCTTAGATATGATACCCAGAACATACATATATAGTATATGTGACCGTGCTGTGTGTTTCTCTACAGTATTCTCTGCTCAGTGTGTTGTGGAGTGCTGAATATGGTGTCTTTTTGCTAGGAGGAGTACACCAGTACAGGATACCTATAGCTGCCTGGAAGTAGAATTCATCATTTGGAAATCACTCCCATATCTGAAAATGATTAAACTTAACTGTGAAAGTACTTCATTAGCCTCTTTAGGAAGTCATATGTTTTTTCCAATGCCATGCTCCAGTCTGTATCCATTATGCGAGAGAAGCATTGAGCTGGTATTTGGAAACTTACTAGTATTGGAAAATACATTGTGTCCACTTTCTAAAGTTTTGGGAATCTCAATAGTGGACGCAGGATACGTTACTGGCTTGTTACATAACATGTTAAATAATACTCCCCTCTCTAGATAGCAGATTGGACTTAGTGATTTTCTCTTCAAAAATCCTTTTCCCCCCCCCCCCCCCATAACAGCATTTTCACTGAGGCATAGAATAGCATGGGAACCATTTTGGAGCAGACATCTGAGCAAAAAGTTATGTGGGAATCAAGAAGAGTGTGGTGGTATTTGGTTTAGAAGGGGTTTAACTGGCTACTGGTCCTTTCTAAATCTCTGTGAAAGCTTCAGTCTAGACAAATGAATCTTCAGTGAGCTCTCTTGAAAGCTCAGTCCTTTACTTAAGTGGGTTTTTTGTCTCAAATGTAATATCCTTCAATTTTCATAATGTTTTCATTCAACACTCCAGATATTGTATATCTATAAGTGACTTAATCCTCATAACACCCTGTGGGATAGGTAATAAACCTAATTTTTTATCATGCTGTGAACTTCATTACTGTTTGTTTGTTCCCACTGACCAATAGGAGTAATTTGCTCCCATTTTCATTTTAAGTTGTTTGTTTTTAGGCAGTTATCAAAAATATCCTTTCCTGCTGTAATTCTCTGGGCAGAACTTGCTAACTCTTGAATCTCCATGCCCCTCAGCCTTTCATCTGCTAAATAATAATCCTGCTTATTTGAAATTATGCTTGAAACTCAGTGTAGTGCTGACCAGAGTTTCAGTTGTCAGTTTGGCAGAACAGTTACTTCTGTTTATTTTGTATATTATATTCCTGGTAACCTGATTACCAATGGCAAGTGCAAGTTTTGTTTTTGTGCCAATGTTCAATTTATTTGTTCAGTGTTAGACTGTGATGTTACAATCAAGTCTGGAATGAGGACTGTGTGCTTCTGTGCTCTCTGAATTATCTTGAGAGGAAGATCCCTATCCTGGCAGTGGCCTGCCCTTTCGTTACAGTAGCTGCAAGAGAGTGAAAGTCAGGACTGTTTCTTCTCGCTTGCTTATGTGAATCTGGAGTCCTCTATTCATGCAAGTGGGAATTGTGGAGTACTGGTGCAAAGGAGTAAGAGGGCACATGACACTTGCCTTTCACTCTGTGTTCAGAACAGGCAGGCTGCTATGCATCTCTCTGGCCTGCATTTAGTGTTCTTAATTTTTCTGTGATGTAATATGGTATATTTTAATCTAATGTTAGTCTTAGCCACTTCTACTCTTTCTCATGATTAAAATAAAAACATAGACAGTGATGATATTTGAGCCATCCTAGTTTTGTGTTGCATAAATATTAATACTGTACTTACAGTCCAATGCTTTTAGCTTAGTGAAAATACTCTAAAATAATGCAGGTACCTATTAAATATCACCTTGTCTATGGCCCCTGAAAGATTAAAACTTGATTTGGTTTATTAGCCAGCTGTTGATGCAATTGTCTAAAGATGTAGCCATGTATATTAATTTAGGGATAATATAAAGCACATGAATGGGAAGTCTTTGCAAGAAGTCATCTTGGAGCTATCACTTTGCGTGTTTCTAACATTTCCTTTTTTACCTCTTCCCACGGTGCTGTCTGTGTATTCTTCCTGCACAGCCATTATTAATCTCCCTTTGTCTCTGTTCCCAGACATTTTCCATCCTGCTTGATCCTTTCTTGTGAGATGTTTCTAGTCATGCCCTATGCTTTTTTTTTTGTGTGTGCCAGCAGGCTGACAAAAATACTTAAGATGCTAAAGTTTTAGATGAGAGTGGTGCCAGAACAGGTTGCATCAGATCTTGACATTCATGCTTAATAAGATGCTGGCTGGAGCTGATGGGACTCTTACTGACCCAGTGTTGCAATCTTACACAATTAAGAGCTTGGGATTATGGCTATGCTCTGTAAAATAACAGAAAAACTGTACGTGGGATTTTCTGTCATTTTGAGTTGCATTTCATGCATTTTCAAACCACAAATGAAATTTTTTCTTCAGCTGCCAGTTCAACAGCAAACTGGGAACATATGTTTAAATTGCAATTTGAAGACAAACCTGAGTCAAAATTCAAATGCAGGCTTGTTAAATGCAAAGCCATATTCAGGCAAGGTCTCTGGTTAGCTTGCGGTATGTGTTAGTGTGCTGTGCTTCGCTGTGTGTGCTGTTCTTTTACCATGTTCTTTCTGCCATGAGGCCTTGTGATAATATTATTTGCCCAATGCTAGGCAAACAAGTTGTTTCTGGGCTCCTTTCTGGAAGGAACCAGTCATGTGAAGTGGTGGGTTGTGGCATGAGTAGGTTGCCTGAACTTCAGCTGCCCTGAGAGCAGCGTGGATATAGAGTACCCAGACAAGAGCTCTATAGGAACATACATAGTATAGGCATGTAGCTCTGAATTTTTTGGTACAAATAGCAATTTTGTGTAACAGATTTGAAGGATAAATTGGGAGGCTACAGGAGACATATTTTCTCCAACTATTGCCTGAGTTTGCTTTGGTGAAGGGAATTACATTCTATAGTGACCTGCATTAGTGGTGTCCAGATAAAAGCTTGTAAAAGAGCTGTAAGTAAACCATAGCTTCATCAGCTCTCATGGCATGTTTTAAATTCTCAGGTGGTTTGTGTAAATCAGTGTGGTAATTCCTGTGGGATAGATATGAGAATAAAGGGCTTTGTTTCGTTAGTATTCACACTCATTCACTGTAGTAGAAGTGACTTCTGATGAGCAGTTTAGGGTTAGAATGGAGAGACTGACAAGTCTGTGTGAAGTCTAGGTGAGTTTTTCATGTTTACCGAGAAAGAAGTGAGCAGTGGAGGCCAACAAAAACTAGAACCTTAGAAATTGATTGTCTCCATTGGACAAGCATTGCTTAAATTTGACAACATATGACAAACAGTTTGTGGTTAGTTTAATCCAAAGCAAATCGATAGTGCTGCTGAAGATGGTGACTGACTGTTGTAGTGTCTCCTTTCTGCTCCACTCTTTTTTGGTTCTGGTGTTTGTGTGACTGTAGTCGGCCACACCAAGGGGCTGATCGAGCTTGAAGCTGTAGACAGCTGCTAGTTTTTAGTCAGATGAACTAATCTGGTTCATTTCACAAGCACGTTACTATGACTGCTAAAACATGCAAGAGGTGAAGGACAAACTGCCCCTGTAGTGCTCTTGTAAACCTTTTTGAAGTGAGAGGGCAGTAACTGTGTGGGTGAAAGGAACTGAGAAATGTCGTTGTTTGTGAGCTTTAAAAGTGCTTGGGGGGTGGGGGTGGGAGGGAGAGCAGAAATTTTATTTCTTAGTTGCATGAGTAAGCTTATTTTAATTAAACTTTTCCATATGAGAGAAGGCTGGTTCTAAATAAAGGGAAAGAAATACAGCAGAAAGTTGAAGATGAGTCTCTTACTTGTCTCCCTGTGTTCAGAAACATGTAGACTGTAACTAAGCTGTATGTGCCATGATGGTTGTGAAAAGTCAAAATTCAAGTATTTCCTTATACTTGCTAAATTCTTCAATCTTGTTATCATATAATAGAGTATGTCTAAATACTTAATTTTACTGTTATGTTTTGTGGCTTGATAGTTGCACACTACATCTTAGTTCTGTGAAGCTAATGCTTTAATGCTTACATATAAGTTTACTTACTAAGGAAAAAAGCAACTGTTCAGTCTTTCTTTGGGGGGGTTTAAGCTTATGAACAAAGTGAAACAACCAATTTAAGAGATTCACTGTGTAAACCCCTGACTGTAGTCACTTTGATTTTTATTTCATTTCATAGTGCCAACAGACATGTTGATCAGTAATTAAAAGAATTGCTGTGACAGTGACATTTTTTTATTAGTCGTATGCATTATTTCTGCCTTTTCAAGATAGGTGCTTAAAGAAATATAACTTTTCTAATTATAGAAACTTTGGTTAGATGGAAAATCTTGTTACATGTGGTATATTATTACTTCCGTAATATGTAATTATTTTCAAGCAATACAGCTTGATTAGCATGAAACATGTTATTTTGGCCTAAACTTAAGTAGAATTTTGAGAACTTTGTTTATGTTTGTAAATGCAGATATGGTCTGTCTGCTATATTATTCTGTAGCCCAGAAAGGGGCACATCTTCATTTAAGTGCCTGTTCTAAATAACTTCTATTCTAGTTATGTATTCTTATCACAGAATATAAGGTGTGAGTACACTGGGAGTATAAGTATAGAATATAAGGAGACAGTAATGTAAGAATCTGGCCTGTTGCTTTTAGTAAAAATGTTCAGCACTAAACAATGCTTTGAGCTGCCAAAAGCTCCAAACAAACTTGGGTTAGATTGACCAAAAGCAGTATAAAAAAATCATCTTGGTTCATTTGTTACTTAGTTGTAGAGTTAGTGTGTAACTGTGTTGAGGCTGTCTCCCTCTTCCCTTCCCCAGTAGTAAAACATTGTATAAGTTTATGCTAGTGTCTTTAAAATAAAAAAATCCAACTCTAACCTGTTTAAAACTGTTTCCAATTGGCTGATTTTCTTTTTCTTTTTTTGTTAGATGAAAGGGGCACTGACTGAAATTATCCAGCTCGCTACCTTGGATTCAGACCCCTGGGTCTTAATGGTAGCTGATATTTTAAAATCCTTTCCAGATACTGGCTCCCTTAACCTTGATCTTGAAGAACAGAATCCCAATGTTCAAGATATTTTAGGAGAGCTTAGAGAAAAAGGTAAGCCTTTTCTGTCAGTGAAAACTACAGAAATATGATGCCTTTTTCAGAAATAACCTTTTGTTTCACTGGCAGTCTTGCTATCTTAACAGTATTGGTATCAGGACAAGCAGTGTGTCTGTCTCTTAACTGCCACAGTTCATGACCTGGCATGTTACTGGACTGGGAACTGTGATATTTGCGGAATGGTAACTTCTGATGATGTGTGAAAAGATAATTGAAGAACTTAAATGTCAGGTATTATCCTGAGTGTGTGAAAGGCAATACACAAGTTAATGTGGATTCATTAGTATCTTAGGCTGTATGTGCACAGATAGGTGATAACCGACTTACTGCAGCTTAGTTAGTTGAGGTTTTTCATATATTGCTCTGTCTCATACGTTGTAGTACCAAAGACAACAGGGAGGCTGTGTTTCCGCAGTGCTTGTACGGACAGCCTCCTGTGTGCGGAAGCACCGCCCTTGTATTGGGCAGGTGGGGTGCCTGTCTGCTGGAAGTCCTCCTCTAGCCAGCAAGTTATAGGTGCTGTCTGGAAGACTGATCACAAGAAGAGTTACACCGCTGGTGTCTGACTAGCTACGGATTGCCTAGCAGCTGAAAATAGTGACTCAGGCACTTGCACAGATGCTGCTTCGAACAATGTAGTAAATGATGATGCAAAGCTACTTCAGTGCATTTGATTTAGCACATTGCCTAGAAAAAGCCCTTGGGCATCAACAGGCAGACATGATTTTTGAGTTAGGATTGCAGCAGACCAATGATGAAATGACTAGGAGATGGAAGCATTTTGTTTTCTTGTTATAACAAATGATCATTTGTCTGTTCGCACTTTTGATTGGTCGTCTGTTTAGTAGTTTCCTTTTTATCTGTATTTTTTAAGGAATCTGAGAATTCAATCATTTTAACCTTCTGACAATAGTAGCATATTTAAGATTCTTATGATTTGGCTAGGTATAATTAAGATGGAAGCTCTTATGAAGCTAGTGTAAAAAACCAAACATCCTAATAACTGGTTATATACTGTGTATAATTAGATTACTTGTTTAAACACCGAGAGTAATTTAGTTCTAAAATTTAAAAACACCTGCACACTCTAGTTGTAAAATCTTTTGTAATTACCTGTCAAAGAGGTGCTAATACCCATGTGTACTGTGTTAACTCTTTATGCAGTAAGTGAATGTGAAACTTCAGCTATGTTGCCGTTGGAATGCCAATACTTAAACAAAAATGCCTTGACAACACTAGCTGGGCCACTTACTCCCCCAGTGAAACACTTCCAGTTGAAAAGGAAACCTAAAAGTGCCACTCTCAGAGCTGAACTCTTGCAAAAGTGTAAGTAGTATTACGGCTAGTTGGTAAGATTGAGTAATAAATTAAATGGTGAAAGGAAAATTTATATTCAATCTTGTTCTCCAGTATGGGGATACACATTAAAATACTCTGTTATAAGAGCTTTGCTGGCTGATTTTTTTTTTTTTATTTGATAGACTAGTACGTGTGGAAGAGCAGATGCAAGTCATTCTGGCTATGATTACATTAAAATACCAATTTTGATTTAAATGCTGTTCAAATTTCAAGGCATACAGAAAGCTGTAGCTTTTTAAAGCACCGATATATTCTCATGGGTGTGTTTAACAGTCAGTTGTGAAGACTTGTGAGGGACAGCTTTGGTTAAAGCTCCTGAAACAAAACTGAAATGAGAACCTAGTTTTATTTTGCTATATGTTTTTGCAACAGGGAGCAAGAGCTGCTAATTAATGTTTTCTTTTGCTCAGTATGGCTATATAGGGTGTGAAAGCCAAGAGTATTTTCAGTAACAAAAGGCAACATGTGTACATACATGTATCGGTAACTGCTTGAACTAAGTGTTTCAAAATAGTTTACTGTACCTGCTGTTCTGTTGCAGCAGCTTGCTTCTTTCTTGCATGGAACTTGAGTAGTTGGTCTGGTTAAAAAGTTACAAATCTTGTACTTATGATGTTATATAGAACTTTCTTTAATGATTCAGTAGCTATTGAGTAAATTCTCTACTCTGGTAATTTCTTTTAGCATAGACCATCTTACCAGTTGCATGGTCATATTAATTTTGCATTTTCTCCATATACTGTGTTTACCTCACATAAATGACCCGTTTTTTAATTAAAATATTTTTTTTGTTGCTATTCCCTTTTTTTATGTATTGGTTAAGAAAATTCTATATAAGAAGCAATGTATTCTATCTTTTCAGCACAGATTCTGTAATAACTAAAGCCTTTTTTATTTTCAGCAACAGAAACTGCACAACAGCTCAAGAAGACTGCAGGAGTACCTTTTCATGCCAAAGGCAGGGGACTGGTCAAAAAGATAGATACGACAAGTATGGCTCACTTTTATCACTTCCTGGGAAGAAAATCTTATAAAATAGCATTGCTGAAGAATAAAGCTACAGTCTAGTTTTTACAGAAACTTAATTCTTTTTGAAGCAAAGGATTTCTTCCTTTCTGCCTCCCTCTCTCCTGCTGTTTAAATGTTTGTGACATCTCTTGTCAGAAAGAACAAGATTGTGGGTTTTTTTTTTAAATGGCAAGTATATCTGCCATTCTTCTGAAATGTACACAGTTAGACCATGCCTGTAGACTCTAAGAATTTAATTTGCTTCACTCCAGGAATAACTCCTGACTAAGCCATGTTGCTCCAAAAAGGAACAGAGTAGATCACAGCTGCTGTGCTCTTTGAAGTGCTGTGAAGTAGACTGAAACTGTCTTGTCTTTGCATAATTTTGTGTGGAGAAAGAAGAGGGGACAGAGTGCTCTCTGCAGCCAAGGCTGTGTGCGGTGGCTTCTGTTTAATGGACGTGACAAAGATGTATGATTGTTGTTCAACTTTTCATTAATAGATCTCAACTGTTTGCTGAAGTTCCTGAACTGCTTGAGTTTTTCAAAGAAGTTTCTCACTAGGAGCAAGAGGAGGGTTCAAAATTAGTTACATACTTTAAATTACTACACAGCTGTAACTTTTCTGACCACTAATATGATGCTGAGGTGTAAAATGAGTGATTTCTTGGTGTGACAGCTAGAAGCTATGAAGTACTTTGTGTCGATGCTGTTCGAGATGTGGTTTTGAGACCAAAATTTAGCCACATGCTCACACAGGAAATGCGAAAAGTGTGAGTTGTAATTTGAAGTAAAAATTGTCCCAGTATAGAAACTGACAGTGAGTTCTCCTTGGCATTCTTTTTAGCCATTGAACTAATAAAGCTAGTTTTTAGACTTGGCCTTTACAGCCAGGTGGTCTCTAGAAACACAAGTTACAGGAGCAGCTGGGGTTTACTCACGTTGGTCAGGGGATTGTTCTATGGTGAAAATGTTTTCAATACAACATATAGAGGGATACAGAGTATCTAACCTCAAACTAAAATTCTGTGTTTATCTTGAAAGTGTAAGGTATGATGAGATTATTAGAAGGCTCAAAGACCTCATAGATACATATGTGTCCCTAATAGCAGTTGATGCAAGAACGCAGTCTTCAGCACTTGCATTAGATGTGAAGTAGAAGGGTAACAATGTAAAGCTGGGGGAAAACATCTGCTTATAGATGTAGTGTTTTCTACTCAGTGTTGAGACAGTAGGTTTTCTGTTTGCAATATAGACCCAAGTTGGATTCTCCTCCTTGTGCAAACAGTAACTCCAGAATTTCAGACACCTGCATGAAGCAGTTATTTACTTTTCCAGTAGATTATTAGCTTTTAGTCCTGCAGAAGCTTGGCTAAGAATCTTTGATTAAATAGTTTTTCCAAGTAACTAGATCTTAAAGTTTGAGGAGCAACTTTGGCAATAATTGGATTCAGAACATTCATGCCTAACATGAATGCCTAACACCTTTATATGTGTTGAAAATTTATTTGTTTTAAATAAGGAAAGCATCAGTGTGTGTAGGAAAAGTATATTTTGATAGCAGTGCACCTGTTTGATTGCTTCATGTAGAATGGGATTGCAAGCAGTAGCCTAGAGATTGGCTCTTAGTCCTTGTTTGAAGGGTAAAACATAATCTGACCTTTGAGGAACATTTAGTGTATTATAGACAGTTCCACAGTATAAACATTTGAAGTTAAAGGAGATGGGGTGTGTGCATTAAGAAGGGGAAGAGCCAAAGAACTCATTAATTAAATATATATTGCAATTGTTGCCTTTTTATCTTCCCTAAGCACCACTCAAAGGAATACCAAAACAAGCTCCGTTCAGGAGTACTTCAGCACCTAGTGTATTTAGTCCTTCTGGAAACAGAACTCCTATTCCTCCTTCAAGAACACCTTTGCGCAAAGAAAGAGGAGTAAAGGTAGGTGCACTGTTTCTTAGTCTCTTGCTTTCCTGTTCAGTTCTCCCTGGTCTAAGTGAATTTCTGATGCTGTTTTGAATCAGCTATCAATATAGTAAAAAAAAAATTAAGGACAATATTTAGAGATCAACTACATAAATTTAACAATTGTTGTTAAGTTCTCCATGATCTTTCCTTTTAGCTTCTAGATATCTCTGAGCTGGATATGGTAGGTGCTGGCCGTGAAGCAAAGAGAAGAAGGAAGACATTAGGTTGGTATAACATGCTACTTAGAAAGGCTATTAGTATACCTGCAGATAGGATCTAGATTTGTAGTACTGTTTTGTTCTTCATTTGTTAAAATTCATCTTCAGCTAAACTTTGAAAAAGGGGGGAAAAAAAAAAAAGAAATAAAAATTCAAACTAAAATAAGGGAGGATTTTCACCTTTTTTTAGCAATGCTCCTAATTGTATTGCCATGTGCCTAGGTAATAACGTGACTCAGTTGCATGAAAGGATTGGACTAGCCATTTGTGCTTTGGGCAGCACATAGGTGTGTGAGTGGCTTCAGTACTGGAATTGTTCTGAGATATTTTGGTATGCTTATTGCTACTGGCTGTGTGGCCAAGTAAATTAATTGAAAGTAATGTTGACAAACTATAGCGCACTCTCCAAAATTCTGTCTGAGAGGTCTTAACAAGTGAATATACTGCTCTTAGATCAAGTGACAGTGCAGTGCCTTACTTAACCATACGAGGAAGATACACTAGGCAGTGTATTTGCCCCAAAACAACCTTTTTGTGTTTTTCACTGAAATAATTTACTACTATCTCAGAACAAAATCATAATTTCAATTTAATTTTTGCTTGGGTTTTGATGCTTTCTAATATCACAAAATTAGCCAGTTCTGCCTAATTACTCAGTTACTGTATCTTGATGGGTATACATTGTGGCTGAGTTCATAATTGGATTGATCATAGAATTGTGTATGAAGATTACTGTATCTACCAACCTTTCAGCATATACCTCTTTTAAGCATGTTTTAGCAGACTTTGAGAAATGTGGTTTTATATCTTTGTTTAAAAAAGTACACCTAATTCAGTATTTCAGAAAGCTTCCTTGAACTGGCTTCTGTTTTTATGCAATAGATACAGAAGTTGTGGAAAAGCAAGCCAAAGAAGAAACAGTAGTAGAAAATGCTACCCCAGATTATGCTGCTGGCCTTGTGTCTACACAGGTAAAACCAAATGAAATCAAAACAAAAAAGAGGAAACCATGATGCATGTTATTCTAAAACACTTAAACACTGTAACGATATTGTACTAACTTGTTGAAACATGCCCCTTAATGTAAAGATTTTTACACAATTATTTCAAAATTCCATTATATTTTCACCTAACTAGGTAAAAAAATTCAAAGTAGGACAAAGGTAAAGTTTTTGACTGTTTTCTTGTTGCTGTTTTGCGTTTGTGATGGAGTATGGCATTTCTGTAACTGAGGCTTGTAGTCTTCTGTTGGAGGTGAAGGGAATAGGAGGACACTCTGACCTTACAGAGGTAGAATCATTTTCAGGAGTTCCTGCAGGTTTCACACGCTGCCTGGCATCCTTTGTGACCTTAGTGGAATACTGTCTGCAGAAGTCTCAGTGAGGAGCATTTGTCATTGGCTTATGTCCAGGAGGAATAGCTGAATATAAGCAGCCAAGTAAGAAGTCTTTACAGCTCAAAAGAATCTACACGCTAGTACTCATCTGTGATTCTTTTCTCCATTTTTAGCTTGTAATCTTTGAGAACTGATGCGTAATCCAGAAGGCAGCCTTTTCTGAGGTCTCCAAACCTGTCTGTAACTAGGCTTAGCCAGTCCTATTACTACTGAAAAGGGAGGAGAAATACAGTGGCCACATTACCTATGGGTTATAAATTTGTGCTTCTTAAAACCCGTAAAGTTCAGACGTGGCTGCTCCTTGCTTCTTCTCTTAACAGTATTTTTTTCTTTTAATCCAAAAGGTGTTTAGGATCTACTGAAAAAGCTAACCTGTTGCTAGAGGTAGTTCATTCAAGAGGTGGGAGGGGGATTTGTGTGTAGGGTTTCTTCCTACTCTTGCTGATATAGTGCATTGGAAAAATTCTGATGCAGGTTTGTTTTCTCAGTCAGGACATAGCTTTTACAAGAATGTTAGGTCTTGTGAGCCTGTGAGTTAGAAACTGTCTGGTCTATTCCAGCGAGCCTTGGCCTTGAATTAATTTGGACAACTGGATTCTTTACATACCAAAAGATAATTTGAGGCTGCTGCACCTAGTGTTTGCAGACTTCTTGGGGTGATAGAAATCCATCTGAAATCTTACGTGTGTTCACTTGTTCTAAATCTAAAGTGGTCATGATTACCTCTGCCTCTTGTCCATGTGTTGACATGCAACACTTGCCTGTGGAGAGCGCTCTGTTTAAAAAACCTGTGGTATGGTTGGTGAGCCAGGCGTTTTTTCCTCTGGAGCCTAATGGTAAGCACATGGAACATTGGTCCCATGCGTATGGGGGTAGCAGTCTGTGACACACGTCAAAACCAACATATAGGCAGCTATTGGTAGGCCTGTGTTGGGAGTGAAGGTCATCTCCTGTCTTTCTGCAGAATGCTAAGAGTATCTTTTTTTTTTTTTTGGCAAGCTCAACATTTTACAGAACATCCATCTTACTTTTGCCTACTAAGGCTACCTTAAATTGTTTATTTGCTAGACTTACTCCCACAGAATTTGTCCAATCCAACCTTATAAATATCAGGGGTTGACAGAGGACAAAAATGAGGATCTTCATACAGATACCATGCTGTTGTCTTTGTGCTGTGTGCACAACATGATGTAGAGTTAAGTACAAAATGTGTCATTTTCTTTGGCTTGATCCTTGCTGACATCCATCGTGTTGGTGTTGACTGCCTGTTTCTGTGGAAACAGGGTTTTACCTGTGCTTTTACTGCTGTCTTCTGCTTGCTTATGTCCCACAGGCCTTTGCATTCTGCTGGGTGATATTTTAGTAGGCCTTTTGCCAACCGATGAACACAGGTTTCTCCTTGCTAATGGTGAAGATCATGCTTACTCAGGCAGAAAATCACTTATTTCTACAGTGTAATTCTTCAGAGAGCACCATCTGCACAAATGTAATCATCTAGTCTCCACACGACCAGCTGAGGACTGGGACAGAGGAACAGCAGCTTGACTCTTTGCAGAAGTACATTCTCCGTAATAGTATTTTTTTCCTGGCTCAGATTCTGCCTTCAGAAGCAACTTCGGTCTGAACTAGGGGAATAAAAGCTGCTATTTCCTCTTCTAGGGTAATTCTAATGTCTGAAGTTTGTATAGAGTGTTAGGGTTGAAAGGGCAAACTTGCCCTAACGGAGGAGCCCATAATTAAGTTTCCAAAACTAATATTGTAGCAGAACTAATGTTGAACTTGTATTTAAAATGCAGAAATGGTGCATGAATGTATGCATTATAGCTATAACACTTTCTTTTCTGTTTCACAGAAACTCGGCTCGTTGAACAATGAGCCTGCACTACCGTCTACAAGTTACTTACCTGCTACCCCCAGTGTGGTGCCATCTTCCTCGTATATCCCAAGCTCTGAAACACAGCCAGGTAAAATATGCTTTTTTTGCTTTGGGGACCTAATACCTCTGACTCTATACAGTTCTACTTTCTAGCTGCTCTTTTATTTACAAGCCTACTATCCCTCAACTTTCGTGAAACTTAACGTTAGCAGTCTAAAAATCCGTTGCAGGAACCCAGCCTTTGGGTTTTGAGTAACCAGACATGTGATTTAACCTAAATAAAGAAAATGCTTGTTGTTTTTAAGTCTTAAAATGACTGCTAGTTAAACAAGCAAAGCAATTTACTGTTTGGGGTTTTTTTTTCTTACTCTGTAACAGAAAATCCAGCATTTTTTTTAATCCCTAAAGAGACACTAGTAATACACAGAAGTCTAGAGCATACACTCGATACACACATCCATATGCATACACTTACAAAACGGTTACTTTCAAGAGTCAGATAGATTTCTAGAGGCAAATACGTACTAGCTTTCACACAGGCTGGGATCAAGCCATCCATTTTCCTTTCACCTTTTTGTAACAGTCTGATAGATAGTAGCTGAGCTCCTGCATGTTTTGGAAAGTTCTACATTATTTTAAATTCTAGAAAATTACCTGTAGTAAAAAATAGTGTTTGTACAAATTCTTTATTTCTACACCTTTTATTTTAATACACTTTGCTTTACTTTTCCCTGCTGCATGTGAAGTCTTAAAGGAATGTATCAGTTTGCACTAACAGATGTGCATGACTGGGAATCGGTACCAGACCTTGCAGTTAACAGACAACCAATGTTTCAATTTAATGCATTATTTTTATGCTTACTTCTTGCAGTTTGGTACTGTAATGTTTGTCTTTATGTATGTGAGCTGTGGCATGTTGATCACTATAGAAAAAAGCATACGCAAAACCTGATCACTTGGCCCTGAAACAGTTCAGAACCTCTCTGAAGGTCCATGCAAATCTTTCTCTGGCAGAAAATTGGCATCTCCAAAAGGAGTGCAGCCAAGAGCATATCAGTGTTGTCAGCAGCTAGCAGTATGTTCCAGAGCCTTGGCATTGTATTCGATAGCAGATAAAGCTTAGTTTAAATTTCTCTATTGTCTTTGTTCTCTATTTTTTCCAACTTATTTTTTCCTTCTGGAATATGGGGTACCTAGCTTTTCTTTATGGATAAGGAATATAAAACTGTTTCCTTGATATAAAATGCACACAGAATATCCACAGATTTGGTCTCGTATAATCTGAAGTTGCATAATTAAGATATGTTACTTCATGCAAGTCAGTTATTCTGACAGGAGAGGAAGCCAGTAACAAAACTGAAGGGATCTGTACAAAAATACGGGGTAACTATTTGTTACAAATGTTTGTCCTCCCAAGTGGTCGCTGTCCTGTTTCATATCTTACTGGATAATAGCGATATTGTTAAGTGCTGTGTCTGTGCCTAGATGGACGGTGATAGACCTCTCACTCTCTAAAATCCGATCTGAAAGGCATCAGCGTAGCTGTGGTCAGTATCTGCCTTTTAGTCTACTGTAAACACAGTGTGAATAGGTTAGCTTAAACCTTGTGAGATTTATGAAAGGTGCTTAAGTAGCTGTGCCTGTGTGTAAGAACTGCAAAAGAATGTGACTGGCTAGAGTGTGCACTGGGTAATTACTGTTTGCTTGACAGATGGTAACTTAGGAAGTCACAGTAATTTGATGGTATGTGTGACCTCCACCTGCAGCCAGGTTTGGAATAGTAACTCCCGTAAGTGCAGGTGAATGGATCAGCTTTGAGAAATAACAGAGTTAGGACTTGTCAATAGTGTGGAGTTTTAACCCTCTTAGCAGTTAGCGTTTAAATAGTGAGTGATTTCTGAAGACTACATTTAATTCTGTCATCTGTTTAAGTATTTGTGTATTTCCAGTGTTTGTTACTGGCTAAGACTTAATTACCATTTCTTTTGGAAGCTGCTGCTACATTAGGTAAAAACTGATGAAATATTTTCATGATTTTGGCTTCTACGTAACAGTACAGCAATAATCCTGGTAAGGTGTCAGAGTACAGTTATTACAGCAGAATAAGCTAAAAAGTAAATAAAGCCATTTAAGTTTTATAAAACTGATATCCATTAAATGTAAAATTTGATGCTAAATGTAGTGTAATCCATATGGGACAGCTAGTCACTCAGTTGTGTAATTATTGCTGAAGATAATTGAGTGGAAAGAGCATTAGGTCTTCAATTTTTTGTATAGATACTAGATGGCATATCGAATCATGATGCTAAAATGGAATAATTGGAATTTTTAGTTTACTTTAAAAGCGATTGGTGATGCTAATCCCTGTTTGTGGATTATAATTTTTAATTAACATGATTGGGTTTTGCAGCTGGCTCTGCACGAGAGGCCTTGCAGACTAACAGACAGACCGAAGAGCCTGCAGCTTCAAATGCTACTACAACTCTTCCTGCACAGTTCAAACAAAGAACACCCATGTACAACAGTAACTCTAATCCACCTGCAGCTACACCTACCACTCCCCTAACACCTGCCACACCTCCTGCCATTTCCCCTGTGGCACAGGCACCGCAGGTGGCCCCCCAAACTCAGCAACAGCCACCACCGAAAAAAAGCCTCTCTCTCACAGTAAGTAAAGCAAAGTTCTTTTTGACTGTTGCTTTTGATGCAGGTTGGAAAATGTTAATTTTTATTATGGGTCTCAGTATCTTGGCTGTTCCTGGCCTTTGGGTCATGGAGTGGTTGAGGCTGCTTTTTAATAACCAAAGCTAATGCAAATATTTTGTGGCTTTGTTAGCATTACTGTCTGAAATGTTAATCACAACACTTCTAGTTGTGCAGTGTTAGTTACAGCAAGATATCTTTATTTGCTGCTGTTTATTATGTAAAATAATGTTGTGTTACTTGTTACAAAGAATTTTGGGAGAAAGGTGTATTTCCAGCAGAGCTGTTGCCCAGCCAGTTCCGTATAATGTAAGCTGCTAAAAATCGTCCTGTCATTGCAGTGATAAGAGAAAAGATGTCCATAGATTATTCTAGGGCAAAAGCTTTTATTTCTTGATTCCCTTGCCCCTCTCCGTCCCATTACGCATCTTTTAAAGCCTGAGAGTGAGGAGGAAACTAAATTGAACAGCAATCACTTATGTCCTGAAGCTTGTTATTGCTGGTATACTGGTATATAATACGTGCATGCTTGAAGTTAATCAGGTAACTAATTCAAGATGCAACTGATTTGAAGACTTTGCTGAGCACATCTGTAAGCCTGGCTTGAAAGATCTGAACTTTAAGAAACTGGGTGACTTTTTCAGTACCTCTACTTCATTTAAAGGGAAAAAAAAAATCCTCTGAAATTGTTGGAAGCCTGGATTTGTCCTGTAGAGGAAGTATTAGTTTTTTTCTCCTCTTTTCCTAATGTCATAAAGAACAAAGAATTGACAATGTAAACATTAAGTCTCTTAGCACATGTTTCTGTAACTATTTAAAGGTGAGATTTTTTTTTTTTCCCCAGTTTCAGAATTCAGTTGTCACTGCTGTAAGTGTTAGGTCTAAGCAATAAAGAGGGAAAGCCTTGAGGTTAAGGCTTTTTTTGTTTACTTTTTGTAGGTCTACAAACTCCCATGTTAGTCTTATGCTTGTCTGTGGGTATTGTACGTGTTGCTATTTTTTTTTCCACTGTAGTTCATACTTGTTGTATCTGTTGCAGAGGGAGCAAATGTATGCTGCACAGGAAATGTTCAAGACTGCAAACAAAGTTACAAGGCCAGAAAAGGCTCTCATACTTGGATTCATGGCAGGATCCAGAGGTATGTATTAAGACTAATTTAGCTTGCTTTTGAATACCCAAATCTGAAATGCAGCCTAGCATATCCAAGTGTGCATATATGAGCACAAGACACCTGCTTTAGCTTTACTCTGTTTGTATGGGACTCTCTGCTTTACTCTGGACTGTACGCAATTCTATGGATTACAGTTCCAACTACTTTAGTTCTGCTTGGAAACAGATCTTTAGGGTCTATTTCCAGTAGGTCAAACAGTCTGTCAGAGCAGCTACTAAACATGATGTATACATAACTGAACACATGTAATATCATGGCTTAGGGGTTGAGGAGAAACAAGGCAGCCCGTCAGGACAGTGAACAGACTGGTTAGGTCCTGGTAGTCTCTCTAGAAGATCAATGAATATAAGTTCTTTTGTGGCAAGTGGAGGTACAAGTTGGGTAGTACAGAGCCTCTTTGCTAATTCCTTGGCATTAGAAATGTAGCAGCTGTTGTCTCAGCTGGGTAACCACAGGTGCTGTGAATCACAGGGAGGTGAGCTGTCTCATAGCTAGATCCTGTCATACATTGATAGACCAAGGCTGTTTTACCCAGAAGGTTATCAGATGTAAGATGAGAAGAGGCTTAAGAGTCCTTAAGTGAACTCTATCATCTGCTCTAGCTCTGGTTTCTAATTTGGTGTTTAAGGGCTCTTATCACTGGAGTTCTGGAGCCTAAATGTGCCTCACGTATTTGGATTAATGCAGTACATTACTGAAGATGACCAGGGTAGAGTTACTGTGGTGATCCCTGAACTTTAAGAAAGTTCTGTGTAGCTTGCATTAATGATGGTGCTCTTAGTACTAGATGCTACTTCACATTGCAGTAGGAGGGTGTACTTTAGTATCTGCCTGGATGTTTTTTTGTGATGCAAGGTAAAATATTATTCTGGAAGTGTGCATGTGTGTGTGTTACATATGTATGCATATGTGAGTGTATAGATAGGTATGTAACAATATGAATTCCTTCAGTAATAATGTCAGCACCTTCTGAAGGTTGGGTCAATAACTGCCAACTATAATATTCTTGAGCCTCTTGGGTGTCAGTTCCAGCACCTTGAAATGTAATGTTCATTACTTCTACTGGAGTGGAACTGAGTCTTGGACGAGTGATTTCAGTGAAGCTGTTTGGGCTTCCAGAACAGCTGAAAATTGTTGAGGCTTTTAACTACAAAAGGTATCCCAAATAAACCAACTCTGGTAGTTCAAGTTTACCAACCCCCATGTAAATATAAGCTGCTGTTACGGTTCTTGAGGCAGACACAAATGAAATTGGCATGCTTTGCTCCACCTTTTGCTGTTGTTGTAGTTACTTTAGCCCTGGAGTTCATCTTTTGGGGTCTGGTTTTGTTATCCTTAAAACTCAGTCAATGATGTATGGAGGGAGGAAGATATTTGTGTAGCTATGTGCATTAGTGGCATTACTTGCTCAGTTTGGGGTTGGTTTGTTGGGGTTTGGGTTGGTGTTTTTCAGCATAAGGCGCAGAAACTCCATCAGGTGCTCTTTACCTTTTCTAATACAGCACTGAAGTGTGTAATTTGTTCCTGTTCTTGTTTTCACAGAGAATCCTTGCCAAGAGCAAGGTGACATCATCCAAATTAAACTTAGTGAGCATACAGAAGACTTACCAAAGGCAGATGGCACTGGCAGTACCACTATGTTGGTTGATACGGTCTTTGAAATGAACTATGCTACTGGTGAATGGACCAGATTCAAGAAGTACAAACCTATAACTAATGTTTCCTAAGAGATGCAGCAACTGCAGACTGGACCAAATCAAGCTTAGAGTCAACCAGCTCATAGAGTATGTCAACTGTACAAAATGGCATTCATGAATACATTTGTTATTACCCTCCAGAGTAGAAGTTGTGGCTCTTCAACCTAACTGGGCTCAGTGACCACAGAAGATGATGGTGTCCAACTTGCTTTTTTAAAATTTTTTTAAATCTTGGGAGAGGGAAGGGTGATGGGGGGGG
>Ga0065711_1033570_pt1 | contig 25262 bp, 14 predicted proteins | sample Hoacrofraction12_FD_59098 | JGI IMG/M metagenome (GOLD analysis project Ga0065711, IMG submission 59098) | Hoatzin crop microbial communities from Cojedes, Venezuela - Epithelial fraction 12 v2 (version 2) | ecosystem: Host-associated > Birds > Digestive system > Esophagus > Crop | place...
AAGAGAAGAGAAGAGAAGAGAAGAGAAGAGAAGAGAAGAGAAGAGAAGAGAAGAGAAGAGAAGAGAAGAGAAGAGAAGAGAAGAGAAGAGAAGAGAAGAGAAGAGAAGAGAAGCATGGGGAATTGGGAATATTTCACAGGGAGGGGAAAGTACTTATGGAGAGAACAGGGGTTCCCATGTTGATGATGTAATGAGAATGGGTGAGGACTTTTTGCACCACTTCCTGTTGACATTTCTGTCACTCTGATAACACCCTATTTATGTTGTGCCACTTCTCATTACCATCCTTGTCATGACCATGAAACAATGCTAATGTTGAACTTGCAAAAAGTACCTTCTTATTCTCCTGTCTCAGTTTTTCTGTAGGTTGCTTTGTTCAGGGCTTCCCTACAGACTGGAGAGACTGATTGCCTTTAGTGGGACTGGCCAGCCATTAAAATGAAGAAATACTGACAAAAGATGGAAAAAATTAACTCATTATTATGTTTTTCACACTCTTGACTCAATATTCACATTTCAATGTATCTGTCTTATGTCAAGACTTGTAACAAATGCAGAAAATGGAGTGCTGTGAATCTCTTCCTCAGCCAGGCATAAATATAGATGGAAAATGGAAAATCTTCTAGGCAACTTCCTTTCAAATTTTAGGTAATCTGAGATTTTTGGAGATGTTGCAGTCCCCAAGAACCAAATGTGACAGGTCTGCGAAAAGAGACACAGAGCTCTGTTTTTCTCCCTTTTATATTTTTCTTGTTGAGGATGATGGTACAGTGGGAGTCCCTGGTACTTGCTGATACTCTGTCCTAATTTTTTAACTGGTTCTGATGAAACGGACATAGAAACATAAGAACTGAGACTAAACCATCATCATTACTATTGATTACTTCATAATTTGCTTTTCATTTCCAAAATCAAATCCAGCTTAAAGGGGTCTATGATGTTTCCCACCAAGCCCAAATAACTGAACTTCTGCAGAGACTTGAAGTACGACATCCACCCACCTATACCTTTAAAGAAAAAATGTCTTCCACAAAACATCTGTGAAGCCATCTCTGAGGGTTGCTGGCTGCTGTCTAACTTGAGGCTGAATTGTCCTGTGCTTGGATGAAGTAAAGTTTCTTTAGCTGCCTTTTCTCTGAGACTGATGTGGAGAAAGGTGTATGGCTGCAATTCCCTATGGCGAATGTGGATCCCAGTGTGAGTCATGAGACCTCAGGGATTAACTGTGAGGATGTGCCTAGGACAGGATCACTGGATGCAAACACAGAGGAGAAACCAGTCTTCTGTAGCTTCCTTATACCAAAACAGATTCTGAGATATGATGCAGGTAAGGTACAAACAGTGGGGATAAGTGAAGACTCCTATCCAGAGGTTTTGAGATCCACATTCAGCAGGCTGCTTAGACACATAACATGATATGTAGGTGCCTAAATATGGGAAATATCTTCAGGAAAAGCAGTCTAAGCTGGTTAGATATCTGAAATGTGCTAAGTATTGGACAGGTGAGCCCAAATCTTCGCTGAACACTTAAAGGTACTACCAAGGTAGGTAGCTACCTGCCTGGAAATGTATGTTTCCAAGTATTTCAGTTTTAATGGAACTTGCAGCCTAAACCAAAACCAACCAAACAAACAAAAACTTGCTTAAGTCTGGTCATGAAAAAAGCTGTCCATGGGTCTGTGTTTCTGGAGGAGTCCAATTAATTTCTTAGATCTTAACTCATTTAACTATTGTGCATACAAGAAAAACAGTGGTAGTAGACCTTTTTCTCTAGTACTTACAGGGGTCCTCTACCTCAGATTCACAGCAGATGAGCCCACAGCTCTGACATCTCACATGAATATCCACAACAGCAGGCTACAGAGAACTTGCTGCCTGCTAAATATGAACAAGTGCATAGCCAGGAAGGCAAGAAGCTGTAGCCTACTGGGTTGATATGCAAAGAGGTGAAGTTTGCTGTGTTTATGTTATTTTTCTGTAAAAAAAATCTTCTACAACTTAGAAATGACCCAAGGACCAGTAAGAGTAGACCCCGATTCTACCCCTCTTCAATATTGTGTTGCTTGTACTCCAGGTCACACAAGAGCAGGCTTTCATTCACAGCCTCCCACAGGTGCCTGAGCTCGTACAGAAAATACCACTGCAGTCACAGCTTGAGTGTTTCTCATCTGTTTTCCATGTCCTAGCAACCACCATTTCAATCGCTGTGAATCCCAGTCTTGGAGGCACACCTCCCTCCCCTCCCATGCTTAGGAAACAACCAACTCAGCAGAGTCAACTGTCTTTACCGGAGGTGCATTCCTGTACTGTCAGTCACTCCTGAGTTGAATATCACATCCCTTAAATCCTTTAGAGGTCTACGTAACAAAGTGACACCAAGCAAAGTATTCGATCTGCCTTACAGGATGTAGCACTTCTCTAAGGGTGTGAGCCTAGTTTATCATTGACCTTTTTGCTCAATTAAAGTGACTGAATTACCAGTTGTGGGTATTTTTTTTATACTGTCACCTGCCCTATGGTGACATCACTGAATTCAGCCTTTTAATTTTCCTCTGGCCACTGAACACACAAAATGCAGAAGTATCTTTCACGCTTTCTTGATGAATGTTTCTCTCTGTCTGCACAAACCTTTCAGGCTCTTTTCCATTACAGCTGTACTATGTATGCTATGTATGTTTTTATCAGCAGTAAATAATATCCTTTGGACTTCTGATAGAAAACCAGAAGTCTGTACTAACACTTCGTAAAATTTTCTATATGGCTCTATTTATCATAAGAGTCTGCTTTACAGACTGCTTCTACTTTTAAGTATTTTAATGTATCTTTTTATGTACTTTCCAATGGTCAGATAGTTAATATTTTTATGGAGATTACACAAAAATTAGTAACAAAACCAGCATTTTCATGTTGCATGACTGGTTCCAAATAAGCTACCTGAAACATATGTAAAAAAAAGTGGATATAGTAATGAAATCAAGATGAACAAAACCCAGTAGTGATGTTTAATAAAACTGGTATGTCTAGGCAGCTCTGAATCTGACCTGTAAAACAAGATATTGGACTCTAGCCCTTGAGGATACATTCAAGTTCATTAACTGAGCACATGCTTAATTTTAGGTACATCCAAACACTCCTCTGAAATAAAATTTGACTATGTGTATATTTACCATTTTCCAAACCAAGACTGTGAGAGACTGAAAAGGTTAATGTGTGTTACGGCCTCAAACGTTGTGGTAAAATAGCTGCCTCAGCCCTAGGACAGCCCTTCAAACAGCTGTCCTGAGCAGGCAGCATGGTGCCCACCCGCAGTGAGGGGCATGCAGAGCAACAGCAGACTGCAAAGAAGGAGCAAGGTAATGCAGGGTGGGGAGGGCGGATCGGAGGATGAACAGCTCTGCATTTCTGATGTGCCTTACCCAAATATGGCCAGAGGTCATAGAAAAGTTCATTTGATGAAGGGGCTTGAGACCCCCTAAGAGACCCACCAAGGCATCTTGCCCCCACTGGCACCTGCGCAGAAATCAGAAACTTTCTAGAAGACTTGCCATATAAGTCACCAAGAGGTGTGACTAAGGGCGGAGACCGAGTGATGAAAGACACATGTGCAAAGAGTGTGGGCCAGAGGATGCAACACCTGTTGTCATCACCACAGGATCCTAGGGTGGTGATACCTTTTTTGTTGTTTCCTCATTCTTTTCTTTCTCTTTCCTTTACTCACCCTCTTACAGACATTTTTTATAAAAAACAATGCTTTCTGTGTTTTCCAAGTTACCTCTGTTCTAACTAAAATGTTTAAATTAATCATTTGGTGTACTTTCACCTTATAACTTAGTCTGAGGGGATTCACAGAACCTGAGTCGCTTTTCCACTCCTGTAGGCTGGACACAACCCAAGAAGATGACAAACTGCTACTATGACTCAGCCTGGAAATTAAATATTTACTTCAGTTTGAATTCAGAGCATTTTACAATAGGTTTGCAAATGGGTCTTTCTTTGACTGCAGTCTGTATTTAATTCATCAAAATTGTGACTAGGATCTCTTGCTAGGTATTTCTTCTATTTTGCATGGTCACCTTTTTGTGTTTAACTAAACTGTTATGGACTCTTCGTAAATTCTTGTCTTGTGAGTTTTATAATAGTTGGATTATTGGCATGGTCATGAGATTAGATATTTAGAACCTTTTCTAAATATCTTTGAAGATCTGTCAATTTACAAATTCCAGTTATTTTAAGAAAGTATGGAAAGCTTATCGTGGAGTTTTTATAATCTATTTTTAGTTTTTGAAGCATATTTTATGCATAACGGGAATGCTAAAACTTCCTTAACTGGACTACTGAGACCTTGAACTGGACACTATAATAAAACTTTCTGTGATTTAATCACAGTCTCTCTGCCTTGCTATGCCTTGGCTGGCATACAAATTTTCCAGGGAAGAAACAGATGCATAATTTCACAAAATGTCTCACACTAAGCTACAACTCATTTCAAACTACATTCATCATTTAGTAATGTCATAAACAACCTGAATGCTAATGACTTGGATTTTAGTCATTCCAAACCTCAGAAGAAAAAAGGACTAAAAGACTGCTTTGGGTGTCCATTTTAGAGATGAAAATCTGTGACAGAGTCATTGTATTTCGCTTTGGTCTGACATTGTACATTGCACTAGTTTGATAAAATCCTTAACAGCAACATTTCAGCATTATGAAAATATGGAACAGAGAGTAGCAAGCATATTGAATAGGTCTCAAAACATTGAAAGAAGTCATTTAATCATGACCTGAAATATCATTGTAGTCAAATATTGTACGTCTTTTCTGCAGAAATTGCATTAGAGCCTGAATCTGGATCTCCAGAGATGGAAAAGCAATGCATATATTACTCTATTCAGATTTCTATTTTGTCCTCAGTGAAGTAATACTATATGCTTTCCAGGAACATATTAGGCAACATGGCAAAAGCAAATACAAATATATGTCAAGTATCTTCAGTGTAAAATGGCTACTATGATTGAGATATTTCTGAGGAAATGAAGATTTATAATTACATTCTTCCTGTCTGTGAAAAAAGTAGTGACAATTGTAGAAACTGGTAAGGACACTGATCAAAAGTCATAGACTTTTATGCATTTGGTATTTTTTGCCGTCTTTGCATCACCTCTTACCTGAAGTAGACTTTTTCACATCTGACACTTTCACCACCTGGTTCTGCTCCATGGGGAGAGCTGGGATAGTGGTGGCACTCTGACCACAAGGAGAGAGTCTTGCATTTGATGTGCACAATAGGGCACTTCGTGGTGGCTATTCTGTCCCTCATGAGATCTTTTCATGAGATCCTTTCATAGACAGAGCCAGCTCATGAGCAACTTTGTCTCCTGAACACCTGAGGATGTTGGACGCAGTTACCTTCTGCTCCACAAGCAGAACTGTCAGCCCTACATATTTTCTTGCAATTTTGAATCCCCGGTGCTTCATCATCTCTTGGCATGCCTACTAGGTAATGTGATTTCTGCTTTTATCCCCATCAACTAGTTTTGTTATGTTTGTGACTAAAAATATTTTTCCTTCTGTGTTGACTTCTACTGCATCTTACATATCTGCTTTTCAAAATGTTCTCCACTTTTCCTATTAACATTTTTCCCCTGTGAACACAGCAACAATGAATGAGAATGGGCTGTGGTGTGCCCATATGGAAGCTATGAAAGCAGTGCCCTGCAAATCCTCACTGTGGGATGTATCTGGTTTAATACCTTTTGCTTGGACAGGTTTTTGTTTACTGTTTTGGTAGGTGTAGCCAAAGACTGCGGTAGTGATGGTCTTTTCTAGACATAGATAAATACTTCATGTGGAAAAACACAGGGCGACATATTTTGAACATTATCATGCATTCTGTGCTCTTCCACAGATTTGGGAAGCCTGTTACCATGCAAGCTATAGCTTTGCTCTTATCTGCTATGAAAGAAACTTACTTGCTGAACACAAAAATAATCTCAAAAAAGAAAAAAGAAAAACACAGAAGTCATAAGAAGATTCATACAAGTATATAACTGAAAAACCACCAACCGACAACCAACAAAGAAGTGTAACATACTGCATATATTTTCCCCAAGTTTTAACATCTTCCATTTCAATGTTATTGATTTTTACAAGTTTTACAATTACAATGTAAATTTCAAATGCCATCTTATTTCATATATTTGCTTAGTCCTATTCTTATTCTCAGGAGGAACTACAAAAGAGTAGCCAGTTGTCTTGTACATAGTTTTCACTGCTGCTTTTATTTCTTCTCTTTGAGACGATAATTTTTTCTCTGATTTATCCACTAAGAATCTAACCTATGCAATTAGCCTCAAGTTAATAATTTATAATAGTCAACATGCTTATCATTTTCTCTGTAAGAAAAAAAATCGTCAGGCCCTCTTCTAAGAATAAGCATCTTCCTCAAATTCATGCAAAGGTATCACTTTAGTGTCAGTCCTTTTTATGCACAGTAAATTCAGTTTCTTTGTAGAGTAGAAACAAGAAGGGAACTGCATCTTGACTTTATTTCGTTCCCTAAAGCTCATTTTTTGCTGTTGTACAGACCACTAAGACTCCTTAGCAGAAGAAACGTGAGAAAATTCATTCAGGAAAAACTTGTACTCTAAATTATGTTTTACATTATTAATGTTGCACTGACACATGTGCAAACAGAAACTGTAGAAACAAATTATCACTTCCCACTTTGTTTCTGTTTCTTGGTTCAGTGGGGACATTTCATACCTTTGACACAGAGTGGAGGATTCATTCATTCAGATTTAGATGCCTCCTCTTTAAATTGCTTCACCCGAGTTGGTCACCCCGGACTCCCTTTGCAATCTCAGAGAGATGGAATCATTGCCAGGCCAATTCAATTTAGCCTGAGGCAGATGTCTACAATAGATCAGATGAATCATACTCTAAAAGAGCTTGCTTTTCCCTGTTCACAAAATGGACAGTTGAGAATACAGGTTCAGAAGTAGATATCTACAGTGCAAAGACAGGCAGGTCGAAGCCAAGACCAAAAATGTCCTGGTTTTGGCTGGGAGTTAATTTTCCTCCCCTTATTTGCTGTGTTTTGGATTTAGCACAAGAAGAATGATGGTAACACTGATGTCTTCATTTTTTCCTATGAAATCATAGAATCGTAGAACCATAGAGTGCTTTGGGTTGGAAGGGACCTGTAGAGGACATCTAGCCCAACCCCTCTGCAGTGAACAGGGACATCTTCAACTAGACCAGGTTGCTCAGAGTCCCAACCAACCTGGCCTCGAATGTTTCCAGGGATGGGGCCTCCACTACCTCTCTGGGCAACCTGTGCCAGTGTTTCACCACCCTCCTCATAAAGAAGTTCTTCCTTAGATCTAGTCTAATTCTACCCTCCAGTAGTTTAAAGCTGTTACTCTTTTTCCTATCATAACAAGCGCTGCTGAAAATATTGTCCCCATCTTTACTATAGGCCCCCTTCAGGTATTGAAAGGCTGCTCTAAGGTCTCCCTGTAGCGTTTTCTTCTCCAGACTGAACAGATCTAACTCTCTCGGATCATCTTCGTGGCCTCCTCTGGTCCCGCTCCAACAGCTCCATGTCCTTCTTGGGCTGGGGACTCCAGAGCTGGACTCAGGACTCAGAGAATCACAGAATCACAGAATGTTAGGAGTTGGAAGGGACTTTCATGGGTCATCTAGTCCAACCTCCCCGCCGAAGCAGGGTCACCTACAGCAGCCTGCACAGAATCTTGTCCGGGTGGGTCTTGAATATCTCCACAGAAGGAGAATCCACAACCTCCCTGGGCAGCCTGTTCCAGTGCTCTGTCACCTTCAGAGTGAAGCAGTTCTTCCTCATGTCCAGGTGGAACTTCCTATGCTTCAGTTTGTGCCCCTTGCCCCTTGTCCTGTTGCTGGGCACCACTGAAAAGAGTTTGGCCCCATCCTCCTGACACCCACCCTTAAGATATTTATAAGCATTTATTAGGTCCCCTCTCAGCCTTTTCTTCTTCAGGCTAAACAAGCCCAGCTCCCTCAGGCTTTCCTTGTAGGAAAGATGCTCCAGTCCCCTCATCATCCTTGTAGCCCTCCAGGTAAGGTCTCACCAGAGCTGAGTAGAGGGGCAGAATCACCTCCCTCGACCTGCTGGCCATGCTTCTTTTGACGTAGTCCAGGATACAGTTGGTCTTCTGGGCTGCAAGCGCACATTGGTGGCTCATGTGTAGCTTTTCATGTACCAGCACTCCCAAGTCCTTCTCGGCAGGGCTGCTCTCAATCCCCTCATCCCCTAGCCTTTATTGATAACGGCGGTTGCCCAAACCCAGATACAGGACCTTGCACTTGGCCTTGTTGAACCTCATGAGGTTGAACCTCATGGCACAGGCCCACTTTTCCAGCTTGTCCAGGTCCCTCTGGATGGCACCCTGTTCTTCTGATGTGTCAGCTGCACCACTCAGCTTGGTGTCTTCTGCAAACTTGTTGAGGGTGCACTCAATCTCGCTGTCTGTGTCATTGATGAAAATGTTAAACAGCATTGGTCCCAGTACAGACTCCTAAGGGACACCACTTGTCACTGGTGTCCATTTGGACATCGAGCTGTTGACCACTACCCTCTGGCTGCGACCTTCCAACCAATTCCTTAGCCACCGAATAGTCCACCCATCAAATCCATATTTCTCCAATTTAGAGAGAAAGATGTTGTGAGGGACTGTGTCGAAGGCTTTACAGAACTCCGGATAGATCATGTCCATAGCTCTTCCCTTGCCCATTGATGTAGTCACGCCATCATAGAATGCTGCTAGCTTTGTCAGGCAGGACTTGCCCTTGGTGAAGCCGTGCTGGCTGTCTCCAGTCACCTCCCTGTCCTCCATGTGCCTTAGCATAGCTTCTAGGAGGATCTGTTCCACGATCTTCCCAGACACAGACGTGAGGCTGAGAGGTCAGTAGTTCCCAGGGTCCTCCCTCCTACCCTTTTTAAATACGAACACCATGTTTCACTTTGTCCAGTCACCAGGTACTTTACCTGACTGCCATGACCTTTCAAGTATGATGGAGAGTGGCCTGGCAATGACATCAGCCAACTCCCTCAGGACTTTGGGATGCATTTCATCATGTCCCATAGACTTCTGTACATTCAGGTTCCTCAGGTGGTCCCAAACCTGGTCTTCCCTTACAGTGAGAGGGGCTTTGCCCCTCTGGTCCCCATCATGCAGTCCATCAACTGGGGAGGGGTGAGGAGAGAGGTTGCCAGTGATCAAGGACTTTCTTCAGTTTCTCATTTTCAGCTGATGAACAGGTATGCAGGAGCTGAGAGGGAGCACAGCCAGGCAGATGCTCATGCTCATTTTATAAATGTCATGCTCAGTTTATAAATGGGGTTGGCCAGCGGGCGGGTGGCACTCTGCTCTTCTTATTTCCATGAATTCAAATCCTCTCTTGTCTGGGAGTTCAAACTTTTCCTAGAGTTCTGTTGGTTTGGGGAGTTTTGCAAAATTCACAAAGTTAGCAAGTTTTGTGTTCCGTGGTCGCTGCTCGGGGTCTGGCTTTGAATTGGTTGTTCGGTGGTGAGAAAAACTGTATATAGTTTGTTTTCCATATTCATTGTTATCATTATTGTTATCATTAGTAAGAGTAGCAATAGTAGTATTTACTTTGTTGTCTTATTAAATTGTCTTTATCTCAACCCATGAGTTTTCCCTTTTTGTCCATTTCTCCTCTCCATGCCACTGGGGGGGCAAGAGGAGTAATGAGCGAGTGGTTGTCTAGTGCTTAGTTGCCAGCTGTCGGGTTAAATCATAGCAAGAAACCTACCCAAGATGCTGCTGATGTCCAACACAGAAATTAATCTGAAACTTATGTACGTCTTGTTAATTCTCTGGCTGAACTAAAGATGTCTCAGTGCCCATGTCGTGCTTGGGAGGGATTTCCATTGTCAGTGTGGGAAAACCACTTAATCTCTATCTCAAGACCTTGCTGGTAGAAACTTTTACTATTTGTTTTGTGTATTTAAGCTGAAATCTCGTTTGGTCAATATCTGTTTCTCATTATATGTGTTCAGTATCCGTCTCGTGGATGAGGCCTGTGAGTTCTGCTGTGTGACAAATATGGAAAAGAAACACGTATTGGTTTACACGATTAAACCTAGGATCCAAAATCCAGCACTTCAAGATGTATACAGCACTTCATACAGCATGGACATAATTTTTAATACCCACAGATACATGCTGTGTTTTTGCTTCTCATAGTTTTACTTAGAAGCTTTCCATGGCACAAAATGATGTGATACTGTTCTTGTACTCATTTTTAATTTAGTTTAGTTACACTGAATTAATTTAGAGCTTCATGGGGAGTTTTGTTTTGGCTTAATATATATAAATGAATCCAAGTAAACATAGAAAGCCTTGCTGAATGTGCCAGGTTTATGATGAAATTCTAATTTACACTTCACAAATAAAATCCCATCATGCAATCATTCCTGGTTTGGGTAGATGCAAAATTATTTTGTCAGTGGAGATATTTGCTCATAAATTACTGGAGTAAAAAATATTGCTGCTTTTTGTTTATACATGATAAAAAACATGATTTCTGTACCCAGAAGTATGTGTATATATATTTTTCCTTCTTTCTGTCAGGCTGGTAATCCCTTAGACACCAAGTCAGCAAGAAAATCATTTCAGTGACGTTCATTAATTTTCAGGAAGTTCTCTGAACTAAATTGATAATAACAGTATGTTATAGGTGGAATAAATTTTCCATAAAGTTAGTCACCTTTTATTCCAAGTTTCAGAAAGGAAACTGCTGGGGTTTTTTCCTTATTATCAGATTATACGTTATCATGAGCTTGAAGAATTCTTGTAATTACAAATGTTCTTCTACAAAGCAAGTGAAATACAAGACTTCACAAGTATGTCCTGTCCCGCAATTGTGAATTCTTTTCTGTATCTCAGACAACGTCTCTGTGTGTTAGATAGTCTTCCCATCTAAGCTGTCTACCCACCACCACTGAGTATTTGCTGTTTTATCTAAGAGAAGCACCTTTTTGTGCTGGGAGGTAATACTTCTGTTAAATCAACTGATGTGGCTGGAAAAAAGCAGGCAACTTTCGGGCAAGCAAATTATTCTTCAAGGCCCCATGTGTCTCAAAGTCTTTCTGTGTAGTTGTTTTTCTAGCAACCTTGGCTGGTCTAATAAAAATCCTGCTTCTTTTACAGACTTTGCCTAGCTCGTACTTTTTGAATCTCAGCGCTGTGATAGCATGGGCTTTGCACACACAGGGGATATCTGCGTGCACTGGGGGCACAGGGCACAAAGGGCTAGCCAGACTCTGCCGAGGAAGAGACTCTCCCTGGAGTGGAGGTGTTTCTGCTGGTGAAACCAATGGTAGCTGGCTGCACCATGCTCCCTGGGTATCCAGATGCACCCCTGCTTTCCATCCCCCAGTACTCCAGCCCTCTCCCTCTCTCTTCCCTTCCCCCTTTAACACAACAACTGTATCACTAACTGTAGTGCCTGTTTTAAATGGGTGAATGTGTATGAGTGTGCCATATTTCCAGCTGGGCCTGCACGTCTTTCCTGGAAGGAGCTGAGTGTGCTCAGCATCCTTTGAAGTTGAAGAGCCCAGTGACTTAGCTGGAAGCCTTGCTCTGCTATAGACTGAGCAATAAATCTCTGGCTCAGAGGGTTTCTACCCTTTTTTTATTAGTGCCTCAACTATTATCACAACAATAGAAAATGGAAATTCAAAAAAAAGGAAAATAATTGAAGTGGGTTTTCTTCTTAGACAGGCAGAAGGCTCTGGTCAATAAACCAGTGAAGATGACTTTAAAAATTAAGCATATATTAAATTCCTGTTGATTGTACTGAGGTCTGATACCAAAATGCTTTTCTGAATTGAGATTCTCCTCGGGATGAAAGGTCATAATGACAGGGGAAACAAAGTTGTAAATGTAAAGGTAGCAAAGATGCAGCTGGTCTTCACATTAAAGGCACCCCAGGTGAGCTCTCCACCAGGTATTGGTGGGAGGGGCAGTATAGTATGTTGGCTCTGTATTCTCATCTTCATGGATCTAACTTTTTTAATTACCACAGAGACCTTCTGTCTCCCTTTATGGCACTTTTATTCACAATACTGTTTTTACTGAATTCAGTAAAGGAGAGTGTAGACATGGCTTTCAGCCCAAAACCTGCATGCAAATGTATGATCAATAGGAAGCTGCCCATGATGCCTCTGGCTTAATTAACAATGCTGTTAGCTGTTTGCTTAATTGGGTATTGGAGGGCTTTACCTTGTTCTGATTGCTGTATTAAACAATGGCACCCCCCAAAAAAAGAAAATTAAGGAAGAAGGAAGAAGGGGAAGGGGAAGGGGAAGGGGAAGGGGAAGGGAGAAGACAATTTTTTTTTGTTAAAAATACACTGTGTGAATTACTTATTTTTGATGTATGATTCTTGGAGAACGTTAAGGAAAGACAGTCTCACAAATGCTCCTCTGGATATTACCTGTGTTGAAAATTTTCAGCCTGCATTCAGATCTTTGTACAGAGTAAAATATGTAGTTTATGCATCTGGCTAAATTTAGATCAAGGAATTTTTCCCAAACGCACTCTTGAATTCCTACCAAAGTGATAATATATATTGGAGGATTTTTTGCAGTTTCCTGCTTACATGTTCGAAGAATGTTCATTTTGTGTCTCTCATCTCTGTGATTTTAATTCCCCATAAAAAGTTTCAAGGAGCATAAAACTCCTAACTTTTGTTCCATACCCCCAGGACACTTTTAAAGATGTTGATGTACAATTTCTCATGTCTAGACATTACTTAGTTGTGTCAAGTTTAATTCTTTATAAAGTATCAGTGAGACCTGCCAGACTGATCATCTTAGAAGACGGAATCTTCCTCTTAGCTCCAGAGCAGTAAGTATTGGAAAAAAACCCATGATTTTCTCCACATTTTTTCCAGCCATGATCTTGATATGAACAGTCTAGCATGAAAGGAAAGGACTTCCTCTTCAAACCCTTCTTAGCATGGGCAGACATCTGTGGTACCATGTATTCTTCTCTCCAGTTAGACCTGCTTCCTATCTGAGTGCGCAAACAATGAACTCGAAGTAGGCGTGACACTAGGTGCTGACTCTCATTAACATGAGAGCTACATTGTAATAACTGTTCCTACTGCTGATTCCTACTGCCTGATGATTTGGGGATGCATAGCAACATACTGCATGTGACAATATTCTTCAAAATGCAAAGTTTTTCTGTGCAGACAAGACTAGCCAGAGCCTGTGGCCTCAAAACAAATTGTCTTGCAGCTTGGTGCAATCCCCTGGGCCATCCAGTCACAGCAAATGAAAACCTAGAGTCTGTTCACATTTCCGCTGCTCTGGTGAGCTCATCTGTTCTGGGTTGTCACATGGTTTCATTTCAGTGCAATAGACACCTGGGATCTCTGATTAATCTTTGGGAGAAACTGGGTACAGACTTCAATGCTTAATGGGTCTGAGAAACCTAACTTCCCAGAGCTTGGCAGCTGCAAAAGAGAGGCATTGTTTCACAACCCTTTGAGAAAAATGTAAGTGTGGACCTTTTTTATAAACCTCAGTTAGGTTGTTAGATACCTGTTGGAATGAAAGAAACCAAACTAAATTATGTTTTTTGCATATCTACAAATATCCTAAGAAGACAGAGACCATTTCATTACTGATAAACTTTTTGAGGCTTTGCGCTTCATATTTTCAGACTATATTTAAATCCATTCCTTTGCTATTTGAAAGGTTTGCTATGTCTCCTCTGTTTCTCATCTAACGAAATCAAAGACTCTTGCCAGATTTCTGACTCACTGAAAAGCCTTTCACACACGCTGCCATGTAGTTAAGAACCTGCATTGTGTAACTTTGAGAGACTGATTTGTGTTAAGAATGCTCTGTTTATTAGACGGTCTTGTAGAATTTTGGATCTAATCATCTGGATGACTTGTTGACACTATAAATTTGTGATGAAATTTGAGGTTTACTGTAGCCAATTACTTTGCCATGCCAACAGTACAGGTTCGCTTTCTTTATCCCATTTCCCTAAAATTTGCGTATCTCTGTCCAAAAAAACTAAGGGAGCTGAACTGTGTATATTATTTAAAATGGAAATTAACAGTGTTGCTGGTTTCACAGCATGATCAAGACATAATTTCATCATACTAGTATTTTTGTATTGCTTATCTAATCGGCTGTGCTTTCACTCTGGATTCTGGGCTGCAAATCTCCAGCATAATTCTCTAGGAATTTGCCGAGCAGCCAGAGCAATGTAAAGGGATTTAACTCTGAAGTTTCCCTTCAGTCCTTTGTCACTAACTGCTTGTTTGGATTAATTGTATAGTCTTCAGTCCTAATAACTGTCTAACTATCTTTAGAACTCCTTCTTTTAGTTCCCACCATAAAGCATGTTTCACTTGACTCAAGGAAGTATTAGTGCTCACTAGACCACTGAGTATTGTTTGCACTTCTTTCCTATTGTGTCCCCGGTTTAGTTGCAGTATTCAGGATAAGGTGTTGCATCAAGTTTTCATGCTTTGTGATTTGATGAACTTCAATATAAATATAAATTTCTTCTTCAATTTCTTCAGACATTTGTCTGAAAGTGCATGATTTCAATGTGTAATTCAGCAGAAATCAGTATTCTTTAATTCTGGAATTCAGTAGACACAGGGAAACCTTTGCATAGTAACCTCTGGAGAGGTTTCCAGAACAGCAAGTAGTTAAAAAAAATCAAGCAAAATGAATCAATTTAAGGGTACAATGAAAATTATTTTGCTTTTCTGTCAGGTGCACAGGCTAAAGCTGCCTACTGGGAGTTTTAATTGACATGCATAGCATTCATGAAATAGATAAACCATACAAATACTGACCTTGCCAGTAAGAAATAGGGCAATATTAACATAAGGATGCCCTTCATGCATTTTATTGTCATTTATATTGGAGGAAATGCTGAATACAAAAAATGATATGTGCCCATGTACCTATTCAACATCCTGCATGTATTTTACTGGGGGCAATAGAAGGTTGTTATAGCCCATGAAAGGAAAGAAAAAAAATCCTTAATTTTAGAGCAAAAGAGTATCAAGGGAGTATAGTATTGTGCTACGTAAAGTACAAATCTTTCAGTAGGATTTTCACTTACAGTGCCAAAAATCTGAATGGTAATAATGATTGATTCACACCTCTGATTTGAGCTTTTGGGGACTGAAACTCATTTCCTTCATCCTGTCCTGAAGAATTCTGGAGTGTGACCCTTCTCCCCTAAGTGTCTCCAGCAGTGTAAAGACCTGAAGCAGATGCTAAAGCAACATTTGGAGTCTTTCTGAAATCAACATCAGGACGTTCATGTTGGACCACTGCCTATCCCCTGCCAGAGACTGAACTAGGTATTATATACTGCCAGTGTGACAGGCACGGTCTGATAACTAGCATGTACAACTTCCAGTGACTTTAGAAGAATGAAGAGGTAGGACTCAATCCTGTGACCTCTGAGCACAGTTAACCTGAAGTGGGGCTTGCATCATCAGTTGATTGATGTGATTTTTAATTATTTGTTTACTCTGGCCTCAGTTTCTTCTTGAAAACTTGTCACAATGTGTAATGTATAAGAGATCACTTACTTGAAGAGTGAATGAGGTTTCCCTACTTCCTTGACAAGTGAAATTTAATATTTATACGAAGACATATGAAGACATAGTGTGAAGCTGATATGAAATTTCCACTTCTCATTATGACCACACACTTGAGGTGATGATGCAGCATGAGTGAAGTTGATCTGAAGACTTCACACAGCAAATGTATCAATGTTGTGAAGACACATTATTTTCTGATTATGCCAGTGATTTTATTTGAGTAATTATGGTCTTTCTGTGTCACTTGTAATAACAGCAACAACAGTGCTGACAGCTAAAGCAGATAATGGCTTATATTTCCTGTTTTGTCCTTAGCTGTAGCCACCTGATCAGTCACATTACCAAGATAGATACTGTAGTTATTCATCTGACTTGCACCCCAGAACAAGGGCACACATCTGCAAAACTCAGTTTGTGGCCATACTATACTTAAGAGGTCCAGCAGTGAATGATACTTTACTGCCGTGAAATGCTGAGGAATGCCATAAGGAACACATATACTTTTTAAGAAGACTAATAGCAAACTCAAAAAAAGTAAATATCTTGGGATGAAAGTAATTTACCACACAGAAGACAACAAGACTTTGATGACTTTTCCTCACAAAAAAAAAAAAAAAATCTATAACAGATTCATTTGGGAAACATGGCTACATCGTAGGACCTGATCTTCAAACTTTCACCTTCGAGCTATCATAACTCCACACAACTGAAGTTACAAACCATTATTTTCAGCCTTCCAAGGTGCTGTCATCAGCATTCTCACAGTACGCATAATTGTCTTTTTATAGTTATAAAACTGCAGCAATAGAAGATGACAGCTTGTGCTGGTTAAATGCAACCCTGCAGTGTTGTTACCTGATAACACAGAAAGATTATGTATGGCGACTGCACAACCCTGGGATTATGAAAGGCCAGGATAAGAAAAGACAAAGAAAACCTAGGGTAAAAGAGAATAATCTATGTTTAGTCACTTTGTGACAAGAGTTACAGAAACTGCTAGGGAAGAACAGAACAGGACCTCAGGCAAGCTTACCCTTTCTAGCTAATTTTATGTAGCACGTCACAGTGTGATAACCTTGGTATGAGAACAAGCCCATAGGGGAAGTTTTTCCTTCAGATGCATTGAAGTCCTTGTGCTAATTAAGCTGTATGTAAACATCTCCACTGTGTGATAGCTCAGGTTTACTTCCTCACCATTTTGCCTTCCCCTGACATGAATTTCTACTGATATCCCTTGCATCCCAGCTGCCCTGTTTTGTATACTGTGTCAGATCTTAGTTCTTCCTGTTCTTTTTGAGCTTCTCACTAGATTTCATCACTTTTTTTACATATAATATCACTCGCTCCATCCTAACCACCCTGCAAGGATCATGAGTGTGCATCTCTCCTTTGGCTCTACTCCGTGTTTTCCTAGACACTTGTCTGGACCACTACCCTAATATCATCTTCTAAGTCTCCTGTTTCAACGGCTTCTAAAGTTTCTTCCTCTGGCTCGCGATCTTCTGCTTTGTCAACTCTAAGTTCTTCAGTTTCTCCTTCAGGTCAGATATAATCTGTTGCTGCAGATGTTTTTTAATTCTGCTTCAGTAGCGTTTTCTATAAACCCAGCTAAATTATTTTCTGGGCCATAACTTTGAAAGAACTTCTGCCATGTAGCAGCATAAATGTATGTATGTTCATACAAGAACTTGGTCATTGTCATCATTAAGAAGACTTCAATTGCATTTTAACTTTTAACGTTTAAATAAAAATTTTCATAAGCAGTAATGAAAAACACTCAGGAACATAAAATGTGTATTATTTCAATATAACTATAGTGCAGTAAATATCGCACACTATGCCTTCTCACCTTCTCTGTTAAAAGTACAGAAAGATTTCTGCCTTCTGCTTGCCTGGTAAGTCCCTCAGTGTCAACAGTCCCTTGTGTTCTGAAACATCTTAACAAACAAAAAAGAAAGAGATCTTTTTAACACCCAGAAGGACTCCGTGACTTCTCATACTGTGTCTGGAAGAGAGTCAATTCTATTCAGTTGTTCCAAGACATTCTTACAGGGAATTTTTTCAGCCATGGTTTGTGATTTAGGGATACTCAGGTGCCTCTAAACGTCTATTTCTAGTGTTTCCCATTAAACACCTGCCTTCTTAGGCAGTCTTTTTAGATGTACCTTCTGAAACATCAAGGCCTGGATTTATCACATCATTTAGGCGGCTGATGGAGATGATGAATCTGGGAGATCCGTTGCCCTGTGCTCACTACATAGTCAGTTGAGGGAGATGTGTGCATACTAGATGAATCATATAAGAAGTGTGCACTCAGAAAACAAGCCAGGGCTTAGGAGGAATGATTCACCTTCTGCAGGTACCACAATCTTGCTATTGTCTGTAAAGATGTCTATAATGTCTTACTGATTTCTATAAAGTCTATAATCTTATGCCTTGTTTAGGTAGTTAAAGATTGTGTGATGAATCTAAGCCTCGTCTGTTTCTAAAGGGTCATATGAACAGGTTGACAGATTTAAAGTTTTATATGTCCTTTGTTGGAGCTGATTCATTGTTGATTATAGAAATCATAATCTCATGAAAAGTCTCGTTCAGGATGGTCATCATACTTTCCTTTTATAGCCAGACAGGGAATGAATTGAGAGCAGAGCAGAAGTGAATGAAACTGACAGTGTGACAGCAAGAAGTAAACTGATCTTTCTCAAGCATCTGGGTAGGAACTCTGGAATAGGACACAGAGAGACAAGCTTTTGAAAATAGGCAAGCCTTTTTAAATAGTTTAACCATGCCTGGCAATACAAATCTAAGTGGAAACTTTCAGACCTTTTTAATAACATGGATCAGTTTATATTAGCATAAAATCATGTGTTGACGGCAGATTTACTCCACAAAGTATCTTCTAACTCGACATCTCTTATTAATTCTCCCCACTGCATGGCACTTTTTTTTAACTACTATGCCTTTTTTGGATTCATATATAAATTTGTCTAAGAGAAGCAAGCTACTCTACTCACATTTTTTTTGTGTGTTTTTCCCAGCCGGAAATTGCTAATATATTTTCATGGTTTTTCTGGTGAGAAGATACTACATTCTCATCTCCTGCTATACATTAGATATTTCTTTTTCTTTTTGTTTTTTAAGCAGAGAATACGTTACAATCAAAAGAGCTGAACTCCTTTGCTAGCTAAGTGACATACACTGAGAGAGATTTCAAAAAATCAAATCAAGTTTATGTAGTACTGTAGAGATTATGTCCTTGTACTCTTCCAGGAGAAGAAATAAGAAATCAATTTTCTTTGCAACATTTATTTTTCAAAACAACAATTTTAAAGCAAACTGGTAGTTTATGTGCAGAACCAAATAATTCTTTCCATGTCAAGTAGAGCAATTTTGTCAGACTCACTTTGCTGCTAACATGCAAGTCATGTTGTTAAATGTAAGCTGACGAAATGTATGACATAACTAGACTAGATCTTATTCATAAGCATCAATTTTTTCCTAAAAAAAAAAAAATTAGTTCCATCTTTGGAGTGGTTTTGAATTGTCAAGGGAAGACAATATCTTGGCAGTAGGGCATCCCCTTAGGCAATTTGAGAGTGGATTTCTCAGCAGATATCATCAATGATATAGGCATCACTGCCTATGTCTCGGTAGAGTCTGTATTCTTTCCATCAGGTTTGGAATACAGCCATCAATGTTAAGTGTCACTAAAATATATTTAGCAAGAAAGAATAAGTATAATGTGCTGTACAGACACATTTCTCATTCCCAAAGTTTCACTTCTGAAAGTGTCACTAAAGCAACTCTAGAACATAGAGTGGAAAGTGCCAAGCACTGTACCCACACCGGCAGCTGAACATGCACGCACACACAAGTGCACATACAGATGTACTGTTGCTAAACTATAATGTCTGCAATGCTAGGAAAGGAAGGCAACTGGAAATGCTTTTCACTTTTTGGGTTTTTTTTTTAAATCGTGGCGGTAACAACTTCCTTGAGCACAAGGAAGAATGGTGTAGAATATTAGTCACTCCAAGTGGCATAGTTAAGTAGCACAGAGACAAGGAGGTCAGCACAGAACAATCTCAATTCAGAGCCAACAAAAAAAGCTGCAATTCCTCAGCAAGGCACATAATCGGAATCATGTACATTGACTGTTTTAACATTTTTACTTCGTGCTCTGGAGCAAGATAAAAATCACCATGACCCTTTATCTGTCCGAAGTGCCTACAATAGTAACTACTAAATTCCACAAATGGTCACTGATGCACATGAATTCACTAGTACAAGTGACACTGCCACCTCATTCAGTGGGAACTATCGTTAAGGGTCTTGCCAAAGACATCTGATTCCAGACACAGATTTACTGTGAGTATTGTCTGTTACAACCCACATAAGTCTATGTGTCTGACATGAGAACCACTGTGCAGCTGCTCAGTCCTATCCTTTTTTAGATGAAGACTGAGTCTACCCTTGCAAATGCAAGTACAGAACTTAAGCACCCTAGCAAGTAAATTTATTCAGCATTGGTACAGGATCTGAAGGGAATGCCAAGGGGAGCTGCTTGGGTTTCTGTAGCTTTAAGGGCTGTCATGGACCCTATCAGAAGGTGAAAAGACTATTCACGTGAGTTGGAGCTAGTCTCAGCATTAATGAAATTATACCAGTTGTTTACCTCACCAGCAATGAGTCTGAGGATAAGTGTTCATCTTATACTAGTAGGATGAATGGTTGTTCACAAAAAATCCCCACAGCAGCAAAAGAGATGTGTTTGACCAGAGGAGGTAACAGTAAGTTTTCAGACCAAAGCACACCTGGAAGGCATATCCCCATGCCAGTCATGGAAGCACACTTAGCTGAGACTCTCTCTTGTAGAAGAAAGGTACTTTACAAAGCATTGCTTACGAAGTACCAGGGATTCTAGAAGAGATTGGAAGCTGAAGATTTAAGATTTAAGGGAGCTGGCTTAAAACCTCTTTGGTGTTCTACTCTGATGCATGTCTAATTAACTAGGTCCCAGGACGACCCTTTCATGTCTATGCCAGTGAAAACTAAAGGAATGGAGAAAAGTTGTAAACAAACCGATAGCAGACAAAGTAAGATGACCACTGTCTGATCCTTATAAATATTCTGGTGGCTGAGGAGAAAGCTTTGAAGCAGCTCTGTTCCTTCTCCTCCCCTTCTCCATCTGGCAAGAAATGTCTTCTGGTTTGAGCACCAATGTGTGGGGAGCACAAAACTAGCTTGTGCATGAAGACACAAGATGTGTGAACCACAGAGCTTTTCCCACCCCTTGTAGAGATAGAGTCATGCAAAGCTGCTCTAATATGATGGTGAATCATCCTTAGTGTGCTCACACGCACACGGCTACAGAGACTGGGAAGTCTTGCTGAGAAGCCTTCATGTTAGTTGCTCTAAGCCTAACTGTAGTCTACAAGTCAACAGAGTCACAGGCTCCTACTGAGGCTAAATAGAGAATTATAGCATGTAACCCAGTGAATACAGGAAAGAAGATGTGTAATTAGATATAATCTGTCTTTCCATGTATAATTTCTATAACTGTGTCATCAAAGCTTTAATCTTCTCTCTTTATTTTCGTACCACTGTCTCTTCTCTTTATCTCATTTATTTTATGGATGAAACAGCAGTTAAATAACATTTAAAGCCTATAGCCGCCATTTTATTAAGATTGAATGAAAACTTCTGAAGAAGTAGAGCAAGACTCCTGCAATTCTTTACAAGGAAAGTTCACCATTTCTCTCTGGTTAGTCAAAATCTTGCAGCCTTGTCCTCATCTCTAGAGACCCACAGCAGTAGGTGTTGTGTGACTGATGCCTGGCCAAAAACACATCAAAGAATACAACTGTGGTTTGAGACTGAGATCATATGAGTTGAGGCAGAAATCTATACAGGGGAGGAGCATGTCTGAGCAGACTCTGGAAACAAGCATGTAAAAATCTATTTCAAACACTGTTTACGGAGATACTTGTTGAAAAATGGTAAATCAATCTAGTTGTATGAGAAGGTCATCATTATGCAAATTGTCTCTCAGGGAGCTTAAAATAAGCAAGTCTCATCTTTCGGGAGAAATGCACGTAAGTGAACTGTCAAATATTACTTAATAAGAGGATTATATTGGATTTGATTTTACTTAAAATTTTTTTATAGAGAACAGTTTCTCTCTTCGTCTTTAGGAAGCCTTTTGCTTTTGGGATATTGGTTTGGATTTGGCATTAGTCTTAATTGACATAGGTTTAATTATTTCACTTGAGCCCTTTATCATAAGACTCCATATATCATTTAATTTTATATAAATGTAAGGCTCCTTGCATGGTATAATCCATGTACTGAGACAGAAGGCAGGGAAATAAAGAGAGAATCCTGGCTTGTGGCTTTAGGCCCATGAAATATACAGGTTGAAACAAAAGATTATGCAGCAACAGGCTTATATGATTGAGATGCTCAGTCATGATTGTTTTCTGTTTAAATCTCTGTCTATTGATTTTCAAAATATATCAATATGTTATCCACAAAACAGACACTTGGGAAATCAATCCGTTGCAAGAATTTGGGTGAATTAAATATTAAAAAAAACAAAAGATGAGTAAAATCATGAACCATAGTAACACAAAAAGGAGGGAAATCAGAGGGAAAAAAATAACATCCGTCGTATAATTCATCTCACTAGGTGGGCTGTGTGTTATGGGCATTACCAGGGATCCTCAGTTTCGGTCAAATGTTACTTCAGATAGTTGCAGTATCTGAACTTGGAAAAAAGTGTACACTTTTAAGTTTTCTCAGGGTGTTTTAGGACAAGACTACCACAATTTTGTAATATATTAATTTGCTTCTGCAGTTTGGATCAATTAAGTTTGCAGCTGGCTGATGGATAAGAGGCAGGTACAGCAGGAGATGCAGTAAAGAGTCTGGAATGCATCCAAGACGGAAACTGAAAGGGTCTGAGGTAAGAATTAATTTACTCCTGGGAAAACGCTTCTTGGCTTCAGTGACAGGGCATCCAGAAAAGAAAAAATTGGTCATTACCTACTCTCTTCCTCAATCCCTTCTTTGTTAGTACAAGACTGCACAGGGCTACAGGGAGGAGCAAAGAAGAGAACCATCTGCTTGTGAAATCTATGTGCTCGCGCCAGTAAGACTGAGGTACCTGCTCAGCTAATCATGGCAGTAGCTCGCGCAGATTTCCTAATGGCAGCTCTTTAGCTGAGGACTAAGAACACAATCAAGTTAAAAAGAAGTTGTAAGACATCAACAGGAAGAAAGAATTCCAGATTAACTTTGATTAATTCTGTAGCATTGTGCTTTGCCTGTCTGACTTTAGCTTGCCTGAACTTCAAAGAATTTCAGTCAGTATTAGAAAAAATTCATCCCTATTACTCAGCAATTTCATCCTTCATACATATCTTTGAAAATCTGCACCTCAGTTCTAAGGAAATAGATGTTATTAAAATTTAAACAGTGTAATTCCTCTGGAATTGCTAGATATGTTCAGTTTAAACCAATGGGAGCTGTACAGAGACAGAAGGGGTAAAACGCTGAGCCTTTTGATCGCAGGAGCATTACCTCTCTGTGCCGCAGCTAAATAAGACCATGTGCAACTCATACCAACCCCATGGACCTGCCTACCAGAGTCCTTCTAGTAGAGAGCAGAGGCTGTGCAAGTTGAGGTGTCTTACAAGAGCCTTCAAGCAGGAGGCTGTGTGAGGGATGGAAATGAGCTGTAAGGATGACCTAGGTGCACTGGAGGCTAAGAACAAGACAGAGGTAAGGCAAAGCAAGAGAATTTGCTGTTGCACCTTTTGCTATGGTGTATAAAGAACCCAGCTTATATCTATGCAGTGTAAAAGCAAGGGTTCAACTTCTCCACTTCACCTGGGTCCAGATAATTTTGCCAATGCGGACAGGAGGGGAGTGTGTTAAGTTCAGATATGTCTCTCGTCTTCTGGGAGCCAGCTGTCTAACCCTAGGCTTTAGCCAGAGTGTGAGCTGACCCAAGTGTGTGATACATGATCACGGAGTTAATCATCAAGAATGAGATCCAGCTTTAAGCTGACACAACACCAAAACCATGGAATCATAGAATTATAGAATGTTTTGGGTTGGAAGGGACCTTAAAGATCATCTAGTTCCACCTCCCCTGCCATGGGCAGGGACACCTTCCATGAGACCAGGTGGCTCAAAGCCCCATCCAACCTGACCTTGAAACCTTCCAGGGAGGGTGCACCTACAACTTCTTTGGACGACCTGTGCCAGTGCCTCAACACCCTCGTAGTAAAGAATTTCTTCCTTATAACTAACCTAAATCTTTCAGTTTAAAGCCATTACCCCTTGTCCTATCACTACATGCCCTTGTAAAAAGTCCCTCTCCAGCTTTCTTGTGGGCCCCTTCAGGTACTAGCAGACCACAATAATGTCTTCCTGAAGAATTCTCCTCTTCTCCAGGCTAAACAGCCCCAACTCTCTCAGTCTTTCCTCATAGCAGAGGTATTCCAGCCCTCTGATCATTTTTTTGTGGTCTCCTCTGGATCCTCTCTAACAGCTCCATATCTTTCCTGTGCTGAGGGCTCCAGAGCTAGACGCAGGACTCCACGTGGAGTCTCACCAGAGCAAAGCAGAAGGGCAAAATCCCGCCCCTCGACCTGCTGCCACTCTGCTTTTCATGCAGCCAAGGATACAGTTGGCCTTGTGGACTGCGAGCGCACGCTGGTGGCTCATGTCCAGCTTTTCATCCACCAGTACCACCAAGTCCTCCTCAGCAGGGCTGTTCTCAATCCCTTCATACCCCAGCTTGTACTGATACTGAAAGTTCACTTGACCCATGTGCAGGACCTTGCACTTAGCCTTGTTGAAATTCATGAGGTTCGCACGGGCCCACCTCTCAAGCCTGTCAAGATCCCTCTGGATGGCATCCCTTCCCTCCAGCATATCAACAGCACCACAGAGCTTGGTGTCATCGGCAAACTTGCTGAGGGTGCACTCAATCCAACTGTCCATGTCACCAGCAAAGATGTTAAACAGCATCGGTCCCAATGCTGACCCCTAAGGAATGCCTCTCATCACTGGTCTCCACTTTGACATTCAGCCATTGACCTCAACTCTTTGTGACCATCCAGCCAATTCCTTATTGGAGTGTTATGGTGAGTTGTCAACACCTGAATTTCTTCACCAAGAGGAATATGATGTTGATGTCTCACTTCCATGTTTCTTCCTCACTCTAGGATCCATTTTGGGTTGTTTTTATGTTTGCTAACATAATTTCACACCCAGTTCTTTCCACATTATTCTGTAATTCAATGTTACTTCTGAATTTACAATATACAATGCCTTTTACATGCATTCTATATTATTCCATTTGTAATCACAGAATCACAGAATCAGAGAATGTTAGGGGTTGGAAGGGACCTTTGTGGGTTATCTAGTCCAACCCTCCTGCCGAAGCAGCGTCACCTACAGCAGACTGCACAGGACCTTGTCCAGGAGGGTCTTGAATATCTCCAGAGAAGGAGACTCCACAACCTCCCTGGGCAGCCTGTTCCAGTGCTCCGTCACCCTCAGAGGGAAGAAGTTCTTCCTCATGTTCAGACGGA
>Ga0065711_1033571_pt1 | contig 25260 bp, 11 predicted proteins | sample Hoacrofraction12_FD_59098 | JGI IMG/M metagenome (GOLD analysis project Ga0065711, IMG submission 59098) | Hoatzin crop microbial communities from Cojedes, Venezuela - Epithelial fraction 12 v2 (version 2) | ecosystem: Host-associated > Birds > Digestive system > Esophagus > Crop | place...
ATGGAATACCGGGCTCTGTTTGGCCAGGTGGGGTCAGCCCCCACCCCCCGGCTGTGCCCCTTCCTGGAGTCCGGTGAAAATTAACCCTGTTCTGGCCAAACCCAGGACAAGGAAGAAAGACAAGGGAACTACCGGCTATCACGCGAGGAACAATATATACACTCAAGTTATGGAGCTAATGTGATTTCACATATATGAGTTAAAAAATATTAAAAACCTACAAAAAATTAATAAACTAATGGAAGGAAGGTGCACCATGCCATGTAAACAAGTTGATGTGATGTATCTGTGAGTTGTGAGGCTTTTTTTATTTTTTCTGTGTATAGGGAGTTTGTTCATATACAAAGCACATCACAAATGGCTTTGTAGTATCTGGATGTATGCAGTAGTTTTTAATTTATGATGGCAGAACTAAAAACTATGGCAATGATGGGAATTTTTGTCCCTGATCCTGTGATTCTGTGACCAAGTCTTTTGGAAGTCTTCATCTTCTTGCAAATACATGTCTAACTTTTCTGATCGGGGAGGGTGGGGGGGTTCCCATCCATAAGGTAGATGTAATGAGTGTATGGTCATCTCACAGCTGTTGTAGATTAATCGATGTGTACTCAATTTGAAAAATCCGACATATTTAGTATTATATTGACCTTAAAACCTGAGGCTGAGAGAAGTACAGGCAATGATTGCCCACTTTATGGTACATTAATAGTATGTGACGACATCATTGCTGAAACATTTTAAATTCTGCCCTGAGTTTTCCAGTACATTAATGACTTCTATGCTTTTTCACTAGGTATTAGTAAAAAGATTCTGACAATTCTATCTCAGTAGAAGTAAATTTGATGCAAAAGCAATACAATTTATGGACGTCTTATCAATTAGATAATTTGCTACATTCTTAGAAAACTTGGTAGCACTGATTTAGATAGGAAATGAAAATGAAATCTTATGTCACTACACACTAGACAGTGGTCACAGGATAATCTCAGAATCAGCCTTACGTTTCTGTGTACTCTGATTAAACCATCTGCACCATCCTTTCTCTACGTATAGAATAACTTTGTACTTGATCAAGCTGAGCTGTATTGGTCAGTATCCTGTATCAAAATATAGAATCATAGAATGATAAGGGTTGGAAGGGACCTTGAAGATCATCTAGTTCCAACCCCAGTGCCATCAGCAGGGATATCTTCCACTAGACCGAGTTGCTCAGAGCTCCATCCAACCTGGCTTTGAACACTTTCAGGGAGGGGGCAGCCACAGCTTCTCTGGGCAACCTGCTCCAGTGCCTCACCACCCTCATGGTGAAGAATTTCTTCGTAATATCTAATCTAAACCTGCCCTCTTTTAGCTTAGAGCCATTCCCCCTTGCCCTATCACTACACACCCTTGTGAAAAGTCCCTCTCCATACTTCCTGTAGGCCCCCTTCAGGTACTGGAAGGTTGCTACAAGGTCACCCCGCAGCCTTCTCTTCTCCAGGCTGAACAGCCCCAATTCTCTTAGCCTTTCCTTGTAGGAGGGGTACTCCAGCCCTCTGATCATTTTCGTGGCCCTCCTCTGGACCCGCTCCAACACATCCATGTCTTTCTTATGTTGGGGGCTCCAGAGCTGGACACAGTACTCCAGGTGGGGTCTCAGGAGAGCAGAGTAAAGGGGCAGAATCACCTCCCTTGACCTGCTGGCCACGCTTCTCTTGATGCAGCCCATGATATGGTTGGCTTTCTGGGCTGCAAGCACACATTGGCGGCTCATGTTGAGCTTCTCATCCACCAGTACCCCCAAGTCCATCTCCTCAGGGCTGCTCTCAAGCCACTCTCCACCTAGTCTGTAATTGTGTTTGGGATTGCCCTAACCCACGTCCAGGACCTTGCACTTGGCCTTGTTGAACTTCATGCGGTTCATGCAGGCCCACCTCTCCAGCCTGTCAAGGTCCCTCTGAATGGCATCCCTTCCCTCCAGCATGTCAACCACACATCACAGCTTGGTGTCATCGGCAGACTTGCTGAGGGTACACTCAGTCCCAGTGTCCATGTCGCCGACAAAGATATTAAACAGCACCGGCCCCAGTACTGACCCCTGAGGCACACCACTCATCACTGGTCTCCACCTGGACATCGAGCCATTGACTGCAACTCTTTGAGTGCATCCATCAAGCCAGTTCCTTATCCAACGAGTGGTCCATCTGTCAAATCCATGTCTTTCCAACTTAGAGACAAGGACATCATGAGGGACAGTGTCGAATGCCTTGCACAAGTCCAGGTAGATGATGTCAGTTGCCTGCCCTTTATACACCAACACTCTCTTTTGATTCAGTTCACCCACAGAAGGTTACTAAGAAAGATTTGCTTGTGTAGGAGACTGAAGATCACTTGTAGCCCCTTACCCTCCTGAATTTTAGTTTTACCCTTGTCCTTTCCTTGATATTGCTTCCAGTCCCACTACAACAACAGAAAAATAAGTGATTTTTTTGTTTTTGTTTTTTTCTGCCTTGTCTTTACACCATAATTACTGACATTGGAAGTGGACTTTTCAGAGGTTAACACTATGGGTGCTCCTTCTGTGGAGTGACACTAATACTAATTTTATTCATAAGAGAGCACACATTGCAGAAAGCTGGAAGTTTTAATTGAGATTGGGTCAACTCAGAGACTGTGAAGTGTCAACTGATTACACAGGAACAGTTTTTTCAGTATTCAGTGCCCTGACTTTGGGCTGAATATTCTTCGCGTCTTGAAATTGTAGATCTCGTGTTTATGTGAGAGATCCTTCAGAAAGTTTATACCCCTTTACCAATTCTTGTTCAGGACTACCTACAGTACTCACACTGAGAGAATCTCACGAAAATGTACTTGCTGCATGCTCTGACAAGTGTACTCACCTTCGAAAGGAGGTGATTTTAACAGAGAATATCAGAAAAGTGTGGATTTAGTAGAATCTAAACATGTCTTGATGTTGCAGAAGCAGCTTTCTGTTAATTGGACAACAATGGAATTAAAGGTGTCATCCTTAATGGTCCCATTTTTTCCATGTCTTTGTAACTGTAGATTTGTAGAGAGAGAAGATATATTTAGTTAAATTGTCCAGCAAGGTAGAAAGAAGCAGATGTGCCTCTGAACACACAATTCCTATACCAACGTCACACACAAACTCTAATTTCATATTTACGTGATTAAACCATTCCTGTGTTTTCCAGTTACACTATATAGCATTCTCAGTCTTAAATAGGCTTCAGGCCTTTCTTACAGCTACTGGGGATAAAATAAAATAACTTCATAGTAAATAAGAGTCAACTAGACAGTTACAGGTACAAGGAAGACAGTTGTTACAAATAGGATTTTGTTATACATCAGCAATTTAGGATTTCTTAGTATTTTTGAGATAGATCACAAGATTAGGTTGCAGAATTATTAACAGCACTTAATCATAAGCCAATATAACAGAGTGATTCAGTGGAATTTGTTATAATCAAAATAGTGACTTAGTTAAAGTTTTGAGAATGGCAAGGGTCACCCGAAACTGACAGTGAGGTTGCACACACACGTGAAGTTTAAATCAAATCACACATACTGGCAGACAGATAATTCTGGATCAAATTGCACACACTCACACACACAGAGGTTAACCTGTGATTAAAATTTCCCTTTTCATGGGTTTCATAGGTTACTCACTTTTATGTGCCGACATTTATCAACACACAGTTGGCGAACCTCGCAAAATCAGGCCTTTGAGTCCTTGCAAAAATCGTCAAAGGATGATCTTTCAGTCATCTCAAAATCTACCCTGAGAGGCATCCCAGCTCAGGTGCAGATACTGGGTCACACAGCCTGCTGTGGTCTTGGAGGAGAGCTCAAAGGATCTCACCTTTGGACCGCTGTGTATAAGATCTCGAGATGATTGATTTTGGTCAGTATTCTCCATTCAGGCCACAATTCGTGCTGAGACATTCTGGAAGACAATTCAGACAGAAGATGCCCTAGATGTGGCCAGGGGGTGCCTGGCTGCCCCAGCTCCAGGCTACTGCACTTATGACTAAGCTAAGATCACAATGGGAGTTTTCCCCAAAGCATACATGGCTTTTCCTGATGTACCATTCAGGCAGTAGACAGCCTAGATGTGGCCAGAGAGTCCCTGATGCCCAAATCACTGGACTTGTATCCAAGATAACAGAGCAATGGAAGTTATTCTGATGTCTCAAAGTGGCCCTAGGCAGCTGCACCACCATAACAGTACAGAGCTAAAGAAAAAGGAAGACTGAGAAAATCCTCTTAGGTTTAAGTACAGTCATGTCAGAACTCAGCTTGAATTGTGAATATCCAACCTGCCACTGTTGGTCAAGGTCATTGTCATCATAGATGTAATATATATTGTTAGAAGACATCTTTCAAAATCTAAGCTTGCTAAATTAGTAAAAACAAAGAGAAATTCTAGCAACTCAGGAAGTCGAAAGTGAAATAGTTTTTGAGAATTCTAAATATGTGATATTCTGAACACATACAAGAAAAAAAAGACAGCAAGAATGCCATACAAAGAACAAAACACTCCATAGGTTAGCAATCTAACTTCTGTTTACATCTGATGTAATTTAAACATTCTGTTGTCAAGTTGAGAGCTAAAGTAAGGCAAAATAAGTAGTTATATTTAAACACACTCTGTTGACATTATCTGCAAATAAAAACCTGGACACTGCCAAGAAATTAACACTTCAAATTCCCTTGGTTCCACCATGACCAGAAACTAGACCCTGCTCACATCAGTGGTTGCCAGTGCATTAAATATGTTCATGCAGAGCTCCTGGACCTAGCCAAACCTGAGGTTGCATTCTGCGCCAAGGTGAAATTTTCTCCATCAGATTGTCTAATTAGGGAGCTGTATGGTCTGTGTCTTGTGAGAGTTTAAAGCTTTGGAGAACTTGCCTACTTGTCCAAGACAGATTTGTGCTTTCATGTAAGTTTGATTTATCAAAAAAAGCAGCTTTCAAGAGCTACACCAAGTCACAGAAAGGATGACTGCTTTGAGAGCTCGTAATTGTTTCTGTCAGCTCTGTAGCATTTATAGGCCTGGGTATTGTTGCCTCTGAAGGAGTGGCAATAGATTGAAAACAATATTTTACCAATTTCTGATTCTGGCTTGCTATGGGACCTTGTGAGACGGAAAGCTTTCAGCTTCAGCACTGAAACTAAGATTGATACTGCTTTCTTGTAAGTGTCATTACAAAGCTAAGAGGATTGACAGAGATATTCAAATGATATGATGAGAACTACATAAGCTTTGAATGTTGATATAGATGGGGAGACAGAGACTCATGCATGAGTGGTAGAACAAGCTCCATCTGGTTTACTTCAAAATGGAGATTTTCATTCATGTATGGAATTGCATTTTAATGGTGGAAAGATATTTCCTCCAAACAAATTAGGGATAGTAGATGACATATTGGTTATGAAAAGTAACTCTTCTGGAAAGTATAGGATGTCACGTAAGTAATAAAAAATTGCAATCTGATCCGCTCTGACATTAGACATACTATTATCATCATAAAATGTAGTTACACTTAGTGTGGTGGAAACTACAGGAAAGTTTACTCTCTACAAAAAGGTTTATGTGAGTTTCTCTAGCAAATTCATATCATGCATAATTTCCTGGAGGAGAATAACTAAAAATGTAATTCTTTTTCTAAATCCTTTTACAGTATTCTACCTCTTTTTTGGTATTTCTGCCTTTCTGCTTAATAACAAGATACCATTTAACAATTACAGAAGAAATACAAAACATTTTTTCAGGTAAAAGCAAAATCTTTTGCTAAAATTTAGTCAAACTAGCTAAGTTTGGTCAATACCTGCTTCTTTTCCACTAACTGTAAACAGTCAAAACCAAAATCAACTATAATCTATGTTCAGTTGCCATTACCTATCTTAAGTACAATATTTCCTCAGTGACGTGGAATATTGGCACAATGGCTGTTGCAACACTCTTCCATATTGGCCATGTTTGAGTGAAGAATTTACAAGGAATACAGTATTCCTCAGAGACAGTTTCTTGCAGTTCTGTAACATGTCCAGGTCCGGGGTCTCCCATGTATTTTTCATCTGAATACGTTTCAATATATACATAGACAGATGAGGACCTTCACTTTGAATTAGTCAATGAAAGTTGATCTGCAGATATTCCTGAAATCTTTCAAAGACTAGGCTTAAAGCTGAAATGTGCTCATTACAGCGTCATGGGAGAGTTTACCTGCTAGCTAATCAATAGTTTTGTGTCATAATTTTCACTAAGCCAACTCTCTAAAACACAGATTTTTAATTAAATGTGGAATAGTAGTTTCCCCTTTATTTCGGTTGTTTATTTATCTCTTTTACTAGTATTAGTCTTTGACTCCACTAGCTTTCAATTTGCATTTCCTTCCCAAGTTTCACTTGGTGTTTTGCAAGAGCCGCAAGCTGCCTTCGTGTTCATACCTTTTGACTGAAAGTGTGTGAACTGGAGACCATATTCCTTTCTGTACTTCCCTGTTTAGGCAGTAGGCTTATGTTCTGCCAGGTGTTATGGGCTTGCTTGGCAAGGTTTTGGTAGCAGGGGGCAGACTATAAGGATGGCTTCTGTGAGAAGCTGCGAGAAGCTTCCCCCATGACTGATAAAGCCAGTGTCAGATGGCTCTAAGATGGATCCACCACTGACCAAGGCCAAGCCAATCGGCGATGGTGGTAGCACCTCTGGGATAACACATTTAAGAAGGGGAAGAAAAAAAACTGTGGTGAAATGGCAGTTGAAGGAGAGGAGTGAGATGATGTGAGAGAAACCACTTTGTAAACAACAAGGTCAGTGAAGAAGGAGGGGGGAGGAGGTGCTCGAGATGCCGGAGCAGAGAGTCTTCCCTTTCAGATTGTGATGAAGACCATGGTGAGACAGGTTGCTCCACTGCATCCCATGGAGGTCCATGGTGGAGCAAATATCCACATGTAGCCCGTGCAAGGGACGCCACGCCGGAGCAGGTGGATGTCTGAAGGAAGCTGTGATCCCATGGGGAGCCTGAGCTGGAGCAGGCTCCTGCCAGGACCTGTGGACCCATGGAGAGAGGAGCCCATGCTGAAGCAGGTTTGCTGGCAGGGCTTGTGAGCCCATGGGGGACCCACGCTGGAGCAGCCTGTTTCTGAAGGACTGCACCCCATGGGAAGGACCCATGCTGGGGCAGTTTGTGAAGAGCTGCAGCCTGTGGGAAAGACTCACAATGGAGAAGTTTGTGGAGAACTGTCTCCCGTGAGAGGGACCTCACTCTGGAGCAAGAGAAGAGTGTGAGGAGTCTTCCCCCTGAGGAGGAAGGAGTGGCAGAGGCAATGTATGATGAACTGAACTCAACTCCCATTCCCCATCCCCCTGGCACCTCTCACAGGGGAGGAGGAGGTAGAGAAACGTGATTGAAGTTAAGCCTAGGAAGAAGGGAGAGGTGGGGGGAAGGTGTTTTTAAGATTCGGTTTGATTTCTCACTATCCTACTCTGATTAGATTGGTGATAAATTAAACTCCCTTTTCTTCCCAAGTTCAGTCTGTTTTGTGCATGACAGTAACTGGTGAGTGATCCCTCCCTGTCCTTGTCTCGACCCTCAAGCCTTTCATCATATTTCCTCTACCCTGTCCAGCTGACAAGGGGGAGTGACAGAGCGGTTTTGGTGGGCACCTGGCATTTATCCAGGCCAAATCTATACATCTTCTTAAGGTATGAACAAAGTGGACTAATTCCTTAAAGGAATACATATTCATAGTAAGAACATAATTTTAAATAAATCATTTCCTTACCAGCTGTAGACTGACACTTTTACAGGCTTGTCTAGATAAGAAGTTAGCCTCAAATACTGTGAAAAGGACAAACCCCAGTTATACCTATTTCTAGGAGACTTCCCCTCTCAGAGTGAGCTCACAGACAGACTCAGAGGCAATTGTCTCGAAGGTCTCAGCATTCAGTGTCATCCCTCCTCATTTTGGCCATTCAAAACTGCAATATATTTTGGCAACAACTTCCAGTTGAGCCAGGTCTCCATATTGGAAAATGAATATTTCCAAACCTAGCAAAGAAGCACATTGTGGGACCGGCTTTGGGTGCCTTCTCAGCACATCACCTGGATATCTATTTGCTTGAGTTTGGTGGGATGTTTTTGGAAAGCACGGAGGAAGACAGACCTTCCATCCAGTCAAAATATGGTGTAAAACTTATTCCCATTAGCTATGAAATAGGCCGTAGCCTCCTGTATCATTTTTTTACAAGGTTAGGAAAGGCCTTCAAGCCTTATATTACATAAGTCATAGTAAAAACATTCTGCAGACAAAAAGAAACAATAGATGACGTACATAAATTGCAACCTTTTGCCTTGCACGTTAACCCACTGTGTTTTGTTCACCACAGTTTAGCATTCTGTTTTGTTTCACTTACTTTTATATTAAATAACATATCTTTTCTTATATGGACTTCTGCTTTGAACCAGGTTTAAAACTTTTTTACTTCCACTGAAAATGCTAATGTTTATACTATGTTTTTATGTATAAAGCTTCATTTCAATTAGAACACCCTGAGATGTGAAAAGAATTGTGGAATTTGGTGCATACAGGTTCTCTAAAGGCAAAAATCTTTACTGCTACCTTCTGTCTCAAATACACTATGCAAAAAGAACTGTGGTGCCTGTCTGAAGCACCAAAATGTGCAGTATAAACTGTTCAACACCTTCACTATAAATAAATGGTAGATTTTCACCATGTTTTCAATTCTAATAAATGTTTGCAGAATTTCTGCTTATTTATACTGACAAATATAGGTAAATAATGGATAAATCTAGACATAATCACTTAATTTATTGTTACTGAAAACTAGCATAGATTGCATATGGTTTAGGACACTATTCAATATTTATGACGTCCCAGTTTTCTAAGAATATTGAAATTCAGTAATTATTACTGTCACTGTTTGCTATTTCTGTGCAATTCACTTTATCTTACAGGAATATGAGGTTTTTGGGTGCTTTTAGAAAGTGAAAGATCCTTCTCAGTTATTCCTCTGGGTTTATGCTATTGCACATTTTTTTTAAAATTAGTGAGAATCTATCACTTTTCCTATATTTCAAACCTTTTCAAAAATGCCTGATTAAACTGACAGTATGTTTTCACCAATTTTCCCAGATCACTTATATATTTATACGATATTGTATTAAACTGTATTATGCTATATTTCTTCTTATTTTTTATTCCTTCCAAAGAAAGAACACCATCCACAATCACTACTGAGACAACTTGCTACTTCATTTTCTGACTATAATGGTGTTTAAAATGTTTGGAGGAGTGTATTTTTCATTTAAAACTTGTAACAGTGAGTCTAAATTCTGAGGGCTGGTTACAAACTCAAGACTGGTCTTGACACACAAAACATGGTAAGTTTTGAAACTCTAGGAATGTGTGGGGTGACTACATTATCATGATTCTCTTGCTAATAGTCTCTGGACTAGGATGGAGCAAGAAAAGCAATGGAAAGGGGTAAGCCAAGGTGGGCTGAAATAGCGCTTAAAGAACAAAGGTAATCTTTTGTTTTTCTCAATTGATTCTGTCCTGTGACTGTCACCAGATATATCCAATGCACAGCACTAGTAATGTCTTGTCCTTTACACTGGCATTCCATGCCATTTAGTCATTCAGTCCCATGCAGAGACATTTCTTTGCCACATCATTTTGTCAGGTGAGGACTCTTAATATAAAATATAAATACTCCAAATTGCCATTTTTCCCACAAGTTTGGGAAGAAAGGACCACTAAGAAAAGTAATGTAAGTAAAGGGGACTTCCTTTCTTTCTTCTCTCTTCTTCATATGTTCCACTGCCTGTGTGCTTTGTATTACATCAGGAGTAAGTTACTATCCTTTACGGTTCTGTGGTAACACTGTGAACATACATACTTAAAACTGTCCTTGATAAAAAAAAATTCTGAGGTTCCTTGGAAGTAAAGATGCACACATTCTATACTAGTGTAAAATACTAGCATGCTCAAATTGGACTAGTTCGAACAAACTAAGGACATACTGCTTCTTTTTGTGTAACTCAGAAGTTTAATGCGTTGATAAGCCTCATGACAGAAGAAACAAGGAATTTTAAAGTCCTTTGAATATCTTTATATTTCCTGAATATTTACAGACAATGGACCTTTTCCTGCTGTCTTTCCAGCCTTGACTGTGTGATCTAGGAGGGTTTCTCAGCTCTTGGGTCTGCAGCCACTTTGACCTGTCCCCACAGGAGGGTGACGTTTGGACTCACTTCTGCAGCTGGGCCTGCACACTATGCTTGAGTAAAACACATGCAGGCCTGAGGCCCATTCTGTGCTTTAGTCTTTTTTTTTCAGCTGGTGAAAGATTGTCAGGTTTCTTCCCAGTTTTCCTTCTTGACATGGAAAGTAAATAATGTTTTTTAAAATGAGATATACGTTACCTCTCAGAAAGCTACTGAAAAACTATGACTTATTTACTTTTGGAGTAATGCTTTTTAGAAAGACAAGCACTTTCATGCCATTGCAGGAACAAAAATTCTGAATTCTTACTTTGAGGCTTATACATGAAGGGAAATTAGATGTTCTCTCAATTAATGAGGTGTGCTTCGTTGATGGCTTTGATATAAGAAGGCTTATAAAACTGTCAAAAATGATTCAAAGACTATTTTATGCAACAAGACCATGACCTAAACCACCTATCATGTGTTAGGTTTACTAGGCATTCTACACCTCAGTTATTAAAGGAACTAAATATAAATCTAGCATAAAGAGCCCTTGCTGTATAAGATAGCTGACTTGACTCCAAAATAAATTAATGAAAGGGCAGATACAAAAAATTTGCAATATAATCTTATAAGGGAGAAATGAAATATTGAGCTAATTCTCTGACAAGACACATCTTCATGAAGATGTTTACTGCCATTTTATACCTGGATATGTAAAAAATAATGTGTGGCATTAAACTAATGACTAAATCATGCCTAAGTTCTAGCTCATTAACTAAGAAATTAACAGAAATAATACAAATCCAAGCAATAACAACTTCTTAATATTATTCTCAGGCTACTTGAAAATTTGTGTAGATGAATGAAGGCAGAAGATAGATTGTGATGTCAGCTCTAGTTACTGTCCTGACACTCAGAGACCTTAGGCAGTCTTCCACAGTTCTCTGAGGCTGAAATCATGAAAAAGGTCAATAAAATCACCTCTTTTGTCAGCCATGAATCAAGTCAGCCAAATTTTCAGGCAAGCCATGTAACTGGTCTACTCCTCCTTCATTCGTTTGTGAAAATGAAGTAAGAAATAGGATAGACATTACAGGAACATAAACATCAGTTATGTTTCCTGAAACATTATTTGATCTAACATTCAGGGACATCTTAGGAAACATTTACTTTGTTACTGGTATATTTAAATATCTATAAAAATATGAGGCAGCGATTGTCCTTTAAAACAGATTATATTCCTTTTTTATGCCCCAAATTGATTAATTTTCATATTTTTATGTCTCAAAGAATAGTCTATTAAGACTATTTTAAAAATTAATTGATTCATCATTAAATTTATATATCTAAAATAGTGTCAGCCTTGCTTTCTGTTCATTATGATTTCTGATGCTGAAAAAAGACACAGCTTCTACACATCAGCAAGTAACCTAAAAGATGCATTAGAAAGCAGTTATTGCAGTATGAAAACATTGCATGCTGTGTATATTTTTAAATTGGAAAAAATAAACCTTCATTACAGTTTTCCACAAAACTTCTTAAGAGTGCATCAGAAAGAGTATGTGTAAAAATAGTTAAAAGTCAGTCTGTCAATATATGAAAGTCTCAGATACATGTAAATGTTGAAAAAGGAAGAAAAATAGTTTCTGATCTGTGGCGTTGTTACTAATGCCCCTGACTGTATGCGTATACATATGCACATGTATGTATTTTTTGTGGTGAAGCTAAATGTGAAAAATAAATATATCACTATTTCCTTCATGATACATAGAGGAAACAGTCAAAATTAAATTTTCTCTTCCACATTCACTATATACATTTGCATTTGCGCACTGGTGACTCTCTACACACAGAAGACATGTAAAAAACTCAGCTGTACAGAGATTTTATGATGGCTTTTTATGTAAAGAATCACCATCATGAAAATCTAACCTTTGAAAAGTAAGATATATATTATAAACTTGACCAAAACAAAATGAAAATTCATAGTGATCCCCTTGAAAATGGTCCTGTTTTTAAAAATTTCCGCAGCTCACCATCATGGAGAACTGAATCTATTTTGTCTTTCTCATGTAATTCATGTATTTATGTGTGGCTCATAACTTTTCCAGATATGCATGATGCAATCAAGATACATATTTCATTGTCTGAGTCAGTTTTGGCCTTGTTGTTTTTGGATTGCAACTTGTTGGCTATTAAAATGAATTTTCTGAAAAGGGAAAAAGCTTAGAAAAAGGATTTGCTTGGAACCTCTTTAACACTGGCTGTTCTCACACACAGATTTCAAGCCATGCTCACTGAGTGGTGTGGAGAGGTACTTACTGAAATCAATCGAAATTTTGCCATGAACTTCAGCGAGGCTAGAATTACACTGTTGACTTCATTCACTGAGTCAGGCTTTCTAATGCTGGAATTTACAAGGCTGACTTCAGAAGCAAGCTAGGTGGGTCACCTTATTCTGGCTCCGTGTGTTGTATGTAAATGCTGTATCTTTTGAATCAAAAGAAAACATTTCCAGTGGCATAGTTTTCATTTAAGTACTATTTACTTACCAATTTACTATTTTTTCTGAGCTACATCTTCTTTCTGTAACTGTAACTTTAAATACTAGAAAAGCAAATTAATACAGTTGTCAGTTTTATGACCCTAGCTCATGAGTGGGTACACAGACATGCATATAAGGGAGAAACCCAGAAATTTAGTTTATACGGACAGACACTGTTGATACTGATTTTTGTAATGGAGGGGAACTCAAGTTCAAGCACTAGGAATTGTTTCTGATAAATAAGAGTCTGAATTTTTAGTTTTGATATAGCCAAATTTTCAAAATCTGTTGGAGCCCATGGACAGATTACTGCTTTTAGAACAGGGAGCACATATAAAAAGAGTCATCCATATTGAACTTCCTTATTTTCCTTTGGATTCTTGGAAATCTGATAGCTCACATTTCTGATGGGTCAAGAATATACAAAGAACAGCATTTAAAAATCTGTTTTGGTATTTCTGCTTCTGTGCTTTTGGGGGCAATAAATTTTGAAAAAGTTCGCTTTAAATTTGTTATGATTTTCTAGAACTGATTTGGTCAGGTCTCAAGATTTCTCCCAACTATTATGACAACTAACAGAAAGTCAATATTATTACGAGGCCCTGGTCTGCCAAAACACTTGAATGTGTGCTTAAATGTAACTAGTCCTATTGAAATAATTATTACCTTACAAAGTAATCATTTACATGCTTAAAAAGAAATATGCATTGGAACCTAACTAGGCAGTCACCTAAGCAGAGATTTTTACTTCAGGAAGAATTTAGTCGCTTTCATAAAATCAAATAAAGCTGTTCCAAAAAATGCAGCTTGGCTCTACTTCTTCAATTAATTTTGTATTTTTTCCCACAGATGCAGAAATTGAGTGATTTCATGCATATTTACTCTTGTCAGAGCAAAACAGACTCCATGAGAGGGCAATGTTGTTCGTTATTTACCTATTATGGACAAATTCTCAAAGCATTGCTGAACACAAGTTAAGAGAAAGTGATTTATCTTTTTTTTTAATGCCCCACTTTTCCAGGCAGTTCCAGTTTATAAAAGGTCTGATCTAGGCAGAGGGAGGGAGGGAAATGGAAGCAGAGGAAGAAAAAGAAAAAGAATGTTTCCATCTGTCACTTAGAGTTTTCTTCTAACAGCTGCTGATTTGGCTAATGATGTTTGCATAATTACCATTTCACGCATGTTTGATAATGTTCTTTGTTTGGACTGCCAGTTGTCTTGATGGAGTACACTCAATGGTGCTATTCAGGAGTGGAAACCTGCTTATTTAAAATCCATGCCTAGAGCAATTTGAAGAGCATGAGCTCCCTACGTGAAAAATTTGTGCCCTCGTTGCAAACATTTTTTGTAGGTTTTTAATTTTCTCTCTGAAAATTCCACTGCTGGAAACCATAAATACACCAATAAGATAGAGCTCTTCTTGAGTGCACAAATGCCTTTTTGCACATATCACTACAAGAATTCAAGAAAGCATAATCTTTAGACTGACATCCAAATTATTTTACCAGTTCTTTTTAAAAGAATAGATAATAAAAACCAGTGTACTTCACCATGGGTCTGTTCCAAAGCTCTTTGAATAGGTATAATTGTACCTTGATCTATTAACAAACATATAATCTGTACTGATAAGGCTTTCTTCAGCCAATGAAGATTTATTTCTGAATCCATCATTTTTATATAAAATCATAAATGCAATCTTAATAATGACTGAATCAGTCCTTCAAGTCTTTTGATGTTTCCACTGTCCCATGAGGGTAAAGTTCTCATATTTCTAACCTGCTAGGAAGTTAACCAGAAGCTTCCTTCAAATTCTTCACTCACTGTCCCATCAATGAATATACTTATGAAATAATTAGCATACCTTAGAAATATAGAGTTGACAAAGATCTATCGAACTAGAGTTCCTCAGGAAGCATTTTGACAGTGTAACAAAAAACTTTTAAAATTCTTTCACCTTTCTGTGTTGCAACCTACATTAGCTGATTAGAAAAAATTAGTTAAAACTTTTCCCAGGAAGTAGAAGAGCACCTTTGTCATGAAAATGTTCTTTAAATCTAATACTGTTTGTTGGTCTGTTGGACCAACACAGCATTAGCCAACTAAAATCAAATTAGAAAAAAAAAAAAATCATAAAGAAAAAGGTCATTTGAAAGCTGGTTTCTTCAGTATCCAAAAAGTAACACAAGATATAGGCATATAATCAAGACGAGCAGTATTGTTCAGCAGCTCAAAAATACAGATCAGTTTGTTAAAGATGTATATTAAGTGACTAGTGATTAAGGATCTTAATTAAAGTTCAAGTACTGAACAAATCCAATCAGACAAATTCTGAACACTCTGTTTAAAGTCATTTTTAAAATTCTAAAAAAAAACAGATGTAAATTTGGGAAAATATTTGTCAATTATAGATTGAAAATCTTCGTATGAACATTAACATTTATTCATAAGGGATATGTAGGCATATTTAGAGGCTACTTTCTGCTCATAATTCTCTCTGTGTAGATTCTCAAGCCGTCTTCATCACTGTAATGTAATTGCTTCCAAGTAGAACTTTAAGTACTCTGACTAACATCTGTTGCATATAGTTCATGATCCCTCTCATCCTCTCCCCAGGGAGTGTATGTAGAGCAGTGTGCCATTTTGTTAGGCTTTGATTTGGGGGAATTTATTTTTCAGGTATTGCTATTTCATTACTTAGGCATGTAGACAGAAAGTCTGTCAGAGAGCCATTATGTGTCTCATGAAATGATGTGCGTTTTAGTAGTTTACTACACCAACATGAAATACATTTTATAAAGTATTCTTATCTATTTTGAGGTAGTCAAACGGTAGCTGTTACAAAAGTCAACTGCTCAGCTAATGTTCTCAACAACATAAGAGATGGCTGAAAGTCTGTAAGAAGGCTGTAGGTCTCCTTTGACACCTTTTACCTCCTTGTAGCACCTTTGGTATTTTTACAATGCAGAAGAGTGATTATAGTATAATTCCAGTACTTTGACACTTCCTTCACTGCAGCTCAATCTGGTTAGCTTTTCTGGCTGGGTTACTGGGTTTCCTCCAACTTTTATGATACCACTAGTGATGCCATCTGTCCCAGGTATTTTTCCTCTTAAAGGCTTCATTACTTTCTCTATTTTCTTTTTGAGTGCATAAGGCAAGACTTTTTCTTCACGTCTCTTTTTATGTCATAGGAAGTGGTGAAACTTGTCATGTTCATCTCTATGTATTCTTGTAGAGCTGCTGGTAAAGCTCATCTGCTCTCTGCAGGATGCTCTCTCCCTCTGTAATTACTCTTTCATCACTGTCTGAGAAGGACATCTGGTGTCAATTATCTGTTTTCTTCTCATCTTGCTACAGCTGTTTCTTTTAAGAGTATTTTAAATCATTTCTATACTGCACCATATATTCAGATCCTTTGTGATCTTCTATTTTCAAGGTCATGCAGAGCTTGTAGTTGCAAGCAATTATTCTTTCTCTCTTTTAATTCTGTTTCTTTTATCATGAGTATCCTATATGCATTTGCACTGCTAAACTGATAGTGTTAAAGCACCGTCCAGATAGCCAAAGATACAGCTATAATGAGATTTCTTTTTCCAAGAAACTCCTTGGCCTAGTGAAAACTTGGTTATAACTTGAGAGGACCAAATTACATCAGGGCAAACAGATCCTCATCAAGAGAATGTAAGTAATTGGTACTTGATATGTTAACTGCCTTTTCTTACAACTCATGTAGTAGTATAAAAAAATCTCATGGCTAAGAATATGTAGAAAAACATTTTACCGCATATTTCAATGAGCCACTTTTTCCACAGTACAGTACGTGATTCAGTTCCATGGTTTACCTGATGTTTTTTTGTAGTCTCATTGCTTTCAGTAGCAATACCCCTTTAATATAGGACCTAACAAGGTTGAAGGCTGGAGTCTGAAAATGTCAGGTAAAATACATTGAGAGTGTACAGGGACATTGCCTCTAGCCTATCACCACTCAGACACCCATTAGCAGAGTTCGTACGAGCAGACCAGGTGGCTGCCCTCTATAACTGGTCATAGTGTCCTGTTCATGCTAAGGATAGGGAGCTAACACTATATCAGATACTGCTGATGTGTCTTATCCAGGTCCAGAATCCCCTTACATAAACCTGCCAGGGAACACAGACAAAGCTGGTGGGAGAAAATCCCAGGGTGAAAGCATTTTTAAGATCTCATCAACAGGAGAGTTTTGGATCTTGAATAAAAGTCTGCTTGCCTCAAATAGATAAGAAATTTGCAAAAAAAAATTTAATAGACACTAAACTGTTTTGTTCCAAGCTACATGTGCTGTTGCAGGGCAATCATTACTTCAAGATAAAAAGTAATCCAAGCCTCTCCCTTAGATTGCTTGTTATCTCCCTTCTGTCTTTTCTATCCAAAACGAGGAAGTTTACTATTGTCATTTCTTTTTTTTCTTCTGACTTGCACAGTGCTGAGGACACAGACTGCTCATGTTTCCTATATTTGGTTGAAGTGCTATATAATTGCATTGCTGAATATGCCAGGGCAAAGATGAAAGTCTTATTTATTTATTTTAGGTAAGGAGCATTTACGCTCTTCTGGGTGACTAGAGGGAAACAATAAATAGCTAAGGATATATGTAGTCTCTGGTGAGGAGAAGCAACGCCGTAGTGACCAGTGACACCTTGAGTTAACATACATATTTTCCCAAATTAGCCCTCTGCTGAGGTGAATAAGGAAGATTAGATATCTCAAAGTTAGCGCTTTTTTGTGTTTGTAGAGCCCTGCTTTAGCTGAAGTTTGGACCTTATTTTCAGGGTCCTGTTTGTACTTTAAATGCAGGAAACACAGACTTTCCAAAAGTGCTGGTTTTGGCTGGGATGGAGTTAATTTTCTTCATAGTAGCTAGTATAGGGTTAAGCTCTGGGTTTGTGCTGAAAACAATGTTGCTAATACAGGAATGCTTTCATTATTGCTGAGCAGTGTTTACACAGAATCAAAGCTTCTGCTTCCCACACCACCTCACCAGCAAGGACGCTAGCAGTGCACAAGAAGTTGGGAGAGGATACAGCCGGGACAGCTGACCTCAACTGACCAGTGGGGTATTCCATACCACATGATGTCATGCTCAGCAAATAAAAGTTGGGGGGAAGAAGAAGGAAAGGGGGGCATGTTTGGAGTGACAGCGTTTGTCTTCCCAAGTAACCGTTATGCGTGATGGAGCTTTGCTTTCCTGGAGATGGCTGAACACCTGCCTGCCGATAGGAAGTGGTGAATGAATTCCTCATTTTGCTTTGTTTACGTGAACAGCTTTTTCTTTGCATATTAAACTGTCTTTATCTCAACCCACAAGTTTTCTCCCTTTCACCTTTCTGATTCTTTCCACCATCCTACTGAGGTGGAGTGTGTGATCAACTGTGTGTTTCTTAGCTGCCAGCTGGGGTTAAACCACAACACGAGATAAAACCATTAATTCTCAAAAAGTTAAGTGGCCCTATGTGAGAATCCAGAAGCTTGATCATTAAATAATTGTACCTCTTCTATACAGAAACTGGAAAGAACTGGCTTTCAACTTAGATTTTTATGAACATATCATAATAACGATTTCAGTTTTATTCTGTTAATGTGGAAATCAAGAGGATTATTTTGAAAAACACATTTCTGAAACATTTAAAATTTAAGGAAGTGGATTTCTTTTAAAGATATTCTTTTTCTGCCCTTTCAGAAACACTAAACCACTTGGATAGTGTAAATTTTGCAATATGCTTCTCATCTTCAGGCATTGTAGTCTGAATTCTCTCCTTCCATTGTTGTTGTGTAGTCCATGCATTGAGAGGTTGAACTTGCTTTTGACTTCAGAGGTTTACACTGATATATGTTAATGTGATGTATGACTCAGAGTAATATACTCTATCCTTTTTACAGCAACATGAGTAGGTACTCAAGAATTTTTTTTGCCTCTGTTTTTACTGGCAATCACTCTTCCCATATCTCTCAAGTCCCTGAACCTCAAGGCAAGGAGTGAAGGAATCAAGTCCCTCCTATCTTGGGAAAAGAGCAGGTTCAAGATGACCTGAGAAACCTGAACATAACAAATCCATGGGACCCAGCAAGATGCATCCCAGAGTCCCAAGTGAGTTGACAGATGTAGTTGTTAAGCTGCTCTTCATCATATTTGAAAATTCATGGCGGTCAGGCAAAGTCCCCAGTGACTGGAGAAAAGACAATATCACACTCGTTTTTAAAAAAGGTAATAAGGAGGACCCTGGGACCTACCGACCAGTCAGCCTCACATCTGTGCCTGGTGAGATCATGGAACAGATCCTCCTGGAAGTTATTGCGAAGCATACAGAACACAGGAACAGGTGAGTAGCGACAGCAAACATGGCTTCCCCATGGGAGAATCATGCAAGACTAATATAATAGTGGCCTTCTGTGACTGACTGCATCCGTGGGCAAGGGAATTGTTACAGATGTCATCTCCCTGGACTTACAGTCAATGGCTCAGTGTCCAAATGGAAACCAGTAACAAGTGATGTCCTTCAAGGGTCCATACTGGAACAAACACTATTTAAAAATCTTCATCAATGGCATAGATAATAAAATTGAGTGCACCATCAGCAAATTCTCAAATTACACCACAGTGAGTGCCATACAGAAGGATGTGGATAGACCTGAGAACTGGGCCCACATGAAAGTCATGAAGTTCAACAAGGCCAAGTGCAAGGTCCTGCACTTGAGTCAGGGCAATCCCCAATATCAGCACAGACTGGGGGATTAATTACTTGAGAGTAGCCTGGCAGAGAAGGATTTGGGGATACTGGTGGATGAAAATAATAGATATGACCTGGCAATGTGCACTCATGCAGCCCAGAAAGCCAATAGGGTTATGAAAGTGATCAGAGGGATGGAAACCCCCCCCCCTGTGAAAGAAGGCTGACAGTTGGACTTCTTCATCCTGGAGAAGAGAAGGCTCCACGGAGGTCTTACTGTGGCCTTTCAATACTTCAAGGAGGCTTATAAGAGAGATAGATGAAGGCTTTTTGCCAGGGCCTGTAGTGAAAAGACAAGGGGCAATTATTTTAAACTAAAAGCGGGCAGATTTAGATTGGATATAAGGAAGAAATTTTTTATGATGTGAGTGAGGAGACACTGGAACAGGTTGCCCCATCAGTTGTGGATGTCCCATTTTTGGAAGTGTTCAAAGTCAGGTTGGCTGGGGCTTTGAGCAACCTGATCTAGGGAAAGATGTCCTTTCCCATGGCAGAGGGGTTGGACCAGCCGAACTTTAAAGGCCCCTTCCATCTCAAACCACTCTATGATTTTTTAAAAATTGTTTTCTTTTCTCAGGTAACTCTACTTGGCAACAAGGGGAGATGCATACCTATTTCTATGAACAGATTACTGAAAATAAATACTATGCAGTCTAAAATAGTGAGCATTATTTACTTTATCAGCTTCAGAGATTAGTACATTTATTAGCCATGCTACCTAACCACTGACATCACTGCACAACTGGGAATGGAAGCTTTGACAAATGTCACAAACTTCTCATTGCTTCGTAACTACTCATTTTAGTGCTCTGATATTTGGTATCCCTCTTATTTCTTCTTCACTTCTCCAGACAACCTGCCATGGCATGGCATTGGGAATCAGATTTTACAAGACTTTCACAAAATTGAAAAAGAATAAATTAACAAACTATGTCTTAGCTGAGGGGTATAATATTTTTTAGTTTAGTTTGTCTTGGTCAGTGCACACCTGACCATTCTTTGTTGTCCATTTGGGTCTTTGAATCACAAGACAAAATGTAAGAAAAAAGTGGATCCCCCCCTTAGGAAGGGAGATAACTTATGCTTGAAGAAGTCTTATCCAGGCCAAAGCTATATCTAATGAAATAGTAAGACATGCTAATCTTAATAAACATACTTACCTTCTGTTGTCTCAGCCTCTTCTAGAGTTAGGTTCAGAGCAACAATCTGCATTCCACAACTGTGGAATCAGGGCACAGAAAGAGGCAAAGTGAGTTGATCAAATTTGTCCAACAAATCATCAACAGAACTGGGAACTGAGACATGGTGTCCTGAAACCTAAGTGAGTGTTTACCAAGAGACAATTGCCAAAGATCAAGCTTTTTTAAAAGACCCTTGCATCTTCATGTCCATAGTAATTCTGTTGATGAAAAATATAGTATACAAACCAAAGGTATGAAATTAAACCTTGAAAGGGAATTCAATTATTCCAGGAAACACAGGAGAAATGAAATTTCCTTACAACATAATGCTTTTCTCAGGATATGTTTCTTGTGAGTGTTATGTAAATGAAACAGGGAAACACACAGAAGAGCTACAAAACTAATCTTCTACCATTTTTTCTAAACATTTTCACTATAACAGCCAGAACATTTTCATAGCAAAATCATCTAAAGCCGAGGAGTCTGATCCAGTCTCCTGCTTAGCTGTTGTGCACTGTAGCTTCAGCAAACCGGGTTAATCTAAAATTTAATTTTTATTTAAAAAGCTGAATTGTAGCCTACCATATCAACTCTTAGTTCAGCTGCTTTAGAAATAAAAGTAACCTGTGAAAGCTGGGCAGATCTGCAGCAAAACTCAGGCTCTCAAAAGACACATTTAAATTCCCTATTATGGAGTGAACTCTGTAAACAGGGAAAAAGAAACATACAAAGACCAAACTTTTTTCACTCATTTGACAGGAGGTGCTATCATTAGTATTAACGGGTGGGACACAGCCAGAAATTAGCTTCAGCTAATTAGCCAATTAGCTTCAGCTAGCAATTTTCCTATTCAAACCTCAATCAATTTCTCAGGGGAACATTTTAAGAGGATTTTACTGTATCACTTGCCATATAGAGGTGAGACTTGTGAAAGAAAAAATTCTGAAGTAATTTTATAGTATTTTAAAAATCTGAAAAATACATAATTGGGCTAATATTCACTGGATTCAAGAGTTCTTTGTTTTGCAGCATAAATGGTTTGTTCTGAGACTTTCCTTCTCGCCTTAGCTACCATCGCCAGCCTGGTCTGCCTGCCAGAGGATGGCACATGTGCGCTTGGGGCATGTGGGAAGAAAAGAAGCAAAGGCTGGGGGTGGGATAACTGAAATAATGTCTTGCGTGCCGAAAGTGCAGAAGTGTGAAATTGCTTGGGACTCTGCTCTTTCTTGAGATATTTTTGACCTGCAAACTGTGAGCATGCACAGCAACTGTTTTGATGGGTAGGCCATTTGTTTTTTTAAAGCTGATTTGTTTTAGAGAAGCAAATGAAAGTGGACAGGCAAAGTCAGATCCAAGGGCTATGTCCTTTTAGCTCATTTGGACACAGTCCTTGGAACATCTGCTTTGGAAAGGATGGGGTTGATCTTGCTGCACAGGGACTGAAGAGTTGAGAAGAGAATGGGGAATAAGGGAGAAGCGGAGACAAGAGGGAGAAAAAGGACCTAAGAGACCCTGATCAATATTTGACTTGTCTAAAACAGAGAAATAAGCAGTCTAGAACAAGGAAATAAACCAGACAATGTATCTGCTACTGCCAGGTCTAGATGATGCTTGTAAGACTGTGTTAGCCAGGCATTGGGATATCAACACTCATCTCTGCCCTTGCCTACACCTTGTCTGTTCAGGGACAGAGGGAGCAGTTCTGTGTTTGAGGAGAAGAAAAGGGCTAGACAGTCACATATCTACACAGCTTTCTTCTGTCAAAAGACCCATGTAATTTACAACTCCCATAAAACCTTCACAAATGCTTAGAGTATGTTAGAAGTTTGATTTTTTTAAGTCAGGTATGCAAGTTCAGTAATATAAGTTATTTAACACTTTTTAATCGTTCTCAGTGTGACTCTGTAGAGTCAATAGGATTTTACAGTGGCAAATAAGCTCAAAGGCATTGAAAATTGTGTTAGTCCAGCTCTTTAGTGCTGTATTAGCACTCTATTAATTTTACTGGTAGTGCAAACCCTCATAACATAGATGTAGCTTAGACTACCAGTATTTCAGAGATGTGATGCAAACTTAGGCAATTCCATTACATCAAAACCTAACTTTTCAAAACTGATAGTCTTCTTCAAGGATTCTTATTGAACAGATTTTGAGAATAGCTTGCTATATCACATTGCAAGACATGTAGCTTTGGTAAGATTTTGTTTCCTTCAAGTGAACTTTCAGCATTGTTTCTATGGAAACCTGATGTACAGATTGCCAGATCTCAACACTATAGGTCCTTTCCTCATCTTAGAAGCATGAGAAACGTATATTATAGAACTAAATGGGGATTTTTTTTTCCCCTGTCTAAATGCTTTCCAGGTATTTCTTCTTTTTCTTTAGATCACAGTTGTATGCAATTACGCTCCTTCTTAAAAAAAGCCTTTGTTACATCCTGCAACATAGTAAGGTGATACCTTCTTACCGTGCTCCACCACCATTGCTCACCAAGCAGCAGAAAGTCTCTGTATATGTGAAGCTACTTCTTCACGCCATTCTGAATTAACTCACAGTGGGTGTTAAACATCTGCACATGAACAGAAACCTCCCAGGGGAAAAAATTTTCATTAGAACTCAACAGTCTTCCAGCTTCTATCAGTCTACAAAGCAAAATCTCTGTTTGATCTTGCACTCAGCTCACTACAGGACAGGGCATATTGCAGCACTGTCACATAGTGATTTAACTCCGTGCACCATTGTCATGAGTAATTTGGTTTTGAATATGGATTAAAGGAGATTAATTTTTTTTGGCCTACAGTGCAAAGAGACATTCTTTACTTTTAATTAGCCATCACCTGCAAATAAATCCAGTTTTAAGAAGTGAATGACATCTATTTGAAAGAAGTCTTTCTAATCCAGTTTAAAAAATTAATCTTTCATTTGAAATAAAATCTATTGAACAAATTTATAAATGTACGTTTGTAGAGGTTGTTTTGATTCAATTAGCTCTTTGGAGCAAATGAGATGCTGTCCAAATATTTTTCACTCTGTTGATTTAATTCTTCATGTGCTTTCTCTTTTTCTCATCCACTTTTATATTCAGAGAAATTATTGGCCTCTACTTTTCTAAACCTCATATAAATGAGTACAGATTACACAAGTTATTTGATCATTTTTTTAAAAGTCTTTTAAAAAAGTATTCAGAATAAATTCAAAGCCGACTTCTTCGTGGTTTCATATAAAAGCTTTTATAACTTGTTCCCTTTCAAATTTTTTTTTAAAAGTTCTTCCCTTTCAAATTATCACAGGTAGTAATGCAGCTGTTTGCACTTTCCTGGAATTTCATTTCTATATCATGACAACAAAATCTTTTTGATCACATAGGATGATAATCATCTACAATACCCTGTCACCCAACCCCAATGTACATAAATTATTGAACAAAACTAGTAACTTTGATTCCTTTTGCAATTAGTGGAGAGATAAAGGAACCTATGGATGTAGTTTGACCCACCTTGGAAGGAAAACTGCCTTAAGGCAGGATGAATTAATTTCAGGAGAGTGCCCTTCTCCCTTCACCTAATTGATCTTAGGCTTTAATTGGCTAAAGGTAGGTGGAATAAATCTTGCCTACAACCACTGAAAGTAAGGATGCTGACAGTTTGCTCTGTATTGCCTGGAAGTGATGCACAGCCCAGTTTACTGTGGCACAGCTTCATAGAATCACAGAATCATAGAATGGTAGGGGTTGGAAGGGAGTTCTGCGGGTCATCTAGTCCAACCCTCCTGCCAAAACAGGGTCACCTACAGTAGGCTGCATAGGACCTTGTCCAGGCAGGACTTGAATATCTCCAGAGAAGGAGACTCCACCACCTCCCTGGGCAGCCTGTTCCAGGGCTCCGTCACCCTCAGAGGGAAGAAATTCTTCCTCACATTCAGATGGAACTTCCTGTGCTCCAGTTTGTGCCCATTGCCCCTTGTCCTGTCACTGGGCACTACTGAAAAGAGTCTGGCCCCATCCTCCTGACACACACCCTTCAGATATTTGTAAGTAAATATTAGTTCCCCTCACAGCCTTCTCTTCTTCAGGCTGAACAAGCCCAGCTCCCTCAGCCTCTCCTCGTAGGAGAGATGTTCGAGTACCCTCACCATCCTTGTAGCCCTCCGCTGCACTCTCTCCAGTAGCTCTTCATCTTTCTTGAACTGGGGAGCCCAGAACTGGACACAGTACCCCAGATGGGGCCTCACTAGGACAGTGTAGAGGGGAAGGAGAACCTCCCTCGACCTGCTGGCCACACTCCTCCTAATGCACCCCAGAATGTCATTGGCCTTCTTGGCAGCCAGGGCATACTGCTGGCTCATGGTTAACCTGTCGTCCACCAGGACACCCAGGTCCCTCTCCGCAGAGCTGCTCTCCAGCAGGTCCGCACCAAGCCTGTACTGATGCATGGGGTTGTTCCTCCCCAGGTGCAGGACCCTGCATTTGCCTTTGTTGAACCTCATCAGCTTCCTCTCTGCCCAACTTTCCAGCCTGTCCAGGTCACGCTGAA
>Ga0065711_1033573_pt1 | contig 25257 bp, 13 predicted proteins | sample Hoacrofraction12_FD_59098 | JGI IMG/M metagenome (GOLD analysis project Ga0065711, IMG submission 59098) | Hoatzin crop microbial communities from Cojedes, Venezuela - Epithelial fraction 12 v2 (version 2) | ecosystem: Host-associated > Birds > Digestive system > Esophagus > Crop | place...
CAGGGCGGTGGCCGCGGGGCAGGGCGCGATCCGCCCGCCCGGCCGGGCCACTGCGGGCCCCCCGCGGGGAGGGGGCTTTCGTGCGAGGGGCTTACCTTCACTGCACGGCTTCGCCTCTGTTAGCCGCCTTCCGCAGGCTCTCCAGAGGCAGACAAGGTGTTCGCAGGCTGCAGACCGAAGAGGCAGGGCCAGCTGCTAGCGACGTGACAGATTTCTGCAGGAAAACTTGGTGTACAGCTGAGGAAGCTGCACCGTGTGGGACGTGCAGCAACTTGCAGTCTGGGGTTTGTTTTGGACAGCAAGGATAAGATAGGCGCTCTTTCTCTGGCAGGGGAAAGGAAAAGATGTTAATAGAATCATGGAATCTTTAAGGTTGGAAAAGACCACTAAGATCATTGAGTGCAACTGTCATCCCAACACCACCATGACTACTAAACCATGTCCCGAAGTGCCACATCTACACGTTTTTTGAACATCTCCGGGTATGGTGACTCCACCCCTGCCCTGGGCAGCCTGTTCCAATGCCTGACCACTCTTTCAGTAAAGAAATTTTTCCTAATATCCAATCTAAACTTCCCCTGATGCAACTTGAGGCAATTGCCTCTCATCCTATCGCTAGTTACTTGGGAGAAGAGACCAACACCCGCCTCACTACAACCTCCTTTCAGGTAGCTGTAGAGAGCAATAAGGTCTCCCTTCAGCCTCCTCTTCTCAAGACATCATTCATTCTTCTCCAGACTTGTCCTTGTGTAGAAATGAGCTGATTTTCTGTTTCTGGAAGGCTTGCTTTCCTGAGACTGATGTTCTTTTAACACATTGAATGTATCTAACTTCCAGGTTTGGATGTGGTTGGTGGGTGGGTTATAGTCCCACCAAACTAGAAATCAAGCCTAATGTGGAGTCAAGAAAAGTAATGTGCAGCAATTAGAGCCAATTAGAGCGTTAGGTTGCCAAAAAATTTTCCCCATATATGCATTGTCACACTGAAAATCATCTGTCTCATCTTCCATGTTACTAATGTGTGAGCAAACTTTTATGTGTAATAAAATGTGGGAATAATTTGTGGATTTAGAAGTTTTATTGTTAATGAAACCAGTTGAGGTTTTATAAAAATATCAGAGCTATGCTTTTTAAAATAAAATCACTGGGGTATGAAATACTTTAAAACTTGAATTTATGTAGCGAAGGAGATTTGAGTGTGTGAAATGGCCCTTAACATGTTAGTTGGCTGTTGGAACTGTTGATATTTACTTGGAGTGCAGTAATTTCAGTAGAATCTCACAGAGTGGTCAGTGACCTTGCAGAAACGGGAAGGAATAAGTGTGGCTACAACTTCTGAATTTCTAGCAGTACCAAAATATAATGAAAAACTAAGAAACGCAGCCGCAGAGCAAAGCAGTAGGGATGATGGCAAACTGATTTTTACATAACACAGCAATGAGCAGGCTGGTAAGTAGGTCTGGTACTACTGATGCAGAAGTGGCCGTGGAGAAATAATGAACCAGAGTGAAATATTTTAATGCCTGTTTTTCTGTAATATGGAAGGCTTGTTCTTCTGGTGCACAGGGGCTGTCTCTGTGCTGAAAATGGAGCGCGAGGGAGGCACCTGGGTTCCTAAGGTGGGCTGGGCAAGGGGAGAGCTTTAGTAGTGTGGGGGTACAGAGGAAGTACGGCAGTCCCAGGAAAAAAGATTGTTTACCAGGAGGAGAAAAGAAGGTTGGCAGTTTGGCAAGTGTCGAAGGTGTAGAGTGGTGGCAATTGCAGTGATGCTCATGTGTGAAAAAAAGTTAAAACCTGCGGTTAAAACAGCACCTGCAAGCAGGGGTGTATCTTGCAGCATGCACTGGGGATGAAACCCTGGCTTGGCACGAGTCTCTCAGAAGTTGGCTATGCTGCTGTGAATGAGAAAGGAATGCTTAATTTCCTTTCCCTGGAGAATAAGAGGAACATAATGTCAGAGCAAGCTGGAACTTGTCCCCCGTGTTAGCTGTGTTACAAGCTGTCTTATCACTTGAAGAGCCACATCGTAAATGTGCTCTTGAAAGATTTACTTGCAGGGTGGGCAGCTCTTCTTCGTTCCCATGTGTGTATCAGACATGTAGGCTTGCCCAGTGGTGCCTTACATTATAATTAGAGTGCAACTGATTTTTGGCCTGGGAGTGGTATGCCAAGTGTGAGCTGTCAGTGACATCTTTCTTAACTGCTGGTTTGGAAATATCTGTGAAGGAGAGGCATGGAAATACTGACAGAACTGTATCAGAATAATCGAAATGTTGTAATTAGGCAGCCAAAGTTCATCTGAAAGATTTTTCACCCAGTTGCTAATTAACCCATGAAGCAAGTGAGCAAGGAGAATCGTTGAATCATGGGACAATAGTAAATTAAAGAGACTATTCATGTATAAAGAAAAAGAGCTGGAGATAAAGAAAACACTAGGAATAAGCACATGGATTTCACTGGCCTCTTTCTTTTGCTGTGCTGTATCTTATTAGATGTCAAAGCTTCTCCTTGGAGTAGCTCAACCATTAATTAAACTCATTGTTAATATATTTTTTAAATGAATCTGGGTTTTTTGGGGGTACATAGTGTCTGTATGTTCTATAGAAGAGCTGGCTGCTTGGCACTGCCGAATTCTTACTAATGAGTTAGGTCTCTGAGTAGGAATGGAATTCTTTGAAAGTTTGGAGTAGTTTTTGTGGGGAAAAATGTGTATTATATGAGGGGAATGCTGTTTGTTTTCATTAGGAGTCTCATTAAAGAAACCTGTGTGGATCCCCTGGCTTACTCATTCAGCTAAGGCCTTAGTGTGTGCTGCAAACATTCTCAGGATCCTGGATGAAACAGGAAAGAATAATTAGCTGATGTGCACGTTTCAAAGACTAAAAAAGAAATCAAGAAGTTGTGGAGCGTAGAATGCAGAGAAAACCTTTTCAGATAGATTTTTCTAGATTTTACTTGGATCTCTTTCTGCCTTGGTACTTAACTATTGCCAGTGCTAAAGGAAGGTACCTTGTGGTAGCTGTGAGGGCAGTTGATTTAGGGAGCAGCTGTCCTGTGTATTTTTGTGAGTTCCTATTTTCATTTCCCTGTTTAACCATTACTACTACTCCATACAATTAAAAGGTATTAATTTCATATAGTGATGTGTTGTCAGAGATACTAGAAAGCATTTATAACTCTTAAGTCTCTTTTGAAATTGTCATGTGGTGCTAGTCAGGGAAGTTTTTATCCCCCTTTTTTGCCTTCCTGCATTGTCAAATGTACTTTGAAAGCTTTTTAGAATATAAATTTATATTTATATTTGAACAATTAAAGCCATGATGAATGATCTGTTTTATAAAACAGCAGCGTCGTTCAAATGTGATTGATAAATTACTGTATGTTACTGTTAGTTCCTAGTGGCAATGTTGTTTTATTCAAATACTTTTATTTATCTTCTTTTCTGAAATCAAGTCTGTTTTAGTTAGAGATGGAGGCCATAGTTCTCACAGTTCTCAGTTAATATCAGATTCAAAATAAAACCTGAAATACATATATTTTTGTGATTTATTTCATTTAATGACATACTTCATTTTCATAGGCAAGGCTTTTATACAAGGACTTATCTACAGTGCAAGCATATGAGTACTGATAGTTTTTTCTTATGATTTGACTTTTGCAACTTTTATTACGAGTACAGTGAACAGATAGAAATAGATTTCCCAGGGAAGAGCTTTTGCAGCTACACAAGTTAATCTGCGCAGTCCCTGATGATATCTGTGCATGATCACTTTGATTTCTTCCCTTGTGTTTTCATACATGCCTTTTTCCTTCACTCTTAACTATTCAGTTTAAAAGAGCTGTTTAATAATCTCCTGCCTGTCACACCTACAAATGCTTGGTTAAATTGCCCTTTTGATGTCCTGTGGAATGGAAGAGAATCCAGGTTTAGAGGCAGAATACAGTTGAATGGCCGCAAGTAAAATGTCTTCGTTTTTACTTTTATGTATCTCCCTACAGAGAGAAATTTTGGTCTTTACATTGACTTATTTTTCAACATGTATTTCTTTTTGTAAATATGCCGGCATCTGTATAGACATAGGATGTGTTTCTCTGTAAGTGATTATTTATATGCATATGATCTTTCCCTTTACTCTTGCTTTTTAAGGCATGCGAGATCAAGAAACTATGTTTCAGAATCTGAAGTGTGCAAACTGGAATCTGTACCCTTGGATTTTGGCGATTACCATCCACTAAAACCCATTACAGTGAGTTTCTTTTTGTGCTTTTGGAAAATTAATGTGAATTAAAACTGATCACGTTCCTCTTTTTGCTTCCGTTCCTTCAAAATTATGAAGCTTGAAAGTTGGTAGTGGTACTAGTGAAGTTGCTTTCTATGTTGGTGGCCTGTTATTTTAAAGGCATCAAGGTTTATTCTGTCCTTTACAGAAATTTGCTGGTGCTGTTATGTGTCAAAAACAGTCTCCTTCTGACAAATACAGCATTCCAACTTGTGGGTTTTATTGGTTGCATTAAGTGCTGAATAACGGAGAAGTTTAAAACCAAATTGTTGCATTGCAAATAACCTGCATAATTGCTTGATGTAAGATTTGTTTTTGGGTTAACTTCCACTCAGTTGTATGCTTTAAAACATTTATCATTTCTATAATGTCTGAGAGGCTTTTAAAAATGTGGATGTACAAAAAAAAATCCAGCTTCAAAGAGATTATAGTCTCGTACGCTAATGAATGATAAATGGACAGCAGCTTCCACTCAGAAAGGTCAGTAGGGAGATAAGACAGAGGCCTTAAGAATTGGCTTGATGTTCTAGGCTTGTATGAGAAGAGTAAAGGTGAGACTGACAGAGGAAATCAAATAGAAAGAAAGAGGTTGGAGGAGAGGGAGAAAAACAATAAAATAGAGGAGGGGTACTAGAAAGAGATTTAAAGTGGTTATTCTTATAGTTCTCTAGACCTAGAATTGGAAGGAAAATAAAAAGTGATGGAAATGCTATTGAAGAGTGCCTCCAGATTAAGGGGAAAAGGAGGTGCTTTGATTTAAATGTTGATGCTCATTCTAAAGAGTTCCTTTGGTTGGTCCTTGCTTTTATTGCGACAGCACAATTTATGTAGCATGTATTTTGATGATTAAATGATGATTAAGAAAATAGAGGAAAGAGGAAGCCTTTTTGTTTAATAGTTTTGAACTTTTCATTTAGGTTACTGAATCCAAGACCAAGAAAATGAACCGGAAAGGAAGTACTTCTTCTACCTCCTCCTCCTCTTCTAGCTCTGTGATGGATCCATTGAGCAGTGTATTGGATGGTACCGATCCCTTGTCATTATTTGCAGCAGCTGCAGATCCTGTGACTCCTACTGCTGCCATGGTAACACTGGAGGGGATTTATCTTAACTAAATAAAATTTAAAAAAAAAGAAAACTACAAAGCCAACCCGGGATAAAATGTATTTGTCTTACCAACTAGGAGTTTAATGCAAATGGGAGACATCCTGTATTAGTAGAATAGTGTGTTCTTTTTTATTTGCATATATTTATCAGGCTTGTGTTGACATTTATTTAAATATGGATTTTTTTTTTTTAATATTGTAACTTTTGGAAGGATCAGCTAGCACGTGAACCATTAAGTTGACCTTTATCAGCCTTCTCTTTTTTTTCCAGATTTGTGTTTAACATTTACACTCGTACTCTCCTCGTAGGATAGTACACGAAAGAAACGGGATAAAGATGACAGCTCGGCAGTAGGAAGTGACTTTGAACCATGGTCAAGCAAACGTGGTGAAATCCTTGCTAGATACACAACAACAGAGAAACTCTCTATTGTAAGCGGCAGCTTCTCCAGTTTTATTTATTGTACTAGACCTTTAAAGGATTTTGGATGTTGTTGTTTTGTAATTATTCCATGAGTAAATACTGGTTCTCTAAATTTCACTTTGAGCGTTGTAGAAAGCTGTACCACAGGCTTTCACTTTTAATGATTGTTTTGGAGCCAAGTTTAAAAGAGTGTTGATACTTAAAAGCCATCACTTTGTCTTTTTGTAACAATACAAATAATTTCTGGCCTTATGTCTATTTCTAAATGATCAGAGGCTTAATTAGCAGTGTAATTATCCTATGCATTCCTGGAATTGTAGCAAGTACATGTTTTCTAAAAGTCTGCTTTTTCTGTTTTTTCACAGAATCTGTATATGGGATCTGAAAAAGGTAAGCAGTTTCTTTAACAGTAACAGATTTTGCTTGTTATAGGGTACAGTGACAGGCTTGTGGTCAAGAATAGTTGGAATGTGTTACCCTGCCCTCCCCCAGTCTGACATATAGTTGGATCTATGGTGTTTTTTTTAATAAGACTTCTGCTGGATTTTTACTTATAATAATTATTGAACACAAACCACTCAACCACCTTATCTTGTATTCCTGTAGGCTAATGAATTTGTGATTGTGTTGTGGAAGGAAATGGAATTCACTGCCTTCCACTGTAGCTTAAAGCTTTCTTGCATTTAAAGCGAACAATGATGTTTTGAGGATCACGTTCATCAGCTCTTCTCCTTGCTGGAAGGGAAAGCAAACAAGTCTCTTTGGAACTTGTTCAGTTATTCTCTTTACATGAAAGTGAAATGATTTTAACTGTATGCTGAGTGTTCAAAAAAGAACCAAATGTTAAATATTTTATGGTGTTTCCTAGTGAAGCAAATCTGGGCTAAGTAGTCATAGTTGATTGCATAGTAACTCAGAATTTTTATATATGAGTAAACATGCAGCATTTTAGCTTCTGCAAGAAAATGAAATACTTTTCTGGAATGGAAATCATCAAACACTGAAACAGGATGTTCAGGGAGAGTGTGGCATCTCCATCCTTAGATAGCATTAAATTGAGTAGATATAACCCTGTGCAACCTCTTACAACTTCAAAACTGGACCTGCTGTGAGGGGGAGAGTTGGCCACAGACCTCCATAGGGCTTTTCTAACCTAAATTATCCTATGGTTCTATCCAGTGGTTCTTTCCTTACCAGCAAAACTTGCTGGAAAATACATTTATATTCAGTTTTGCTTAGTTGTCATTTGCTGTTCAAAGTGAATGAACTGTAGGTACATTTAAATGTGTGTCTGCTGGAATAGCCATCAAATGAATCAAACCACTTATCTTCTGTCATGGAAGCTGACTAGTTGTCTGAGTCTGTCAAGCTCCTTCAGGTTTGTTTCCCTTTAGAAGTCCCAAGTGTTTAAATGTTAAAGAAACCCAAGCATATAATTCTTTACAGCAAAACCTACAACTACTGGCTCAGCAGTTTCTGAAAAAGTGAGGACAAGGTTAGAAGAACTGGATGATCTGGAAGAGGTGAGAAAGTTTTCTGATCCAATTGCATCATCATTTTAAAAGTGAAATAAATTTGTGAAGTAAAAATATTTTATGAAACTTTTCAAAAAGGTCCTGATTCTGTGTGTGCTAATGCAGTGTTTAGATAAATATGTACTTTCCATGGGACTTCTCTAGTAACTTCAATCCTTATTGTTATAGGATTCAGGCAGAATCATATTTTTATACCACTGGAAATTGCGATTCAAAAATTCACCTGATATACTGATGTTGATTTACGTTAGTACTGTGTGCAGTCTGCAGCTGCTATAAAACTTCATGGAGCCTAATGGTCTTAACATTGGATAAGTTTAGTTGCTGCTTTTGCAGAAACTGCATACTGTCTACCTGAGCTAGATTAAAGTTACATTTATGTGCTTGATAGAAATACTGAGTACTCAAAATAATTCTCAAACTGCAGTATTTTACTTTGCAAAGATGAAGTGTTCCATAACTTACTTTCCTAAAACCTGAGTCTGTGAGGTACATCTAGAATTGTTTTGCGTAATGTTGTTTTGAAACCTCCAGCTTTTACCTAACTTCAGGTTGCCTGAGCCAGCACAGTTCTATCAGTTGCCTACCACAAATAAAGGATTAGATTCTTTTAGTGGAAAAATTAAGTACCTTTTGTGAAACTCTAATTGTTATCTCTCCAACTGTGATTGTTTTTACTGGTGGTTGTTTCTAGACTCTCAAATATCATGAAATCTGTTCTGTAATGCAGCTTAATAAACTCCTCAAAACTAGTCCTGAAGGTAGTTTTTAATGTTGCTCATACTCCTACTGAAGACTGTTCCAGAAGCACTAATTTTCTGGTTTTTCTAAATGCATTTGTAGTAATTTTGTTCCTGTGTCAGTTTGGTTCTGAAGCTTAAACAATTGTTCCTGCTTCCATTGTTTCACTAGTTAATTTTGGTATGTAATCTTCTTATAAGGTCTGTAACATCTTCTGGAAAAAAGGTCACAAGAATGCTCCAGTACTGAGCATGAAACAAAGATAGTTTTATTGTCTTACTGAGGGTGAAGCACAGATTTTTCTTGCTGTCAACAAATTTCTTAGGACTTTGCTGTCAAAACCTTTTGTTTCTCTCTGGTGCTAGTATGCTTATGTATAGTGTTAGTGCAGTAATTATACAATGAGTAGAATACCACTGAAGTAGTCCAGCATTTCTGACCTCACGGACAACTTTAGGTACCAGCGTGTATGTCTCTTGAAAACCAAAGCAGTTGTGGTACACTCCTATGCCAAACACCTGCAATATTGATGCTGCAGAGGTAAGAAGGGAAAATGAAGTAATTCTGTAACAGATTTTGTAGGTTCTCCCCCAGTGATTTGACTGTAATAACACTTTTCTTCCTTCCCTCCCTCTCTTACTAAGTAGACTTGTGTTTTCTTGCCAGGGGTCACAGAAAGAGCTGTTGAATTTGACTCAGCAGGACTACATGAATAGAATTGAAGAACTGAACCAGTCTTTAAAGGATGCCTGGTCCTCTGATCAGAAAGTAAAAGCTCTGAAAATAGTCATCCAGGTCAGTTTTACATTTTTGCTCGGTACAGAACTGGTGAGTTTGGTGGTGTGGCTTGTTTGATTTCTTTCTTGGGGAAAGAAGGGTTTCTGTTATTTTTCTACTATTTTCTTCTGTTCTTCATCGAAACCCATTTCTTTCAGAGTTTTGTGGCTTCTGACAACAGTTGGATTTTCAACTTTGTTGTTACATATTGATTTTGACTAGGGCATGTGGGATGGAATTCTCATTAAAGAGACTGGGCAAATGACAGATGTGGAAATTTTACCTGGTTAGGGATAATTAGAAAAAATAACATGCAGTGATATCAAATCGTGTCATTTCCTTTCCTCTCCTCTTCCCCCTCTACCCCTTTGCCCTCCCACCCCAAATAATACCAGAACGGCATTTGAACATCTGTTTTCCCCAGCTAGACTTAGTAAGGCAACTAAATGATTTAGGACCCTAGCAAAGTACAGAAATCAACTCCAGATTTTTGAAGTGTTAGGGGTTTTTTGTGTGGTTTTGTTTAAACTTCTCCACAGTCTTCCTCTAGCTCATTTGGGGTGATGGGCTGTGAGGGGGGCAGAAGGGACTGGGACAATTAAATGCTCTGTTGCTTGGCTTGGCCTTTAAAAAAGGCCAGAGGCAGAGTGCATTAGAGGACAGAGGAGATAATGACATCCTTAAAAGCTGTGAAACTGATGTAATGCTAATAGTCATCAAGCAGGGTTATATAAAGTCAGGAATTTTTTTTTTTCTCATGCTGGATACTCTTGTGAAAATGGTTTGCAGTAGCTCAGCTTAAATTGTGGTAAAGACAATAAAGGAAATGAAACATAAATAAAGGGAGATCAGAAAATTATATGTGACCTGGGGTGACTAATGTTCTATTGTAATACTATGAAATCAACACTATTATTCTTTAAAAAAAAAATCCTTATATAGCATTGTGAAGTATGAAAGTGAAAGAGAATGCAATATTAAAAGTCTGGAGGAGGAGAAAAAGGAAATGGACGTACTGTATTGACAGTGCACCAATACGTATATATACAGTGTCTGATATGCAGTGACAATCTATGCATTAATACTTTTGTATATTCTTTTAAAAATGGTTTCACAAATGATTTTGAAATAATGTAATTTCTAAGATGGGTTTCAGTGCTTCCTTCTAGGAGAGTGGTATCAAAATTGCATATGTTTATCTCAGTGTTGCCTCTGTATTGTTCACTTTGCACTTGAACTTTGTGCTGCAGATGCTCACCATTAATTGAAAGACTGGGTAAGACTTAAATAGCTGTTTGAGTAATTAACATGAATACAAAGATCTTTCATAGAGGAGACTATAAGTAACTGATAATAATTTTATACTTAAAAAGCAGGATGAGGTAGAAACCTGACTGAACTTTCCTTCTTGTGGTTCTTCCTAGTAAATAATATAATATTAAGAATGTTGTATCCTCTTAAAGAGCTAAGCAGTTTTCTTGACATCAGGCTGTAAGTATATATGTAGTCTATCATTATTAGTATCACATATTGATTAGTGTGCAATAGGAGGAGTAAGTTTGGCCTTTGTTTTAGTTGTTATTTTCAAAATGTATGCCAAGCTGAAAAAAGAAATTTTAATTTGAATGCCAGCATTGTCTTGATTTAAGAACTAATGATGAAATTACACAAGATCTTTCATTTGGACGTTGGGGATGGAACCTTCAAACTCTGTACGAGGGTTTTACAGAGCTTGAAGTGCAGGAAGAGTTCTGGTTATTAAAGCAGAGTCTGAATTTGTAACTTGAATTCCTCAAGTGCCTTTTTACAAGATACCTTGCTTGTCAAGATGGAATAAGCTAAGCTACTTAGAGTAAGCTGAAGTAAGTTGATTATGTATGTGAGCTCTAAGAAAAGTGGTAAGTAAGTGTTTGTGGTGTGTGTAGGTCCTAAACAGCTACTGAATTACCTTTCTGTGAAGGTGACTGACTTGCCATGCGGTAGGGAAGATTCTGCTTTAGTTGCAAGACATGAATGTTCTCACCTGTCTTTTTGGGGCACTCTGAAGTTCCTCCCTGAAGAATAAAGCAAAAAGACCAAGTGTGCCCCTTGTTTAAGCATGTTCAAATGTTACGATTTTCTTGTTTAAACAAAGCAGTCTTGTTGGGTATCAGATTGCTTCCTGGATTTTTGGAATGTAATGAAAACGTGTTATTCTGTTGAGACTGGAGAATTGTCTCGTGATGGAGGGAGAAGCGACAGAGGTCACAGAGAATACTGTACTTGTCATTCTTAAATGGAGACCAGGGGAGATTTGTGGTCAAAGGCTGTGTTTGGCTCACATAGGGACGACCTGGATTTCTCTCCCCAGTCAGTCGTTTGTCTATTTTCTTGACATTTATGCCAAAGTTTTTGACTGCTGTTCAGTCTGCAGTTTTTGTACCATTTTGAAAAACAAAATGTAACTTAATTAAATATCTTTAAAATACCTTCATTCCTCACTGTGTATTGCAAATCCATGTCATAAATGGTTTCTACCTGGACTTGCATTCAAGGATACTAGAATTAAGTTGGCTAACGTTTTCAGGTGTGACTTTGCACCAGCCATCATTACAGTCCAACTGCCACGATCATGCTGGGTGCCGGTGGGTGGTGATTGATTACAGATTCCTCCCTGGAGCTGACTGCGGACCAGCTGGCCTGTTGCCAAAACGTTTGAACTGGTTGTATGAACCGCAAAGATGTGGTGATAAGCTCATTAGCTAAACTTTTAAAATAGTTTGTTGATTTAGTCTATATCAACGTTTGTGTTTGATATGGGTGTTTAGAGAGATGGTGAGAAACTGAAAAAATGCCCTAAAAAAAGTTGGTTTAGAAAGGAAGTGCCTTTTTGTGCTCTGGGAGAGAATTTGTCTTGTCTGAACAAATGCACAGATCTGCATGGTCAGCTGAAATTCTGCATTGTAGATTAACTTGAATAAAGGAAAAACAGATCTGCGACTAGCTCTGATGGAAATGAAGAACAACCTGAAAAATACAGAGTACCATGATGTGTTAGAGGTGCTTGTGCTTTTGGCTGGATAGTTGTTCCTGTTGGTTCTTTCCATCTGTAGATAGTCATCTGTTCCAGCCTGTCTGGAGTAAAAACAGGAACTTGCATTTCCTCTGAAAATGTTTCTTTTTTTTTTTTTCTTCCCTTTTAGTGTTCTAAGCTTCTTTCAGATACAACAGTAATCCAGTTTTATCCAAGCAAATTTGTTTTAATTACAGATATCCTTGATACTTTTGGTAAGTACCTAATGTGCCAGATTTACTACATAATTGTTAAGAAGATGAAATTAATTTTTTGTAATGTTAGAAAACATCAAAGTTATCTGAAAAGTGCTGAAATGACTGTCAGTTTTAACACAGAACATTTCAAACATAAGCATTGGGACACCAGTGGTGTAAAAGTGGTATGTAATTGTTAAAAAACTCTTATAAGTGAAGTCTTTAAAATAAAAATATTTCATTATATAGTTGTATATAGTTGATACAGTAAATATCTCGAACAAAACCTTGGCAAAAATTGTGATCTCTGCATTTTGAAATTTAAAACATACTGTTGTTGTTATGAAAATGGCAGCCTCTTGACTCAATATTTCATTCTATTTCTATTTGAAGAATTAAAGTCAGAAAGTTTTCTTTAGCTGAATAGGGACTATGAAGTGATCAGAATGTAGTACTGAAGTTTTTAATCTATTTTTATCATCTTTAAATGATCCTTTAAGTGAAATTGTCATCCATTTCACGTGATTCTCTTACTTTTCTGCCATGTTACGGAAAAGATTTACAAAAGTATTTAAAGGTGAAAGGTACTTGATGTTTAGCAGGATATGCTGTGACATAGATCCAGTTGTTTTTTCAGGTCTTGCTTCCTCTTTCTGTTCTTTCCTACTTACTGGAAGTTGCTGAAGATAACATAATACCCAAACTCAGCAAAGACAGGACACCAGCTATCTTTTCCTGGCCTGGGAGAAAGCTGACCTGTGTGCTACCTCTGCACTGGAGGGAGCCAGATAAATTTTTTATCGTGTTTGAAGTGCTAAATTCAGGCTTAATGTTTCGGCTCACTAGAGGGCAGCATAATGTTAGTGTTCTAGGAAGCTTTTTCCAGACGGTTTTAAGGTGTGTTGGAGGGGGAACCTTTGTATCAACATTCTGTATTTTACAGTTTGTTAGCTCATTATTAAAGTTGTTTTTTTTTTTTTCCTCCAAAAAGGGAAACTGGTGTATGAAAGAATTCTGTCAATGTGCGTGGACAATCGTGTCTCTTTGCCAGGTAACTGTGTGTTCGTTTCTGCTGGGCTCCTGGGAAAAAATCATGTCTGAACTAATTTGAGAAAGGTTAAATAGGATCCATGCGACTTTATTTCCTATGAAAAAAGTTCTGATTTAAATCTAGTAATTTTTAGTTTTTAACTGAGTAAAATCCATTGCTTATAGCTTTCACTATTCACAGTGTTTATGCAAGGTTACGTTTTAACTGAAGAATATACAGACAAAGCTGAGAGTCTCAGTTTTTGGTAAACAGATGCTTTTGTTGCTACATTGGAAACTGTTGATAGTTTTGCTTTCATTAGGGAAGAATTTTGGAAGGAGCAGGCTGTCAGTATGATCTTTATAACTTGGGCTCACCTCAGTTTAATTTGACATTGACAATACAAATATATATGGAAGTACTTCTTTAGGAAGGCACCGAAACATTCCGTTCTAGTATGGGCTTTTCCTTGCAATTTGGAGTGTATTAAGTGCATGTCCTTGAAATATGAAACATTCTTGCTCTGTAGTTGGCCATGCAACAGTACCGTTAGGTTACAGTTAAATCCATAGGATTTGAACCGGAAGCCTGAAACCAGCAAATATGTAAATTTGAAATAAACTTACAGAAAATACTTAAATTTGGTTGTTGTAGCTCTGATAAACTGTTCTTATAAACATTAATGAAGGCATACAGTTCCAGAGCATGTCACGATTACTGGGCCCAGTTACCTCAGTTACCTCCATTCTGGAGAGCTGAGGTCATGCTGCAGCTATACAGCTGCCGCGGGCATTGCTGGTGGGAACTTCCAATCAGCTATAAAAGTGAGAGAGAGAAGGAAAATCTGTGTTGTGCTTGCTGTGTGCATGGCGGTGGGAACCCCCGGGGACGTCAGGCCCAATCTCCATGCTTGTCTTGTGGGAACCAAGCGAAACACAGCTGGACAAGAACTCCTGTGGTCCCGGCTCGGAAAGAACGTCTTCCCGTACTCAGCATCTAGCGTGTGGCTTCTCTAGTCTTGGAAGTGGGAAACTGTGGAACAGGAGTTTCTCTCCTTCTAGGGGCAGGGATGGCAGAGCACTGGTGTTGTAAAACTGTCACAAGGAGTTTGTAAGCAGGCATTCAGAGCAGAAGCTCCTTGTGCAGCTTTATCGCTGAGAAAAGAGGGACTCATTCTTCCCAGCCATCTTGCCTCAGACCTGGGTAGATCCCAAGAAGCCTATTTTTGCCTTCCATTCCAGGCAATCTAGAGGAAGGGGAGGCAGTTATCCATGTAAGTGCTTGCCCGCCTGACCAGAGTGCTGTCCTCATAACCCATCTGTTCCACCCCGAGGTGGCAGCTTTTTCCTGCTGGCAGCTAACACAAATAGTCCCAAAGCTCGTGAGCAGAGGACTGCGCTGCAGTGTTAGATGTTTAGCGTACAAAAAAAGTGTTCTGTCAGTATTTAATACTTCCTACTTCTTGCAATAGAGTTCTAAATAATATTGTTTTAAAATTATATTAGCCTTTTAAAGTAAAGAATTTGAGTGCTTAAATCTTTTATACATATGCATCTGTTACAGATTTATGTACATGTATTTGTTATAGATTCCCTATATTTTTTTACCATTTCTGCCTTTTGGGGGGAGGCAGAGGCTAGATTTCCAAGTAGCAGATCTGAGATTAACTTTGAGTGCTTGACTTCAGCTTCTGAAATGTTACTTAGTGCAAGACGGAGGCTCTAGCTACCTCATCTTGCTCTCTGTGTACTCAGCTTTTCCTGCTGCAAGAGAGAGCTGAGAAACGTATTGCCTGGTTTTACTATGGTGCACCTAATTTCTTTTTGAAAGGAAAGGAATATAGTTTTAAACCTAGAATGAAAAGTAACTTGTTCCTAGAAAATATGTAACTATTTCTGGGTTGTTTTTTTCCCCAGATAATTTTTCTCCAGAGAGTGTTAACGATACGGCTAAAGAAACTTGCTTAAACTGGTTTTTCAAGATTGCTTCAATCAGAGAACTCATTCCCAGATTGTATCCTTGTCAAATGAGACTCTTGCAGTGTGTCTGCAGGTTTTTCACCGACTTTTCAAAAAAATGAACACGTTTCTTTCAATAAAACCCACAGCAATCTGATGTTTGTACTGACTTTGTTTTGTTCGTTTCAGGCTGTATGTTTTACATTTAATTTTGAGTCATGTTTCATAGTCAACTGAATGTTGAATTACTGGCTGTGAGCAGCATGGCAGTGATAGAGTTGATGTGTGAAAACTTGGGAAACACTAAAAATTTTATAGATAAGTCATAAAAATTAACAAAGTGTAGTGAGATTAATTACAGAAGGCCTTGAAATAGTTTGTTCAACATGTATTTGGTGTATAAGTTTTGTTTTGTGGTTTTAAATGCCATGCATTGTAGTTTTGTTCCTTAACTTGACTTCATTTTAGTTACGTGGAAGCAGCAATACTGAAGTGCAATAAGTTCCTATCCAAAACGTAAGAGTAAATGTTAAGTGTGGGAAAGAAGTGAGTGGGCAGGCGTGTGAGCTAATTTAAGGAGTTAGGGTGCAAGTTCCCTGATTAATGGTGGCTAGGGTCTTAATAGCTCTGCGGAAAAGCAGTACCACGGGGTTCTGGAGTTTCTGATGAGAATGCCACGGAATACATTCAAGGTGAACTGTAATACAATTTGGAATGTGATAGTGCTTGCAGTTTTGGAATATATGTGCTATTGTGACATCAGGAGTTTGCAAATTAAAAACTGCCAGCTTCAGGTGGTGGAGGGGGTAGCAGGATTGTTGAGATGAGGAGTCTGGCAAAAAGACAGGATAGAAAACTGAAAGGAAAATATTGATGTGTTGTATTGCTAGAGAGGGAGTTGGAGAAACAATTTAGGAGCAATGAACCATTATCTATTGGAAATCTTGGTATAAGCTTCTTATGTTGCCAAACAGTGTCAGTTGCTGAGCTGAAAATGTTCCTTCACATGTAATCGTGCCTTTTCAGTTATGTTTTGAAATGAGTGTTGTAAGCCAAATTGCTACTATAGTGACAACTTCATTATCCCTAAAAAGTAGTTCTTTTACTGGAATTGATGGGCCTCATCTCCAGGCACTAGTACAGCTCTGTCAAAAAGGACCTGTGGGAAAATGAGACATACAAGGAGTTCTGCCAGTTCCGCTTCAAGTGAATGCTTTCTTCACACTGAACTACAGCCCCCCTAGAACTCTGCTGTTCCTCCAGACTAGAGGAGGAATTTTTCAGTTGTGCTGGTCTTTTACAAGCCAAGTGTCCAACCTGGCTATCTGCACTTCTCCTGATGGCAGATACTGCAATTTGACTATAGGATATGTGTTACTATACACATAAAATTTTACTTCTGAAACAAAATTATGTGCTAATATGCTTCTTGTTTGGTAGGTGTTTCTATATAACTCATGCTCATTTGTCAATCTACAAGGCAGCTACTGAAGTTACCTGTAGGTGATATAATTCTGTTATTGATTGTTAAATCTCATTTTCATTTCTGAAAATTCTTAACAGGGGGATTTCAGAATGCCTCCCGCGCTTGACGTCTATGATTAGAGGAACTGGAGATCCACTGGTTGCAGTCTATGCAAGAGCATATCTTTGCAGGGTAGGCTATCATTTAACACTTCAGATCTGTATCAAAGATTTACTGCAGCTAGCTCTGCCACTAAAGGAAAATTTCTTTTAACTGCTGTTTTTATCTGAAGTAGTCAGCAGCTTGTCTCTTCCTTCTAACAAACCAAAAAATAAAATTTCTCTTTTGTTCTAATAATGGGGAAATTTTCTTGAAGGGTTTATAATAAGTAAAAATATTTTTTTGTGCTCCTTACGCCAGTTTTTCATCTTCAGATAGGGCAAAATGTTAGGCACCTAAGTGGAAGGAGAGTTTGGACTTTGAGACTACATGCTGTTTGATTGCTAGGTGCTACTTTTCACAGTTAATATATGCACTTTCCCTATGCTTATCTTCCTCCTTTTACTGCTAGAGTGTATGTGGCAGGCAGAGGGCTGTGTTTAAAGATGGTTCTCCTCACATCAACTCAAGTACCTGTGAGCAGTGAAGAAATCAATGTCTACCCCAGTGCCTGCACTGCAACAAGCTAGATTCATTGTACACAGAGAGTCTACGATGAAGAACATTGAAAAGTCAGTCAAAGTTCAGAAATTGCTTAAAATCATGTGTATTTATTCCATGGACAGAATGAAGCAAGGATACCAAAGGAAAATATGAATACACACATAGAAATAAAGTATTGATAAATAATGCAAGGTGATACAGAAACACAAGGCCTATGTGGTAAAGCTGGAACTGCAAAGGAAATTAATCTATACAGGACTGTTTTCAATAACACAGATAAAAAAATATCAAAAAATAAAAATGTAGCATATTCTAAAGAAAGGAGAAAGATGCAGAAGTGGATGAGAAGTGTACTCCTCCAGAAAATGCATTTTTGTCTTACAGTTGAAGGAGAATCATAGGTGATAGATGCTGATAAATTTTTTCTCTTTCTTTTAATACAGGTTGGGATGGAAGTGGCACCACAACTCAAAGAAAGCCTTAACAAAAATTTCTTTGACTTTCTTCTAACATTTAAACAAGTAAGCAAACAGGGATTTTATTTGCAAAATCACATAAATACACTACTTAACCAAACTACCGCATACTTTTTAAAAATCTTTGAAGGTCTTAACTCTAAATTTATGGATGTTCCTGTACCCAGGTACAGTATGGGAAATTTTACATACATTCTGATAAGTTGAAACTGCTCTATTCAGCATGTTTCCATGCTTTAATGATATATGCTATGAGATTGACTTTTTTTTTTCCCCAGCATGCAAGGGATGTTTCAGAGTATCTGTGTATCTTTGTGAGCTTGTCTGTTGTTGTTTCCATTCGTACACAAACTTTGTCCAGTTTATCATAGTACCTGTGAAGTACCTTTTCACAGAAATATGTTTTTGTCTTTTATTTCAACAGATTCATGGGGATACGGTTCAGAATCAGCTGGTAGTACAAGGTGTGGAGATTCCTTTGTATTTGACTCTCTATTCTCCTGCTATAGACTGGATTTTACAGTGTATCGCATATCGTGCTCCTGAAGTAAGTAAGCATGGCAATGCTTGATACTAAAGTAAGTAAGTGCTGGGGTGAAGAGTTAATTTTGTGTATTAAAAAAACCCCTCAGTCAGTACTTACATGAGTGTGACAGTGAGTATAAAGAGCCTACACACAACTGTCTATTTCTGTCTTCTGTACAGGAAGAATGTTTATTTCCACAAAGCTCAAATTAGACTACTTTAAATTCATATGCGATGTTACTGTTTGTTTCTTGCTGTCCTTTAGCTAGTTTAATCTTTATTTCCTGAATTCATTAGTTTCCTCTGTCATTGCATATATATAAATAATTTGAGTAACTGTAACTTTGTAATTGCTTAGCATAGTCAACAGGCTATTTTAATCTCAGTCAGTCTGTTTTGCATTCTGTGGCAGAGTTGGTAATCTTCACGTCTCCTGCCAGAGGTAATTGACCTGGCTGGCAAATAGTAATTGTTTTGAGGAAGTGCCATGGCTGAAGGATCGCAAATTTGACTTCCATAAAATGGTGGTTTGGGTTAAAATGTCACTGTACCTATTCCAGTAGGTGTGTTTTATGTTGTACTACACCATTGTGTTCTTGTGTTGTAAATACAGGATACGATAGGGTTATTGGAATGTGTTGGGTAGGTAATAAAGCCAGCTTTTAGTAGACTTCATTAAAGCAATTACAGCTGAATTTATTTGCAGAGTCTTTACTCACTAATTTTAACAAGTAATTCTTCCAGGTTCTGCTTACTGAGATGATGGAGAGATGCAAAAAATTGGGAAACAAGTAAGTACTGCACGATGTAGAAGACACAAATATGTAATGAGTACCCGTGAGTCCCTGTAGTAAAATTCTGTCTCTCCCTTTTGAAAACACTTTTTGGATGCATAGTATAGCTTTTCTTCTCCCAGTAGCTTACTAAATCATGATGATGAACATATGTTTTCCAGAAATCAGTTCTAAAATATGGTAGAGTACTTGTAGAGCAAAAGTTAAATTAACTAACTTGATTGCTGCATTTTGGCTCCTAAGCCAAAGTTTGACATGTAATGTGTTCTCCGTCAGCCATGTCTCTGATTCCTGGTTCTGCTTCGTTTTTCCTCTGTTTTCCTTCCCTTCCATTCCCCTAGCCTCCACTGGTTGTAGTCAGCCCATACATGCATTTTGCAAGGGAAGTTGTAAAGCAGCTGACACCTCTGGAAGATTTAGGCAACTGCTTTTGCCAACATTAGAATTAGTATCCCAAATGTCTCCTAGAAGTCTGTGTGCAGGCTAATCAACCTTCAGTGTGTAGTTCAGGAAGATGGTCTGAAAGTTTTGGATGTACTTTCTGAGCTGTGTGAATGTAATTTGGCCTGCTAATGAGCTAATCTCAGTTCATTTTCTTGGGTGGGTGGGTAGGTAGGCTGAGTTCTGTGCAAGTTTTCAGCTGCCTAGTTTTTTCTGATGTGCTTTGCACTATCCAATTCTGTAGTGGCTGAGGAACTAAAATATGTTAAACACTTAGATGAGGAATCCCAGCTTTAGCATTCTGTGACTGAGCTAAGGAGTGCACGGAAAGTGGGATTTTTAAAAATGTGATGTGAAGATGCTATTGTATCAAAGTCTATAATACAGGTAAAAATAATCCGCGTACCCTGCTGTATTAATTATTTTGTATAGGTGTAGGTTTGTTTTGTGGAACTTATTTTTAAATCACCTTTTAGCATTTCTCGTTGTAAAGATGGGCTAGGTGCCTCCTCTGTGTGCCTCTTTGCTCTCTGAAGGAAGGACAAAATGTTGAATATAATGAGGGGTTGTTTTAAAGAAATGTTCTTGGGACTTGTCTTTTTTTATTGGGAAGTTGAATAATCCAGTTTAGATGATCTAACAAGCACAGTAATTTTCTTTTAAAGTGGAGTTCTGTGTTTTTATGTCTTCTCATGACTGTCAAAATATTGCAAAGCAAGAGGCAGCGGTATATAAGTCTTTAAATAATCTCAGTATGTTCCATAAACTACATTGCAGCCATCTAAGTGAAAAGTGGCAGCCTGCTTCTCTGTATTGCAAAGCATATAGCTAGTGAACTGGAAGTACTTGTCTAATGACAAAATGCAAATTCCAGTCAAATTGTGATGGGACCACTAATGCTCAGTCAGAACCACAGGGGATGCTGTACTATTTTAGGTGCTCCATAGAATTTCCCTCAAGGTAAAATGCCCCATATTTAGACTGTCTGTTTCAGACTAGTGAAGGACACTGTTTTACGAGGCAGATTCTCTGCTAACTCATGGCTGTGTTTGCCCAAAGGAATTGCCTTTTGAATGATACTAGACTTTGTTATGTTTGCATAATAATATTAATGAACTGGTTTTTCCATTCACACAATAAGTTCACTCTTCCATCAGTAACTTTGGCTTGATAGTAATACAAATACAGGTCTAAATGATCAATCATAAATGTCTAAATATGTCATTGACAGTTATCATATGGTAATGACTGTTTGAATTTATTTTAATCCTAAGAACATAGCCGATAGAAATCTGATTTTTATAACACGTACAAATTTTAATTCAGTGAGAAAAACTTCAACAGAGATTTGCACTACCAAAGTATACTTCTGAACTGTAGTTAAAAAGAGGGAATAAGTTTCTACACGTCAGCTACTGCTGGTTTACTTGATCTTTCTAGCAAACTTCTGGTAAAATGATGGCTTCAAAAAACCTGTGTGGAACAAGTATTCTACAGGTTGGGTTACTTTTTCCTTATCTGATGGCTTAATGTTTTCTTGTTTTGCTTATGCATTATTACTCCTCATCAACGCAAGCTGCATTTGTGAGGGTTTTTTCTTGCTTCTCCACTTTATTTTAAATGTAGAATAGATGCTGGACAGTTGTTAGTCTAAGAAGTTCAGATTCATGTAAATGAAGGGACAACAAAATTTTAGTTGGTGATGAGCTGTATTGATTTGTTATCTTCATTGTAGTGCTTTGCTGTTGAATTCAGTAATGTCAGCATTCAGAGCAGAGTTTATTGCTGCGAGATCCATGGACTTCATTGGCATGATTAAAGAGTGTGATGAATCTGGATTCCCAAAGGTAACTTTCTATATGTAATTTGTGACAATTCTTGTTTCTTATCTGACAGAGTTCTTTATACTCTTAGTTGCCTACATAACTTGCACATCATTTAAATAAAAGGTGGTTTGATAAAAAAAAAAAATCTTTCTGCACAGTGTGCCTGCTAGGGCAGTGTTGGATGGACATGCATCTTCTGCTTTTAATTTAAAATTTCTCACTAACTTTCAGCATCTCCTCTTTCGCTCCTTGGGATTAAACTTGGCATTGGCTGATCCTCCTGAAAATGATCGCCTTCAAATATTAAATGAAGCCTGGAAGGTTATAACGAAGCTGAAGAACCCACAGGTGAGCTATTGTCCGTTCTGTTTCACTACTTATTCTGTGTTTAGGGCAAAACTGTAGCCAGTTGTTCAGTGAGCATATGCTTGGCATGACATGCTTTACCTTTTCGAGATACCCACAGTTGTCAAAAAATATGATACCTGGTAATACCTTCTATGATCACTGTTGTTTTGAGCTCTACTTACATACATAAGCAACTTCTGAGGTTTGTCATTAGTCTGCATGAATCATCCCTCAGGAGTTATTCTTTGAAGTGTGTTTTTTGCATGTGTGTTTCTCATAACCTCCTGTAAATACTGATAATCATAAGACACATGTATTTCTAGGATTATATCAACTGTGCTGAAGTGTGGGTGGAGTATACATGCAGACATTTTACGGTACGTGAAAATCACTTTGTTTCCTTTGAAGGTTTTCTGATACAGACTAAGTGGCTATATTAGCAGTTTGGTATTAAAAATGGAAAAGCTATGACTATTCTGTGTAAGTGTGTAGGACTTCAGTAGTGAATGAAAAAAATGTATTTCCTTTCATGGAAGATGAATAGGGACAAAAGCAGCTTTGAAGGAGTCTTCACCACTGGCAGATGGACCAATTGAAGGAGGGATTTACTGGAGCTATGGCTTAAGTTCCTGGCTTAACTAGAGCTCTGTGGAAAGCTGATGCTTTGGCAAATGGAAATAAATTATCCGACTGGTTTTCAGTGTCTTGATTTATGTGCTGATTTCATTACTGTAGTTTGTAACCTCATTTTTCACTACACAGAAGCGAGAGGTCAATACAGTTTTGGCTGATGTCATCAAACACATGACTCCTGATCGAGCATTTGAAGATGCTTACCCACAGGTAAAGAACTTATTTTGTGAAATCTAAAAAAATCTGATGTGCATTTTCTTAGATTAAATTAATTCTTAAACATTGCTGATGTCTCGTACCACAAAATAATTATTTTTAAACACTGGCTATAATTTGGGAAGCCTTTTGGAACAGTGTAATGCTGTGATTTGTTCCTCCTTTTTTCCCTGCACATCTTTCAGTTCAGAGAAAGGCTAAACCAGAATGATTTATGTATTTAGAAGTAGCAATAGGTAACTCCTACGTCAACAGTGGTATTCTGCTGAAGAAAATTAGGCATCATGGCAGGCTGTTTAAAAAGAATTAAACCGTAAAATAATTCATGTCTACTTAACATTCTTAAGGCTTCAGGGAATTCTCATGTCCGGTTCTTGAGACTGCATGCCAGGTGAGATATGGATTAGTTGAAGAGGTTCTAGAATAAGGTTTCTGTGGTTACTTGGAGGGTAGATAAGGTGCCTACAAAAGAAGGCTTAACAAACTGGTTTGGGTTTTTTTGTTTGTTTAGTTGTTTTTTTTTTAGTGTAAAGAGCTGGAGGACATGCAGACTACAAATCAGAAAAATCTGCCTAAGTAAAAAAATAAAAAACATACAAAGCCTGGATAGGCTGGTCATTTTCTGTTCATAGGTGTTCTGAAGGGCATGTTGGAAAAACATCTGTTAGGACAAGGTCCTGTGCAGCCTGCTGTAGGCAACCCTGCTTTGGCAGGGGCGTTGGACTAGATGACCCACAGAGGTCCCTTCCAACCCCGAACATTCTGTGATTCTGTGAACAGCATATCTGTAGTTGATCCTGCCTTGGGGAAAGAAACTACATCGATGAGTGCTTGAAGTGTCTTCCAACTCAGTTTTCTGTAAATAACTAGAGAAGCGTAATCTATGGTGTGAATAGTCTTAATTTAACTTGTATTACAATCATTTCCCCCCCTTTTTTTCTTTTTTTTCCTTTAGCTGCAGTCAATTATTCAGAAAGTTATTACCTATATCTATGACTTCTCTCTGCTTTTTTCAGTGGTAAGTGATACTTTGTTTAATAAATTTTTAGAAAGAATTGTTTTGCACTGTTTCTGCAAGAGAATTTACCGGACTCGGATATTTAGATTGTTTGTAAGCTCACATAGTGAGAGGACTTTTTATCAAGTAGGGAAGTGCAGAAACGTTTTGGAAGCTCTCTGCTTCTTACTACTTAAGTATTTGTTATTCTAATCCCAATTTTCTATACTTTTTTTCCTTAGGCTGTTAGATTCTCTAAGTTTGTTTGTTATGATGGCATAAGTGACAATCAATGGAAAATACCATACCATTTATTTGTGTGTGTGTTTGTGTAATTGCTGATAGCCGCTTCTGCGTTATGATGTGTACTTAACATGCTCTATCATAGGGCTTAAGTTTAGCACTGAAACAAAGTGAACCTTAGAGGTCAGAGACTGTATATGAGGTAGAGAAAGAGGAACAAAGACAGCAGGTGTCAAAGTACCAGTTGAGTAAAATTCAAGACTGACCCTGTGGATTTGGAGTCATATTTTGTTCGCAAATTGCTCAGATAATTCTGAAAAAGTTACCCGTGCTATAGTCTTGAGATGACAGAGAAACTAAGTCTTTCAGTATCTTAACAACTTAAACCCTGCTCTTTGAACAAAATTTGAAATGTCTTGGACCTTCATAAGTTGCCCTGGATGCATGCAAAATGGTTGCTGGCATGTGGCCTGTTTTCATTGTTTTTAATATCCTACCATTTGTTCCCATAGATGTCTGGATTTGTCATGATCTTAAGCTGTTTCAAGTGTATGTTGCTTTTAAAAAATTTGCAACATCTGATTCAAACAGTTCTGTGTTTTGTGTTTTATCCTGGATCTCTGCAATCAATAAATTGATACATCTTTCAGCCATCAGTGCTTTTCCGTTCGTTCCATTCTTTCATCCTTCAAGATGAATTAGTCTTCTAAAACAATTAAAATAATTTTAACTAAAACAGCTATGCTTATTAAACTTATCCAAAAATATTTATTGTTTTGGTGTGTTGTTTGTAAAATACCTAATTTTACTTGTTTATGTATTTGTACTTTCAGGAGAAATTCTTGCCATGTCTGGATATGTTCCAGAAGGAAAGTGTGAGAGTAGAGGTTTGCAAGTGCATTATGGAATCTTTTATTAAGTAAGTGGAGAATATTTGGATTAAATAAACGCTGGAGGATCTGGGGAATGTATTCAGAGATTGCTAGGGAAGATGTGTCAGTATATAGGCCACTTAGCTTGTGAACGCGTTCCAGACTATGGGGGGAAAAAAAAAGAAAATGTGTCAATTTTGTTAATCCATTGATTGACTATTTAACTGTTCACAAAGAATGGAAGTAATCATGTTGATCACAGAATCACAGAATAGTAGGGGTTGGAAGGGACCTCTGTGGGTCATCCAGTCCAACCCTCCTGCCGAAGCAGGGTTACCTACAGTAGGCTGTAGAGGACCTTGTCCAGGTGAGTCTTGAATATCTCCAGAGAAGGAGGCTCCACAACCTCCCTGGGCAGCCTGTTCCAGGGCTCCGTCACCCTCAGAGGGAAGAAGTTCTTCCTCATGTTCAGCTGGAACTTCCTCTGCCTCAGTTTGTGCCCATTGCCCCTTGTCCTGTCGCTGGGCACTACTGAAAAGAGCTGGCCCCATCCTCCTGACACCCACCCTTCAGATATTTGTAAGTATATATTAGGTCCCCTCGCAGCCTTCTCTTCTTCAGGCTGAACAAGCCCAGCTCCCTCAGCCTCCCCTTGTAG
>Ga0065711_1033574_pt1 | contig 25256 bp, 12 predicted proteins | sample Hoacrofraction12_FD_59098 | JGI IMG/M metagenome (GOLD analysis project Ga0065711, IMG submission 59098) | Hoatzin crop microbial communities from Cojedes, Venezuela - Epithelial fraction 12 v2 (version 2) | ecosystem: Host-associated > Birds > Digestive system > Esophagus > Crop | place...
GTCTACCCAGCCAGTCATGTCATCGTAGAAAGCTATTAGATTGGTCAGGCATGATTTCCCCTTGGTGAATCCATGCTGACTACTCCTGATAACCTTCTTTTCTTCCACTTGCTTGATGATGGCCTCCAGGGTAAGCTGCTCCATCACCTTTCCTGGGATGGAGGTGCGGCTGACCAGCCTGTAGTTCCCTGGGTCTTCCTTCTTGCCCTTTTTGAAGATTGGAGTGACATTGGCCTTTCTCCAGTCCTCGGGCTCCTCTCCTGTCCTCCAGGACCTCTCAAAGATGATGGAGAGTGGCTCAGCAATGACATCTGCCAGCTCTCTCAGCACTCGTGGATGCATTCCATCGGGGCCCATGGATTTGTGGACATCCAGATCGCTTAAGCGATCCCTCACACAGTCCTCCTCGACCAAGGGAAAGTCATCCTTTCTGTAGGCTTCTTCTCTTACCTCAGGGGCCTGGGATTCCTGAGGGCCTGCCTTGGCACTGAAGACTTTCTCAAAGATGAATGTGTGTTATAATACCTGTAGTTTAAGCAGGGAAATTTTTATCTGCCCACACGCTACAACTGTTTCACTTCAGCACAGATTCTAATAGCATATCCTTTCTCCTTTCCCAAATAAAGATCAGTGGTGCCAAGACCACAAACTGCCCTCAATAGCTATGAAAAATCACACTGAAAAACAGTGTGTTTATTTCATACAAATTTAAAACCAGTTATGACTCAGCATTCCAGTTGCTTTTTTTCTGAAACGAAGTGATGTGGTGGGTGTCTGCCTGTGAACATCAATGTTACTTGCTTATTCCTTAAACTCTACTAGCTTTTTTAGTCTTTTAATTTCCATTAACTAGAATGATTTCTGTATGCACTGAAAAATTGCAAGTAAGAAGAAAACCTAGAGAACTGATAAAATGCAGCTTCAATAGTATGTTTTTATATTGTGTATGCTAATAATGTTTGTCTTGTATTTATCTGGGCATCAGTGAAATAACAAGATGACCATTGCTGCAAGTTTAGGAGAGGGTCTGTCACATGTAGGGATATTTCATGCTTAAAGATGCAGATTTTGAGAGGTGGGTTCTTCATTTATTTTTAACTCACTTTCACAAGGTTTTTATTTAAAAGAGAAATGTGGAGGTAGATAACTTTATTTTGTTTCTACTGAAGAGCCTCCATTTGTTAGACCTGCTACCCTAAATTATTAAGTACTTGAGGACAGGCTCTTTTGTGTTGTATGGAAAGTGACATCCATAACACCTCTTAACAGCAACAGCAGCTGAGTGTGTTATCTGCTGTGAACTTGAGTGGGAGTTTACTTGCTGATGACAAGTTGTGTGTTCTCTATACTGTTTGTTCTCTGCCTGTGAGTAACTTCATGCAAGGTGAGCTGGAAAGAGAAAACGGGTTTCACATGTTTACTAGGATACACAACTCCTATTGGTTTTGTTTTGCATCTCGAACTTGGTAAAATGGCAATCAGTACAGATTTCTGAATGACTTGTTTTAAGAGGCTTCTGCCTGTTAGTGTTAATTGCCGTCTTTCCTCTGAGCATGGTCCTGCAGCAGGTTGATTGGTCACGACTGAAGTCAAAGCTCTGGAGCGAAGAAGAAATCAAACATTCGGAGTGGGGGAAGAGCAGCAGTATGTCCTAAGGATGATCAGAAGTCAGTACATAAGAGGATTGAAGCGTACTTACTATTAAGTGTTGTCCCTGTTTTAACATTGGACTCGCAGAATATGGTGGAAAAAAAGACAACCTCCACGGAGGTGTTTAAAATGGCCTCAGCCAATCATGCAGGAAAGAAAGTGGAGATGGCACTGACTTGGAGACCCAGAGTGTCAGTGAGAAAATGAAGCAGAAATTGAAGGGTGATTGAGTTCTGTATTGCCCTATGGAGGAAAATGAATATGTGAAACAGTCATATCTAGCACTGCTATGACAGGAAGTTCTTACCTGGAAGTAGGTAGACATTTCTTAGCTGTTGTGAATTTCTTTGAATTCACCTTCATCTGTCCCCTCCTATAACAGCTTCCAGCAATCTCTAGCGTGAGTTTTAAAACTCGGAGAACTACTTCTAAGAAATAATCAAGTGATGCATGGTTTTGATTTCATCCTTCTATTTGTGAGCAAATTGCAAGGCTCCTAAATGGACATCTTTCAACTTTACTGTATTCATGTACCACTCTTTATATGTGATATTTGTGAAGTCTGCTGAGCATGTTGTTATGACATGACAATGCAGTCTTACAGGGTTAAAATGTCGTGATGGCATGGAATATAATTAGAAGACTTTCTTACTTTGATGAGCCATAGCTGAGGCTCTTATAAATTAAAATATGTATAATTTCCTGCACGTTAAACTAGCTGCAGATCTGGGATTGGCATTTACATTCACCCCTGCAATTGGAGCTGATAGAATGATTCAAAAGGGATTTGTGAGTAAGTGTGTTGAGCTGATGTGCTCATTAGTGTGGTTATGTGGTATCAGGAAGCCTAGAAAGTGCAGCAGCAAATGGACAGCATGGCATGCAGCAATGTTACTTCTCCTTCAGCTGTTAACACCCTGTCTCTGGTAAAGGTCAGCACAATTTAGCTTGTTAGCCGCATTGCTGAAGTGCATATGTAATGAAGAAGCAGGAGAAAAAATGACCATCTTCCTCCATGTTACCCTTGCACTGCTTGAAACTGTGCTTAACACAATAGTTCTAAGTATATAGGACCATATGCAGAGATCACCCCTCAGAAAACTGCAAACTGATTCTTCTAGTGTCCCTTCTTACGTCCCCTCCCCTACTCTAGCAGACTCATATCTGACAAATTCATGATGCTGAACCCTCATATCTGTTGGGTATGTAGGAGAATAAAGACTGTGGTGTTTAGGTTAGGGAGTGAAAGTTACAGCCGTTGTAACAACTTCCAGCTGAGGAGTGAACTGTTAAGCCATTTGGTTTGGGGATTTTTCCCCACCTGGTTTGAATGTATTTCCCACCTGGTTTAAGTGCATCAACAATGCATTTAAAGACCCCAGTAAACAAACACTCATGACAGACTGCATCATGTTGATGCAATTCTGTAGTCTTCTCTTCCAGTGCTTTCAAAATAAACGCCTGGAGTATTCGAGTTCTCTCCTCCTCCCCTATTTGCTAACTTTCATCTTATAGTTTTAAGGAATTCTCAGTGAGCACTGTTCCCCATCTAAACATATTGCTCGATGGAATTCTGACATAATATTACATGGTCTTCTGGCTCAGTGTATCCATAAAATTAAGTGCATGTTGCATCCATGTAGGAGGGGCTGGAGAACAGCAAGAACTGCTGTCCCCACCAGCTTCCGAACAGTTCATACAATGAAGTCTGGAAAATATCACAGAGATTGGTATCTTCTCATGGAGCCAGTGTCCCACAAGAGGTAAATGCTTAACTCTAGAGCTGTTTCTATGATTAGATATTAACTGATCTTTGTAGTATTGATTCTTCTTATGTATTAATTAGTATCTCCTGGCATTTTTATTTTGTTTTCTATTAAAAAGTTGGCTGTTACCAGTATCTTACACACTTTGGAATTACTTTTGCAGGACTGAAGACACAAAATGATACATCAATTCTGTTTTGAGTATGATGTTTCAGATTTTTTCAATCATCTTTGTCTTCTGGACACAGTTAAAAGACAGTAATTTTGATGATTTATTTACTAGAAATAATATAAATACTCTTTAATATAATAATACATGGAATATAGAGTACTCTTTAGTATCTTTTATCACAGCATACCCTTACTTTACAAATAATTAGTCTTGTAGAACCCCTTTGGAAGACCCGAGAGCAGAAGTCAGACATTCTGAGATACGGTCCTGATTTGGCAGTGTTTCCTATGGTTACACTGCGCAATGTGTTTACCCTTTAAAATACTGGACCCATTTGTGAAATACATATAATGCAGTGAGTAAAACATCAATATATACTGCTGGTTATAGTGCAATTGTCACACAAACTTGGGTAGTTTCATTGAAATAGATTCAACTACAAAGATGTACATCAAAGCCAGATCTCTGAAAAGGGTGGAAATAAATGAAATACACAATACTGTACATAGAAAGCTTGCAGAAAAAACAATGCTGTGGACTGTGCAGGACAAAGAGAACTGTTTTCTACCTTTTGTCATTTCCTCTTCAATTCACAGCAATGTGACAACAATTCCATTTAAGAGCATTCAGCATCAGTTCTGTAGTAACCCATGTGTTTGTGTTTTGAAAAAGGCTTTCACCTTATATTGTTAAACACATTAAACAATTCGAACATTAAAGCAAAAATAGAAAAAAAATCCATTTTCTTATCAACATGTTCTCTAATTGATTTTATGTAAGGGTTCTTTGATGTCATAAAGTATTTGACAAGATTTACGCTTCCCAATTCCTCAGCTTTGTGACTTCTATTACCTATTGTTTTTTCAGATATCACCTGTAGGAACAGTTGACGTTATAACGACTGTTAAAACCACACTGTGCTGGATAACCTACCACATTCAGAACATACAGTTTGCATTCATAAATACAAACTGAAAGTAAATCTCTGTTGCTAAATCGACTAGTTAACTATCTACAGCTTCAGTCACCCCTGCACTAAATACTATGAAAATGATGGGTTTTACTTAAAGGTTAACATGTAGTGAAGCTGTCTGAAGCAGAGAGCACAGGAAGCTTTTCAGGACCTGACTTGAAACACTTCAGTCCTAGAGTTTCAGTGCACGTATATCAGCATTAAAAACCACAACAAAAATGCTAAATGGACACGTGAAATCACAGTACAGGCTCAGAGATGAATGACTGTGGTAGAGGTGCGCTACTAAATGAAAAAGGCAGATTTGCAAGTCATGTATAGACAGCCATTGGTTAGAGGAATGCACCCCTCTGGAGCATGTAAAAGCAAAAATTATCTGAAGCAGCAGGGAAAATGTTGTATGCAGATTGTATAATAAGTTTAACGGGGAAACTTGTTTTCCTCTTGGAGAGTTTCCAACACTTCTTATCATTAGTGTCAAGCAAGGAGTTGCCATTACCTCCGAGATAAAATCTTGGCCAAGATAAAATCCTGGAGGTGAAGATCTCTCCTTTCCCTGCTTTTTTCAGAAAGGAAGGAACGGTTCCTAAATCCTGTTCAGCCTGGTCTGTCCCCAGAGAGCGGCCATCTTCTTATAGTAGATTGTTTGAGCATTTCCGGAGAATAAAAATGGCTTTGGGGAATGAAGATGCGGCATCTTGAAACTGTACATCAGAAAAATACTGTTACTGCTGTAACGATTTCCATTTATTTACCAAGTTGTCAAAGGGCAAGCCTGTAAGATAAGGGATAATGGAGTAAGTTTTGATGTTTCTCCTGTACTCAGCTCTATGGGCTGACATGCTTTCCAAACTTTGTACTTGTCTAATTTAGCCTCTGTTGGCGTTATTAGCAAATTTTGATCTACTTTTCTAGAAGCAGAAAAACCTGAGTTCATTGCTTTCAATTCTACTCTCCAATAACCTACTTGTATGCTTATGCTGACGTGAGATTGGTTTCTCATGTAAGAGAGAGAGATGCTTCTAGAGTACGATTAATGCTTAGGAAAGAGGAAGATAACACAGACAAAAAGTTTCCTCATAAACATCCCAAATACTTTCCCCCGTCTCTTTTACTGGTGAAAAATTTCATATGCTGGAAACACAACATTGAAAATGCATTTCTTCTGGCCTTTTTCTGAATGTCTTGACCTACTTAGCCTAAAGCTGCGTGAAGAGTTTGATAGAAATAGCATACTGGGGAAAGAAAACCAGCTGTATGTGTTCCGTTCTGTAACTCTCTTCATAGGCAGTTTTTTCTTAAATTGCAGCTCCTAGATACAGACAGCTCAAGTGTGTGTCTCTAGATTATAAAGTTCTGTATTCTGCTGCTTGGTTTCATACCTCAGCCCCAGAGGTCAGTGGTGGCAGTATGATCTAGGGACACCCTGTCTTAGTGATGGGAGGTGGAATCGTCAGCACCAGGGCTGGAGATAAGAGTCTGCCTCTGTGCCCAGCGCTATGAGCAGGGCACTCCTTTCCCTCAGTAAGGATGAGCGTGTGTTGGAAGTGGGAGTTAGAAGGCTTCATGATTATTTTCACAAGTACATAGTATTATGCCAAAAAAATATTCTTGGGCAGTAAAATTTAATCATCCACACTTTTAAGTCAACTATCATTGTCCCAAACAGTTTACAGGCTAGTTTAGCAAATGAATATGGGATAAGACTATTCCCAACAGGTTGTTTTGATGTAGTCACCCTGTTTCAGGGCAAGTTTGATATTATGGACATAAGATACATTTACGTGCTAGTGTAGACATAGTCTTATCTGTTGGGTTTGATGTCGCTTGAGAGTCAACATGACTAGGCTGCTTAAGCAAAACAGTTAGCATAACTGAACAGGCCGCTGGAAAGGACAACTAAGAATAGCCATTGCAAAAGTTCTAATAGTGCACATGGTGTGGGTTAGCAAAAACAAGATGTGTTCAAGGACGTGGTGACGGCCTGTTGCTATTGGCGTTAGTGCATAGTTACCAGTCATAAGAGAATATGGGGTGCGTGAACAGCGCGTGATTTATGTCTGTAGCCTATCCGAATAAGCGTGATCGCGTGTACAGATATGAAAAAAGTATATAACCACGCAAGCAGAGCAATAAAGGGAACTGACTGTGCATTGCATCAATGTGTGAGAGCCGTTCCTGTCCCTGCACTGATACTAAAACTGGGCACTTATCCCATATAATTTCCAACTAGGATCCTACCATGCAGCCACCAGTGTAGATGATCCCATCTCAGATCAACCATATGGCTGCTGAGAATTGTGCCATGAGCCATACCTATACCTGTCGACTTTATGCATTGGCTTAGCTGCTTCCCTTTCACCTTTACACTTTTTCAGTGCAACCGAAGGCCTGACCTCACTGCTACTGTATAGTAATAACATTGCACTCTTTAACCTTTGTGAAGCTTTTCAAGTCCAATTTGCAAGATCTGGAGAAATGAGTTGTGGGCTAATGGCTTTTGGTTAGCATTGCATATAGACAGTCACTTAAAGGCTTAGCAATGTGATCGTACTTCTTCAAGAGGACTGAGCTAGCTTAGACATAAATATAATTATTCTTAGAGAGGCTGGCCTCTCTAGATGAAGTTCTTAAGAATCTGGTGACTTATCCTTCAGTATAGAGGTCAGGCATGATTACTTTCTGCATCAGTGCATCTATTTGCAGCCTAGGCTATGATCTGTCAAATGTTTTTTTTAATACCTCTCTCCTGCTAAAAATGCATGAATAAACTCAAAGTTGCTAACACATCTAAGTCAGTCATTAATAAGGCTAATTATATAATTGCAAGCCTGAGTTAGTTCTTTTGACTCATATTTTGATATGCGTGCTGCTGATCAAGTTTCATAGACGTAAGCAAGGCCAGAATGAGTTTCTCTTCAGATGTATAAATAAGATAAATGCGTGAGAGAAAGGGCAAAGAAGAGGTAGGAAGGAAATCCACTAATAGGTAGTTTTTTTCCGGACATTAGTGAGGTTTATAATGTAGAATGACTATTCTGTTACTGAGGTCTGAAAGTGACTTCCTAGTATCAGTAAAGTAAACTATATTTAGTAGCAACTGTTAAAGATGTATGTGCCTGGGAAGTGAATAATATTCTCTGTGAACACAATATGCTTACAATACTCTATGTTGTAGGGTTACTTTTGTAGAGTACTTGAAGGACTAAATCTAGTTCCTAGATCTGTGGAAAACACGAGTAGCAAAAGCTCTCTAATTCAGTGTTTTGCTATAAGGTATTATCTAAGAGTAGCTGATAAGAATTCTATTTTCTTTTAGGTTAATGCTAAATTAATCGTTACTTTTTCATAGGAAGAAAAAAAAAAGATCCTGTAGTGCTTTCGTGCTATACAATGTCCCATTTCCATTTTCAAGGCATTCAGCTATATCTTTTTTATTTTGCTATCAAAATCAGATTATTTTCTCTCTCTGATTTTAATATTGGTATGGGCTACCATTCCCTTGTGAATATTCTGATGCAAAAAATGTTTCTTAGAACGTTAGGTATTAATGTTGTTGACATGCTTCTGAAGGTGGCACTTAATAAAGCATTGTGCCTACTGCCTACTGAATTGCATTTTAAATTAGTGGATAATTACGCCAAGAGTGAGATTCCCCCAACACTAACCACGTGGCTTGCTTATGCTGGAAGATTCTAAAAAAGCATCATCGGAGACTTTGTATGTTTGGTGGAAGACCTTTCCCATCCCCTCTGGCTTTCTCTGTGATCCAAGTGAAAATATTGGAAAGTTACTGAATCATACTAAGGGTAGCGGGACTCTCAGTTTTGCTTGTATCTCTTAACCTGCATGATGCACCTTCAGTTGCAATAACAGCAGAATTGTAGCTAGTTCTTGCTTGGTCCCACACATTATTTTGGGAGTGGAGTGCATCTGGGAATCTATTGTTTAGGATGGAGCCCAATGCCATGGCACTCACTGCAGACAGAAACGTCTGCACAAAGACACATCTTATATAGCTGTTGGAAAGGGATTAAATGTTTCTTCAATTAGACTAAAATGATCATAATAGCTTCCATTGTCAAAGGCAGCTGTTCTGTCTGTACTCTAAGAAAAGAGTGGAAGGAAACATCACTGTCACCACAGAATATTAAGACTGTTTTCAGAGTAACGATGTATTTAGTAGTATGGTAGTAACTCCTAAGATGCCTGTGTTGTAAAATGGTTAACTGCAAGCTACAATAAGAGACAAACGAACAGGGAAGCCTAAAATATGCGCTAACCTGAATCTTCACCAAAACTACAGGTGAATCTGGAAGTTAGTAAAGCTCTGGCTTATTAACAGATATGGGGACTTTAATCCACTGGTCAGGGTTGCAATAGCCCTCAAATCAGTAAAAGATGACTGAACCGGCTTTTGTCTCGCCCAAGGCTCGTATTCCCAAATACAATGCATTGTAGTAATTCACTCTGAAGGACAGAAAGTCAGAGATCAAAGTGGCAAGAACTGCAGAAAAAGAATTACTGACACAGCCTCTAGGATGCGGTAAAAAGGCGCTGTGTGACAGAGAAGATAAATGCTCAGGAACCTGGCAGCGGGAAAGACTGAAATCTGGGGGATCTTTTGCAAACCAGCTTGGAAGACTCCGGAGCAGCTTAGGAAACATGACGGCACACATCCATTTAGACGTATTTCCCTATTGTAACATCACAACTACATTTCTTTCTAGCAACTGCTTAGCTTTTGGGAAAGAACTGCAAGTTTAAGGGCGTGTCAGTGAAGGAAGGGCTAAGAAGAGAGGCCAGTGTTATAATACTGGGGAACCTATACAGCAAAACGAAGCACTGTCTAATTTAATAGCTGAACAAGGAGGATCAAATGAGAGTAATTCTTGGTGTCACAAGTCCATACCTTTTGAAGAGAAATCTCAGCCACTACCACACGGAAACTCTTCCAGAGAAAAGAATCGTGTGAACAACACTACCCATTTGATGGATATGAAGCCAGTAATATGTACTCGTCTGGTGAGATCACAACAAATACCATCAGCGAGATGAGTTTTTGCCACTAATGTAAACTGATTGTTATTCTAGATGGGATAATCTGTATGCAGTGAATTCAGGGTGAGTCCAGACCGGCGGGACTGAAGAGCCTTCTGGAGATCAAGAAACTGAGAAGGTACTCAATCACCATTATTCTAAGAAAATATTGTTTCCTTGACATCACAGCCTCAAGAAGTGTTTTTTTGCCTTTGCACAGAATCATGCCACGGAAGAGGAAAATCACCTTGACTGGTTATAGTTATGCAAAATTTCATTAGCAATAAGGCTACAAGTAGATCATCACAACCTGTAAACTAGATTTTAATATATTAAGCATAAAATAAACCAGGATACATTAAAAAGAATGAAGAGGTTAAAATTGCAAATGGAGAGAAAGCACAGCTGTAGCACTTCTCAGCTGAAAGGGTTGTTTAGGGGCTAGCAATTTTAGAGCTTGAGTATACATGCGCACACACACACACATATTTTGAGACCATGCTATTCTTTCTTCCTGTAGTTTTGAAACTGTAAATAGTAAAATCATGAACGTTCACTGGGATTTTACCAATGGGAAGACAGAGAGCAAATGCTTTCCCAAGATCAGTATCAACTTTGGCAGCAAGTTTGTGCTATGCATATCTGTAGCAGGAGGTGATGGTGGTATGTGATTTTTTTAATTGTTATGATTATTTTTCTCCTTCAGCTCAACTTTAATTTTGTTTCTCTAACAAGTGGGACCAAAAATATGCAGCTAGTGACCTTGCAGAAGGAGCTTTCTTCTCTTCTATAGTACTGCTTGAATGGGTTTTTCAGTCAAGCTGCTTTTTGGTTATAATGAAAAGAAAGGAATAATTAATGTAAGTTTGCTCCCTATTCTGCCCAACCAAATAATGTGTTTGTTTATTTTACCTATGTTAGTACTTCTAAAACACATCCCATTCCCTAAGCCTCTGGGTGCATTTACATCTTTAGAAACATAATCAATTAAACCTCAACCATTCATAGCTGTCTGTCTGTATTTGATACTGCCAGAAGACAATCATTAGACTAAAAACTACCAACAGCTGTATCGGAGAAGGAGGCTGACACCACTCTTGAGGTGGACTTTGTTCTGAACACGGAGAGCTGCCTATGTTCAAGTCCAGTGCCTCAGCAGGGAGTGTGTGAGGGCAGGGAGGTGCATATAAAGCGGTGACAGAACTGACCTTTGGTGATTTGGGGTTTCCAGGCATGATTGCTAAGTCAGCATGTCTCAGCTTTTCACTGCCAGCTGGACACTTCAGCATGGTCTGATTTTTTAGAGGATAGGTGGGAGGCGTCCTTTGAAAAATCAAACTTCTTTAATGTCCTGCTGAAATAGTATTGCTTACTGTGATTTACAGAAAATTTGAACTACATTTTTGCAGGATTTTTTGCTTGGTGGTTTTTTTTTTTTTGCATACATAGTGCCTCTGATTTCCCTCCAGCATTTCTTGAATGAAAAAATCATTAATTTATGAAGATGCTGAAATGGGATAAATAAAAATATTATGTATAAATACCTAAAAGAAAGTGTATGTGCTATATAGCAACTTGAGCCGTCATTTTAAAGCAGTGTGCCACACAGGAAAGGGAATAAAATTAAACCCACTCCCCATTACGTTAATGGCTGTTTTGCAGAACATGTATCGTACTGCTGCTTTTGCTATCTCTCTTTTTTTTTAATCTCTCTGTTTTCCCCTTTTGTCTATTCATTTTTTCCTCTTCCTTTTATGTGTTATGTCATTCTTTCTAAATTTCTGCCTTCCTCTCTCTTCTTCAGTGGGGCTTTGTTTTTCTTTTACCATCTCTCTGAATTTCTTTCCAGCTCCACCACAGGCTTTCAGGGCTGTGTTCCTGTGTGTCCCTCCTACGTCCCCTGACTCATGCTATCCCTCTGCTGTTTTATATTCTTGCTTCTACATCTTCTTGTCTTCTCCTGTAATTTTCCTGTTATTTCTTCTTTTCATTTATGGGTTAAAATACATATGAATATTTTCTTACTGTGGCAAAAAGCCAGTCTCTCGTCCAGCTGTCCCTGGCTTCTGTTCTCGGGCTCAACCATGGACTTCTGGGGAAAAAATCTGGCCTACTCTGTCAGGACGGTTCCTCTTCAGCGCATGTGAATCACACACCAGCTGAGGAGACGGCCGCCTCCTTGTAGGTGTCAGTGTCCTCCCCGGGCACTGCAAGGCACACCATGACCTCAGGGACTGCACAAGCACAGGGGTGCAGCTGTGGCATGTGTCCAAAATCCCTCACTGTGGGGCACAACAGCAGAGTCCCTTGGCCCCTCTGGTAAATCTGTGTTTGCTCTTCTCCTACAGAGGAGGTGGAATACGAACTAGGGCGGCTTTTTCATTCCTTCCCCTGGCTGATTTGTAGCTTCGAGTCACGTTTCTTGTGAGATGGTTAAAGCACAGCCAGCAGCCAGCTTTCGAGACCGAGCTATGCCTGTGGCTACAGCAGGCACTGAAAGGCACAAGTTCCTGCAAACCAATGCCCTGATAAATCCCATAGGCTTTTTGCTTTCCTGTTCAGATCTCTCCTCTCCCAGGGAAGAGCAGTTCAATGTTTAGGACACTGGCCTGGAATTTAGAACAACATTGAGAAAACATTTCAGGTGTCTACTGTGCTGCAGATGTTTTGTCTAAGTGTAGCCACTGAAGTTCTCTTTGCTTCAATGTATTCTCAGTAAAATCTTTCTTTACCTCCTAAGGGAAAGGATGAGACTTTCTACAGACTGTGGGCAAAGTGCTTAATTATCCTTGTATCAGAACCATATATACACATGGTCTAGTTAGATCTGGTCGTGGAGGAATCTTACCTTAGTTTTCTGCAGGTCAGGTATTCTGATATGAAATTCTTTCCTAGTTAATACAACCACAATTTTCCCCTGTAGCGTCCTCACAAGAAATGAAGTAAACACAAGTTGTCTATTGTGTGAAACAAATCCAATCTTGGGAAAATGAGGTATGATAAATATAGGGAATATGTTTGTTGCTCAGCTGACTCTGTATTCAGCAGTTTGCTTAATTTGGATTCTGGCTGGGTTTTATCCGTATTGAAAGATATGAGATTCTAGCAAAAAGGTGTAAAACAGAGCAGCCAGTGTGTGATGGTTATTGGGTATTGTAAAGAAGGATATGGACAAAACCATGAGAGAAGGAGCTCTGCAGGAAAGAGCTTCTTCATGACCTGGCTGACATCAAGGTGGGAGTGAGACTGTTTAACAGAAGCAGAGAATCTCCTCTGGGACCTCATCCAGCCCTTGCTCTAAATGGTACAAAAATATCTTGACTATACCTAAAAATAAAATGAGTATTATTTATTTTTAAAGAACAGACTTGTCTTTGCAAAAAAAATCTACTTGGTTCACATAGTTCAAATCAAATCTTGGTTGAAGCGATTTATTGTTTTATCTATGACATGCAATTAACTGGCAATTACTGACTATACATTTAGTATCAGTATCCGCCGTACAACAAATAAACCACAATAACCGACACTTCCAAAATATTCATAAACACCTACAAGTTTCTAAACTTCCTTTTGAAGTAATTCTAAAAAATCCTGACATAATTGTCCCCCTGCCCTGCACATTTATACATATACCACCACCCCTCCCCAGCCTCCCACGCTCAGTACAAGCGGGTCGTGAGGGTCACAGCTCCCCTTCCCTGGGAATGCAGGTTCCCCTGCTCACACACCTCTTTCTGGGGATGCGTATCTGTGCTGCTCACTACAGTCTGCCAATCCATCCAATGCAAAAGCACCCTGCAAGTTAATGCATGCCCACGGAGGTGTGGGTTCCTACACGTTGTACCCAGTCCACTGGCTGGATGCTCACCATGGACGGAGAAGCTGCTCCATAAGGCCTAGGCAGAGACAACCACACTGGCTGGGCATTCTGTCCATGCTAGACCAGGCTTTGGCTATTCTCTGTTTCCCTTCCAGGATCTTTCCCCCATGTTACAGATATTCCTGTTTCCCTTTTATTTCTTTTCAAGTTGATTCCTTCTTTGTATCAAAAGTCAGTGTAATTCCCTTGTTGTTTTTTAATCTGGCTGATGGCTATCTTCCTCTTTAACTCCTTTCTCAGTAGCTACAGGATTAGGTGCAAAGAATCTACATCAGAACATTGTTCCACCCACGCTGACTAGCTCTGCTAACAAATAGGATTAAATAGCTTGGTTAGTATCTCTGTCATGCCATCTTGCTCTGAGCTAGCTTCTGAGACTGCTACGTTATTCTGTGTAAACAAAGAGATACAGAAAATTCTCACAAGCAAGAAAGCAAAAATGAAAAACACAACCCATGAGGCATGCCTGTGAGTAAGGGCTAAAAGCACCTTGGCTGTCTAGGGAAAGCCAGCAGTGTTGCGCTCTGGTTTCTAAGAAAAGCCAGTCTGAGCTTATGCAGATGAGGTTCGTATTGAATCTTACTGCAGTTTTTCAGTTGTACAACCCATTCCCCTGCCAGAAATTTTACCTGTCTCTCTGGAAGACTTGCCAGAAGAGGACATGTGCCTGCATTTCAGTCCCTCCAGTTTATAGGCTGGCATTTTAATTCAAACTCTCCTTCTCTTCAGCCGAGAGGCTGTCTTAAAGGAAAATAAGGAACAGAGCAATGCTAATTACCACCAGTTACAGGATGAAGATTACAATATTCGTGGGAAGAGGTTGGAATTAAAAGCCAGGAGCAGCAGCACCTTAAAAGACACAAAGAACCATCAGACCTCTTTTGCCAAAGCTCTAACTTGGCATTAGGGAAGTGTAGCATTAGATAAGATTGGGTATATATACGAACTTCTGATTGTTTTAAATACTTTCAAAAGCCGGGCATTGATACTAAATTATAACTGATGCTAAAGAAACATCTTTCATTTTCAAAAGTCTACTGATCTATACTGTGTATTTTCAAAAGAAGGAACAGCAAGGTCTGATCCCTAAATAGGATTCCTGCCTGATAATAATTGTCTGTTTAGGAACCTAGCTAAACTTTCCAGAAAATGAGGAATTGATACATACAGAGAATAATTCAAGTCTACCCAAGTGAAGATGAGAAATTCGTATGCTCAGGGACACCAGAAAGAAAGCAGAATTCAGAGCTGTTAGTAGTACCATAGCTTCCCCGTGCTGGTAGCAATATGAATAGCAGGTAAAAAATGGGGAATATGAAAAAAGTAAAATGTCAGAGTGGGGTGAAAGTGTTGCAGGGGAAAAAAGGTAATACAGCCATTCTTTGTAGTTCTCTTTGTTCACTTAGAGGAACAGAACAAGGAAATATGGAAAATGTTTTGGCTGAGAAAAGATGAGCTACTGGGTTTGTACAATGAGGTAAGTTAATATTCAAAGAGATTTTAAAAGATACAGCTTTCTGTACATACATAACAGAAAAGGTACCTTGCAAAAGAAGTGAAATGGTACAGTAGAGCTACGTGCTGAAACATGCAAAACAAAATACAGTAGGAGATCTTGTGGAGGCTGAAGAGATCCCCAAGATAGGCATGGATAAAGGTGTTGAGGGTGCCCAGCGACTGGAGGTGAAACTAGATGCTTTCTAAACTGAATTCTGCAATTCAATGAAGTCTGAAACATCAGCAGTTGCCACTCAAAAGGGAGAACTGGGGCTGCTGAGAAAATATCTAGTCATCCTTGAAAGGAACAGGGCCAGCCGACCAAAGGAATGAAGGCGTGTTTGAATTGGATCTACTGTGCAACCATCAGCATAGGCAGTCAGCAAATGTTGACAAATTCCATATGTTCAGCTTCTCAGGTGATGTAGATTATGAATGATCATCCTAGTATCTGGACAGCAGTGACAAGTGATGAATTTCTAAATGCTTTTGAGAGCACTGAATTAGGCTGATTTTTTGAAGAGACTGCTGGCATTCTTCTGTGCTCTTTTTCCTATCACTCACAACTGTCTGAGCAAAATAGTGGATTATAAGCAAACTTTGTAGAAATTAAATAAATAATTGTCCTAGTGGCAGATTAACGGCTGACTATGTGGTAGGGAAATGAGGATCCCTAGTCTGGAAAGAATCCACAGGTCGGTAGTGTGGACTCTTTATGTACCACAGACCAGTCCTATGTTTATTTAAGGTATGTTACATCAGTGAAATTAAATAATGTTGGATAACTTTAAAATTTTAAATGCCAAGAAATTTCAGTATTTCACTATGAAAGTTAGCGATTTCATTGGAAATAGAACAGGAAACCAGAGGAAACCTCAAGAAATTGGTTATAAAGGTCTCCGCTTTTTTTAACTTTTCCTCAGAACATGGCTAGTTTGTAATCACCTCCATTTATTTCATATGAAAGCATTTATTGCCATATATGTATGCACAAGTACAAATACACACATATAAAAGATACCTTAAAAATTGGTCATATCCTAATGTATGAACTTCTCAGAGGGAGCTAATTTGTCCACACAAGAACATGCTGTCTTGGTGTAAAAAAATACATCAGGCACTCTGTTGGTATTCAGCCATGCTGCCATAATGACCAGAGATAGCTGACCAGCTCTTCAGCTGATCCCTCACCTTTTCATCAGAGATTAACAAATGGATTGACTGATACCCTGATTTCTAATGGGGATGGGGGAAATGACTCATGTCTATTAGCTCCACAGGGCATTTCTGGTTTTACAGACTGGTTTGAAGGCATGGAAGTATCCCAGCTAATGGCACATTAGTATGGCACAGTGCACAAGCTAATGAGCCTTGCCTCTTGGGGGAATCATTAGGCTGAGGGCAGTACTATTTTGACATGAGTACTTTGCTCCCAGTGACATAGTTAACTCAATGATGCTAGCTTGGTGGGAGGGGGCGAAGTCTCTGAACCATCCAATACTATTACATGGTGTGGACTGGCTTGCAGTACCTCTAGTCCTGATACTTAGGTAATCTAAATTAGGTTAAATTAAATTTATACCTAATTAAATCAGATTGCTTCTGAAATTGTCTGTTATTATATATTGGATCCAGCTTCTAGTCAAGTCAATGGGTCATTCCACGGACTTCACTGGGTATTAGATCAGCCTTCAAACATTTTCATGTAAGAGCAATAACAACAAAGTGAGAGAGGGAAGAGAAGGAAATGCAGATCAGCCCCTGGCTTGGCATGTTAGGAAATTTAGGCAGATATTGCAATAACACCACACTGTCTTATCTTCAAAGGCAAAACAGAGAGTAAAGGCTCAGATACGACAATCTATGCAGAGAGAGCTGCAGGGCTGGTTAGATGATGAGAGACGGATTTTCATGAAGATATACCATCTGACAAGAACATGGAATCATTTTAGAGAGTGGTGCATAATGTGCTGGTTTTTTCAGACGTTTCCCTCCAGCTACACAGAGACAGGAAGGACATCCTAGGGAAAAGGGTGTTAGCTTTAGTTCTGAAGAGATCCTACCTGAATTTCTTGTTCTGCCACAAACTTTTTGTGAAAACTTGAGCAATACACTTAGTCTTAAATCCACAAATGTTAGTTTGGTTTCCTAGTGCCAGTTTTAGTCCCTCGCTCCCACTGATTTCCAAGTCACAATGTTTTTGTATCGGTGCCGGGCACCTTCTGATGAGTGCAGTAGCTAAGCACCCTTGCAGTTCAGCCCCTCGGTTTTCTTTTGTTTTGATTCCCCCTCAGTAAGAAAGGAAAAGAGGTGCTGAGAATTGCAGCTGTTATTCAGACTAGCTTTAAACTCAGAGGGTTTGGAGAATGGTTGCACCACTGTTTTTTTTTCCTGAAGGAGCATTTAGTACAAGGTTTTTTCCAATTGCTGTGCGTCCTGTGTTGCAACGGCTATGCTGTTGGGGTACAGTGATGATAAGTGTATTTAAAGAGCTTGAGTCTACACAGCTAGCAAAGGTAAGCAGCTGTCTAGTCTTATTCACCTAAGAGTAATAAACACAAGGAGAATTTCTTGGTGTTGCCATCCAGGATATGTCTGTATTGCACAGCACAGTGCCATATAGCCTGCATACTTGGGCTGCCTCATACTGAGTGGAGGCATCTGCTTCTGCATACTAACAAGCCCTGCTGCAAGTCCTATACTAATGTGGCTACAGAGCTTTTGAGAGCTGGCTTTACTCATTGAAATCCAGCCTGGGATCTCTGTAAGGTCCAGTATCTATGAAGATGCAGGTCTCAGCAGATTCCTAATGACTGAAGACTACATTTCATTACTTTTAAACTATTATATTTTGTTTGGACAATTGGTCTCTAAACCCTCATTATAAGGCTCCTATATCCACCAAAGGGTTGAGGAACTGCTTTTTAAATAAAGGCAGACAGGTCCTTTGGTGTGTAAATCACTACAGTTCCCTTTAAATCAATGAAGCTATTCCAGTATAGTCAAGGTGAGGATCCTATTCAAAGACATGTAAGAGAGGTGACACGAAGAATAAGTTTTTTATAAAACTTTCAACATTAGTCTGAGTCTGTGCCCATTTCCTTTGAAATGAAAAGTCTTACTAAACTCAGAGGGAACAGAGCAGTGCCAAGGCTGACAGCTGTTTGAGAAATCCCGTCCCTCAGGCCAAGAGTGCCTCAGATTGCTCTCTGGTAGGAAATGATTGACTGTGAGGGTTCAACAGTGTGGAAGGTTCCTTCTTGTTCAGCGGTGACAAAGCTGGAAAACTCCGTACCATTCAAAAGGCAGGAATGGAAAGCCACAATAAACCAGATGACCACAAAGTGGCGTATGTCCATTGTATCCCCAAGTGCTGAAAAAGACAAGCTATAAAACCTCAGTTTCTCCCAGGAGTCTAAAATGTCAGTGTCTAATCGATCTCAGAGGAGCATTTTGGATGTCTGCTTCCATGAGGATTTCAGGTGTTCAGGGCCAAGCTGTTCCATGTTGAAGCTAATGTTAGTACATGCCTAGAAGCACTTGCTATGTGAGTAGGAGTATCTGCTGATCAATAGTGGAGTCAGACAGCTTTCCAGTGTTGATTTAGTTGACCTTCACTGACCTTGCTGTAGTGCACCCAAGCTCCAATACATGCCAGTACAACATAAATAACCCAAAGAATTTAATTAAAGAAAAAATGTCTAGCAAAGGGGCATAAGTGGACACCAAAAAAAAAAAAATCTCAGATTCTTCTATCTCAGAAGGCCTTTTGTGTAATGATACAAAAAAAAAAAAAAAAGAGAAAAGGAAACTTAAGTTCATACATTAACTTCTAAAAGAGCAGAGAATGGGTTAATGTAACTGAAGAAGATAAGTATCAGGGTAATTTTTAAAGTGCTTTTTCTGCTAATAGAACTGAGCCCAAAACACCACCAATGTGCTAATGTAACTTGATCAAGCTCATTATATAACAGCATGAAGACTTTTTGCTTATCTGCTGGCCTCATCATCATTCATTTGCAGTATGTTCCAACTGACTACACTATACATCAGTAGTTATGTTCTATATGCAATAAAATTACCGTATTACATGTTTTCATTGATATATGTATATATACTTCACGAGGACAGGAAACTTTCTATCATTCTCTCACTTTGCAAGTGCTTTCATTGTGAAAACAGTTTTGTATAGGAATTGTTTCAGGTATCGTGACTGTGCCCTTAGGTTATCAGATTCTTGACAAGAATGCTAAGATATCCCTCAGTAATAGTTACTTACCTCAGTGGGATTTAACAGGTCTTTCTGAAAGCATAAGGGTATATATTTTTCTGAATGAGGGTCTCAAAATGTAAATCTTAGATATTCCTTACCCATGATTCACAGGCAACATACTGTCTTTAGGACCTTCTCCATTACGCACTACCCTAGGGAATAAAAATGTTAAAACTGAAGCTGGCAGGTAGAGAATAATACAACATTGCCTGCAATATATTTCTGTGTTTTGGCTGGTAGACCAGAAATGGGAATCGTATCTATATGGAGGTGGGCTAACGCAGGACATAATTTTTAGCTTGTACTGTGCAAGCAGCTCCTCAGCTCTTTGGAGTTCTCTGTGACAAAGACAGTCATGCTGGCACAGACATTCAGGAGGCCATACTTCAATGCTAGAATTTAGGGGAGCATACTGTGCATGCTATGTTTTGTAGAAAGCAGACGGATCCCTGTTTTCAACAGCACAGTCCAACAAAGGTTGCTGTTTGGAGCTTTAAGCGGTGCGTCCATATATAATTTTTGGTAACTTCTCGGTTTGCATCAATAATGAAATCTTAAAAATGAATAGAAAAAGGAAATGTCTTTAAAAAGTTAGGAAATAAACAGGAAGTACTGTTTTGGATAGGAAACTTTTAATGTTAGCATTCATATCATAACACACGCAGTGCCAGTTATTTGTAATTATCAAAATATAGAAACTATAGGCATGGGGGAAAAATGTGAAGATGGAAGTATGCATGATGTGGGACATAATGTCTAAATTACTATTATTTCTGTAATTTCCCCTTTAGTGTTCCTTTCACAGAGGAGAGCATATTTTTCACCACTTTTTGAAGTTTCACTAATTGTTTTGTTTGCTCTGTTCAGATTCTGGAGAAGTTTGATAATCTTAATACCATTGCACGGCCCAAAAACAGTAGCCCCAAAATGGAAGCAGCTTATTATGAGACGTTATCTTCACACCAAGGGACATTTCAGGGAAGTAAATAGCAGTTTGTGGAATAAAGCAATTGAAAATATGCAAGTACACTCACAAACAGATGGTGTTTGGAATGAGCTGGATTCTTTTTTGATAGCTCCAGCTCAAAATATTTGATTCAAAAGTTCACTCTGCAATTTCTTCTCCCCTAATCCCTCCGTAAGCTGTAGCAGTCTTGAAGGTTATCTGTCGCCTCAGCTTGAAGATAGGCTTTCATTTCTTGAGTATGATCTTTCTTTCAATTAGACCATATAAAATGCCAGATATGCTGTTCTGTTAAAAAGAAAAAGGCAAAGAAAAAACGCCACCCAGTTCTGCACACAGCAGTCTTCGGATTCAGGAAGTTATACTCTAATAGCTCCAGTAAGCCAATGGGGTGTTTCTGTAAGAAATTAGAAAAGCTAATAATATGCCTGGTTATGATGAACTCCACGTGTTCATGGAAGGTTATTTTTATCAGAAACATGGAAAGATTTCAAACACCCTTACAGATTTAAAAGGATTATTCCCACTGGAAGAAAAATCTGGTAAAAACCAGCCAGATCCATCCACTGAAATTTGTAAATGTACATTCCCTTTCCTTTATCCTATTGCACTAAGGGAACAGAAGTTTGTCACGGTCAATAATTAGCATATGCCTGAGTTCTGGAGGGACTGAAAACTAAAGAGAAAGGGATCTGTGGTGTGCATTGGCTTGGGACAGAAGAGCTGTACCTTGCATTCTGATTTTCAGAGATGATCACTAAGATAGCCAAGGTTGCAAAAATAGGAAGTGTATGGATAGGCTGAAATAATGACCTTGACTGAAAGGAGTGAATACAGGCTCCAGTTTGACAGACTGTCTGTATACATGCGTAGTTATATGCTATATGCGAGGAATCCCTGACTCAGAGAGGCATTGAAGGGGACACCAATTGTCCTAGCAGGGGGGAGAGGGAACAGTTCAGGTACATGACTTGTCTCTTTGGTGAAATCATTGAGAAACATTTTTTACCTAAGCTTGTTACTTGTCTCGTGCCCATTTACATGGGGCATAGTTTTGCCTGTAAAAGCTGAACGTGCTGCTTTGTGTGCCTCGTCCCTGCTTGGTCCTGTCAGAGTGCTCCTAAGGTCATCCTCAAAGACAAACTGCCCACCCGTCAAGCCCAGACCAGCCCTTGATATATGGAGTCAGCCGGGAGAGCACCTAAGCCAGGACGTGCACAGTGACCTCGGGCCCTGCCAGCCTTTCCAGAAACTGCTCCAGGCATCCCCGCTCTCATGGTGCCTCCCTTCTCATGAGCACCCTAAGCAGAGCTGCCACAGCGGGACAACACATGTCCCGGAGACTGCAGCTACTCTCTGTCACACCGTTTCCCTGGGGTCCAGCTTGCGCACGTGCAGCATGCCCTTGACGTGATGCTCCAGCCCAAGCATGGCATCTAAATCCTCTCGCTCAGTGGGCTGACCACACTAATCCCACTAGACGGAAGCTGATACTTTTTTGATAACATCAAGGCTTGGCGTCCTGGGTTTGCTCTCCCACTGGAGAGCTGTCTCTGTGGCAAACAGGTCCTAAGGTATGAGCCCTTCTTGGCTTTCCCCCATTATGTGTGCCGAATCAGTGGCCTAGCAGCCCTGCTTAGCCCTGGTACCTGTGTCTGTGCCCATCCTTAGTTATTCATAGACAGCATTCACCTTGGCCAAGGACTATGCTGCCCAGTTGCTAAGTCCAGGTTTGTCAGGAGGCCCTTGAGTGGCTTACAAGCAGGTACAATAGCAACCATCAAGCACCGCACTGCTTGCCAGCCAGTGCCATGTATGTGCATTCAGCAGACAAGGCTTTTGAACATCGGCCATGGTTAAAACTTGCTCAGGTGCACTTTACTCTCTGACTCCGACTAGGAAGGATCTAAGGGGCGAGTACTACAGATAATGAAATATCACTCTGGTAGAGAATGTATCTGTGGACATTATTATTTCTACACTGACCTTCTGGTTGGGAGGAAAAGACAATCTGTCTATCTATTGGTACCCAACACTAGAGACAGTTTTAAGAGTGTTTATTTGTTTCTTCCATGCTCTCACTCCTCCGTGCAGGTTTGTTTTTTGTTTGATTGTTTGGGTTTTTACTTTTCAGGAGAAGATACACCCTCCTGTTTTTTCACTTTTCAGGATCCATTTAGTTCATCTGCCTTGGGTTTTTTTAACAGACAGGTCTCCCAGGTTGGACTGCAGTACCCAAGTTGCAGTATGATGTAAATTTTTGGAGACTCTTAATGGTAGTCACATAGCTCCACTACAGAATCAGGGTCATAGGAATGAGCAGAAGCAAAAAGTAAAATGTCTTTATGTACCCTAAGATGTGATGACAGTACTCCAGAATGAAAATAACTGTTTGTTGCTAAACTACAGGCTTTCTGGTTTTCTAGTGCACTTTAAAATGGAAGTTTTTATTGTAAAGAAAGCAAGTAGTTTCACAAACAGAAATGTTTTTTGAAAAAGCTAATTTTCTAGGATGAAAGAATTTCAGAGGAAAATTTTTACTAAGTGTGATTGGCACAACTCTGTTGTCTTTTATTGATAATGCTTGCTACAGAAGCAGAGCAGAGGCACAGAAATTTTTTCCTAGGTTGGGGAAATGTAGACAAATGCATATTCCAATATAATACTATATTCTGTGGCTCTCAAAACTGGATCAATTAGATTCAATATTCTTTTCTACTGATGGGTTTGTAGAACACAAACATACATATGTCACTTAAGGATACATTATTTAAAACTGGAATTAGAAGTATGCAGTCAGAGCCACAAAAATAGGATATTTATCAGAAACCATACTTGTAATTCACATGATCTGGGAGAAGCAAATGTGGAAATATATCTTCATAAAAAATTCACACAGTCACAAATTGTGCCATCTATTTCTGTACACTAGATTTTTGTAACTCCTGGAGAGAGAAGGTCTTTTTATATAAAGTAATTGTTGTTTGTTTTTTGGAAGACAGAAAATATTCATCTTCTCACCTCTCCTGCTGCCTTTGAGAAGTAGTCAAAGAACTGAAATTAATTAAGTTCTGACCTCATGTCAGCATTGTATATCATAATTAACGGAAAACAACATCCTTAAGGTCTAAGATCTGCACAATTAAAGCCAGAAATCTGTGAAAAAGACAAGACTAAAAAAAAGAGTGTTGGGAGAAAAAGTCTTTAAAGGCTGTATTCCCCTGCATGGGGAGATGCAGTCACTGAAAAGTTCAACTAACGTACCCAGATACATTTACATAAATCCCTTTGTTCTTCTGTGCAATTACTTTTCCATTTGTCTCCGTGGAATTTTCTGTCTCTAAACCTTGTATGTTTTTCCCATTTATTTCGCACTTACACGTTTCAGCTCAGACCTTGTCAAAAACAAAGATCCATTTGGATAACAGGTAATCAAGATGTGTGCTGGATCCAGCCCTCATGTATGCAAAACAGCCCTTCTTATAAACAGCTGTTATCAGTTGGCAAGAAGAAACACATGCCAGTCAGGGCATGGTTTTCTTTGCCTTACCTTCCTAAAAAACCTGGCATGTCAAGATCGACTAGCATGATAGCTGATTTCCCTGCATTTCTGCTGATTTGAGAGATCCTTTAGGCTAGTCAGGTTGGAAAGATTCTGCATTTTGCTACTCGTGTATTTATACCATTGTTGTTCATTTTTACATCCTAACCTCCAAGAAATGAAGCCTTTGTTTCTTTTGCTTTGCAATTCTGGTAATTTGCAAACATGTGTCTTTTGTCTTTAATGCCACCCTGCTTATCTCTTCGTCTTTAATAATTTGATATAATTTTTCGTTTGCATAGCTCGAAAAGAAACCAGGTACTCTGGTTTCAAAAATCAGTATAACATTTTTTGTTTGAAAATGCAGTATTCCTCCTTTTTCCATTTTCACTTTGCCCTTGAAAATAAGTTAAAGAAAAATGATATTTGAAAAACAAAAAGATTGACTATTTTGTTCTTCAGTTTTATCACAAAAGTGGAAAAAAGAAAAATTAATTAAAAGCAAGACTTGATTTTCCTTTGAGAACAGTTAATTAAAAAACCTGATTTAAAGTGTTTTGATGTCTTCATTGTTTTTTATTATTCCTCTGGGCTCGTCTTTAAAAGTCCTTGGTAAGGTGTCTATTTCTACTGATTTCAGTCACAACCCCAATAATTCTCCTTGAATGGTGCTTAAGGCATCATCTTTATTTTTATTGTTTCTTTCTATTGTCTTTACTGTGATTTTAACTTCATTTTGGCCAACAGCACCTTTCTCCCATGGTTCTTTTATACTAATGAATCATTTTCTTGCTGCTGAGTCCTCCTCCTCAATACTATCCTTCTATTTGAATTCCTCGGTCCTACTAGCATATTCTTAAATGGATACTTGGTCACTTATGAATGTATTACCTCAAGGTAGTCAATTTCCAAAGACGTTTAATAGAAGACGACAAGAAGTTATCAATTAAAGAAGTCACAACCTAGGTGTGGTTTCAGTCACCTGTATTTTAAAAGCTGTCTGCCAGCTTGTCTTTTCGCAGAATCACAGAATGGTAGGGGTTGGAAGGGACCTCTGGGGATCATCTAGCCCAGCCCCCCTGCCGAAGCAGGGTCCCCTACAGCAGGCTGCAGAGGACCTTGTCCAGGCGGGTTTTGAATATCACCAGAGAAGGAGAATCCACAACATCTCTGGGCAACCTGTTCCAGTGGTCCGTCACCCTCAGATGGAAGAAGTTCTTCCTTATGTTCAGGTGGAACTTCCTATGTTTCAGTTTGTGCCTGTTGCCCTTGACCTGTCGCTGGGCACCACTGAAAATAGTCTGGGCCCCTCCTCTTGATATCCACCCTTCAGATATTTATAGGCATCTATAAGATCCCCTCGCAGCCTTCTCTTCTTCAGGCTAAACAGGCCCATCTCCCTCAGCCTCTCCTCGTAGGGGAGATGCTCCAGTCCCCTCACCATCCTTGTAGCCCTCCGCTGGACTCTCTCCAGTAGCTCCTCATCTTTCTTGAACT
>Ga0065711_1033572_pt1 | contig 25255 bp, 10 predicted proteins | sample Hoacrofraction12_FD_59098 | JGI IMG/M metagenome (GOLD analysis project Ga0065711, IMG submission 59098) | Hoatzin crop microbial communities from Cojedes, Venezuela - Epithelial fraction 12 v2 (version 2) | ecosystem: Host-associated > Birds > Digestive system > Esophagus > Crop | place...
TTTCTTTTTCTTTTTTCCTTTTTCTTTTCCTTTTTCTTTTTCTTTTCCTGTTTCTTTTTCTTTTTCTCTTTTCTTCTTGTCTTTTTCCTTCCCTTCCCTTCCCTTCCCTTCCCTTCCCTTCCCTTCTCTTCTCTTCTCTTCTCCTCTCTTCTCTTCTCCTCTCCTCTCTTCTCCTCTCTTCTCCTCTCTTCTCTTTCCCAAATACCACTTTCACTGTGGCTTTCTCAAAGGGACAATAAGCATCCAGACAGTCTGTGAAAGATATTGGTGTATTATATATATATAAAATATATATATGTGTTATATATGTTGATTGTTTTTTTTTTTAGCCTGTGTCTTTTTCTCTCCCTTTCTCAGCCCTCATTTCTTTCTGGAACTGAATGGATACCAGAAAACCTTTGTGTCAAAACTGTTATCAAACTCAGTATATCTCCATAAAATATTTTGGATTGTTAGAGTCTTGCTGAAATACTCCTGCCTTTAAATCTTAAGAACAGGGCACCTTGGCTCTTGTTTCTCCTAAAAGAAGCCTACACACCTCGTTAGGAAATTTGTTGAAAATTTACTGACGATTGCTGGCAGTTCTTCAAAGTGTCGCATCACTCACACAGCACTCAGCACATTTTTGCTTAACACTGAAATGAAGCCTCTTGTTTATCATTCTTTTTCTGCAGGGCTGCACTCTGTCAGTCCTACATGCAGTAGATGTAAGGCTGATATTTGATGCACCATTTGGTGCAGGAAGGCTCTAACCACGGAATTTCTTCCTTCCAGGCATTTCATAACTCCAGTAGGTAAATATCTCCACGTAAAATCCTTCCTCCTCTGTCATGGCACACACACAGGTGATGTGCAGCCATCTACGCATCCACATACACTACTGCTCGAGTCCTGGATTTGTAACCCTTACCCCCTTCTCTCTTACTGCTGTTATCAACAGTTCAATACAGGAGAAATTATCTATTTCTACAAAAGAATTCATTCAAAGTTAAAGAAAATTGTTCAAATTATATTTTCATTAGGAAATGTTGAAACAGGACATGTTCAAACAGTTGAAAAATTTATCCCAAATGACTCTTTCCCATAAGTACACACAGTTTCAATGATTTATCAAAAAAAACCCAAACAAACAAGAAAAACCCAAACAGCTCAGAAAGCTCCATCTCTAGACCAAAGCACAGATTTTAATGAAGGAATCAGTGAATTAGGTCTCTCATTGCAGTTCCTCAGAGGTCTGACTGGCAGTTTTAGATCAGAATCAGGAAAGATGCAGGAGGAAGTTATTTTCTCCTTATAATTCTCTTTAAGGTTGACACATTATGTATTTGGGGATTTTGATGTTTGGATGAAATATCAATAATGCATGCAATCTTCTTTAAACATGTCCCAGGTGAGTGCTCTCATTTTGTTGTTCTGATGTGAAAATTGCATCCTTGGGGTTCAAAGTGGGAACCTTTAAGGCAGCTAGTTTCATCTGCACATAGCAATTATGCATGTTGTGTGCCAGTGTATGCATTTCATGCTGAAATTGATTAAAAAACCTGGACAATGAGTTTACATGACAGGGAAGCAGAATAAAGAAACACCCTCTTGCAGAGCTATCTGTGGCACTGGACAATGCTGTTATCACCCACCCGCCGCACTTGACATCTTCTCCTCTGAGCACTCCAACTGTAGAAAAGTTATCAATCAGCTGAGCCAGCTCTGGCCACCTCCAGTGGCTGCCCGAGACCAACACAAACTATGGTTTAAAGAGATTAATGAGGACTTCTGCATTACCTTCCTATAACTGAGCTATTTGAGCACAAATTTCAGCCCTCTCAGCCAGAGTCAGAGAACTGTGTCTGTCTGTGGGTTAAACAGTAAACTTTGCTAGGCTAGGAAGATAAGGACACCTGTCAATCTCTTCTACTGAGGACAGAAAATGTCAGAAAATCTTCCTCTATCTCATTGTTTGATTGATTGGCAGGAATATATGTTTGGGTACAAGCTTTGAAATCACTTTCAATCTCGCTTTTCACACTGGATTTAGGCTCTGAAGGACTTCTTCTCAGCATGGCACAGAGCTTTGGCAGAGCCTTTCCCCATAGAAGCTGTTTAAATTGGCCAAACCTTCTTCATCAGTAGCCTGATACCACGGCTGGAAACAGCATGAGCCAGCAAAAGCAGATGTCAGTCAATGTGCACCCAGGGTTTTGCCAGGATAACTAAAAGGGGTTTAGGCTGCAGGGCTTCTTCTACACTTCTGATTGATGTGGTTTCATGGTTTTGTTGTTAGACCTTTCTATGGTGACCATGCAAGTGCTCAAGGGCAGGGCAATGGGACTTGGTGTGGAAAGGCTATAGTGATCTTCCTGCCACCCCTTCGGCTGCCCACAAGATCCCTCTTGCAGCTTGTGCCTCAGCTGTTCCCACAGGAGCTGCTGAGCTGCTATATGGTTTGCAGCACAGCATGCAAAGAGAACTCCCAGTCAGTTCTGTAAATTATGACGATTTAACAGTTATGGTTTGAAATGGCTGACCTTCCTCTGTTGTCAGTGTGGAGAGAGAATTAGGCTTCTTCAAGGGAGGGACAAGACCATCAATTCTCATAGCCAGCACCTGGGACATAGATATTTAATTCATTTGGGCACTTTTGAACTTTTTAACCTACATGCCCAAACCTACTCACAGTAGAAGGTATGGATTTCAGTAGAGCTTGAACACAGTCTGTGCTGGAGAAGCATCTGATTGATTTTTGTGCATTTGCCTGCTTAAGTACAAAGGATCTCTGATACCTGCTTGAAATCAGTGCACCAGCAAGAACTCAGCAGCCTTTGTACTGGCGCGGCTGTGAAGCCCCGAGACAGCGTGGAAGCAGACTGACCTCTCTCTTCTTTTGAGCTGGTCCTTGGATGTGCAGAGGCTGCCATGCCGCTATTTAGGCTGCTCGGTGCTTCTGTGCTGACAATTTCTTCCAAGTGCTGTCAGTTCCATGAACAGAGAAATTCAACAAAATGAGGGCAAGTGTCACCCATACTTAACATTATCAATGCAGAGAAAAAAGTGCCATAAAAGTCAATATTCCAGCACACAACAACACAGCTAGATGGCTGACCTATAACTGCCATGTGATTATCACACTGATTAGCTCCAATAGCCTGTCCACATCACTAATACACATTTAGCTGAAAATATCATGAGCAATCCAAAGCTTTAGTTTAGAATAAAGTCTTATGTATTGTGATAGACAGAACAAGGACAAGCTGCTACAGACTCATCTACATCTTAATCAAGCCCTGAATTAAACAGGAGGCTTGATCTTAATACTGTAGTCATGTATTTTAGTAGGGAAGAGAAAGCAACAGAGAGATTTTCAATAGCCTCTCTCTTGCTCCTCAATAGCAAAAGTACCTCCAGCAAAGCCCAGGCTTTTATACGGGTTGTGTTTGCTGTGCTCATTTTCCAAACAAGTGGGCTTGGAAGCTAGGGAAATCCGGGTCAGCTGAGACTCTGAGGTGCTTGAAGTGGCTTGCTTGTGCAAACATCTTGTAAAGTCTGGATTCTCCAAACTCAGCTGCATTTTTACATTTATATACTCTTATTTTTATTTCCTTATTTTTATAACAACATTTATTTCTGCCTTCCTCTGGAGGTTTCTTAAGAGGGAGCCAAAAGTATTTCACTCTTCAAAAGAAATAGGTTGGAAAATTCAATAGTGCTTCATGTCTCTTGCCAAGCACAGTAATTACACAAGCTACAGCAAATATTTAAAGAAAAGAAACACTTTTTTTATCATTGCCAGCTTTGTTGATAATAATAAAAAAGTGAGAAGATATGAAAAAGCTTGAAATGAGAAATACGGATGGAGAAATTGAAAAATGAATTAGCACACAATTGTCTTCCCATAGGATATCTTCCAGTTAGGTGGAAAGGATTTTAGGAGTAACTGTGGATTATAGATGTTTTATTATCTTTATCTTGTTATCTAAAAAAACTCTATAATAGGCTGTTGGAGCTGAGGGAATGTCCTGGTTGTGTCTTTTAGTCTTAATTCCCAAGGAACAGAAATAGCTTTAACGTGTCACTCTCTGTAAATTAGGGAACTGTAATTTTGCAGTTTTTTAATTACTTCGCTCTAGAAATGTCTCCCAGAGAATAGCAGAAATTTATCCAGCATTTTGGATAATGAGAACACAAATTGATCATACTGAGGATGGTTTCACATATATTTTTTATTCTTTGATAATGTATTGTCTGTTCCCACCTAAAGAATGCCCCTTTGTTGAAGAGCTGTATAATATGAGTTAGGTTTATCATTTCTTTAGGTATTATGTCAGAAATTAACTTAAATCCAGAGCAGTCCCTGACTCCTCCCTGCATTTCCAGATTGCTGCCTGTCTCCGAGTTGCCAGTTACTGAATTACCCGTAGTCTCCCTTGAGGGTGACCTTAAATCCTGTCCTTACCTGCGCAGGGCAAGACTGAGACCTACTTCTCTGAGCACAGCATTGCTGCAAGTGTTGGTGGGACAGAGGGAGGCGGGAAAGGCTGTCTGTCCCTTCCTGGCCTATGGCCTATACACCCAATAGGTGACAGCCCTTGTACAGCCTTTTGTGATGGAATCCCCTCAGTCTTTCCAAAGCCCTGAAGGTGCATAAGAAGTCTGCATTCAAAAACGTCCTCAGATGAGGACAAAAGAGATATAGATGCTGCCATATCTATTTTCCTCTCTACCTCTAGGTTATTTAAGGTTGATGATGAGTAGTTCTACTTATGTGAGATGACAGATTAGCTGGAGGGAAAAAGCAGGGCCTTGCTGGTCCCTTTTTCAATACATCTATAGGTACTACTTTAGTCCTCTGAACACCCACCTTCTCTTACCTTAACAGCTTCTTCATCACTGCTTCATTGACCTCACTTAATGTCCTCCCTAATTGGCGTAGATGTTAGAACATTTATCCTAATGCTCACTTTTAATAATTTCTTTTTTTTCCTAGTTTTAGACCATTACTCCTGGTTTAACCACCTCAAATATTTCTCCCCGCTCTTTCATATTATTTCCTCTGAATATATTTTCTTGTATGCAGTTATCATAGCCCTTCGCTGCTATTTTCTCCGAGCAGCATTAAGCTGCTGCAGTAGAAAAGTATAATCAGAGACTCTCTGTCTCAGTGTAATTTACCTCTACATAAAAATGGTTGTATTTTATCTCTGGTAATATGTACTTTATTCTGTTTCTGTATGGAACGCCTTAAATGTAAAACACAAAAGATCCACAACTGGAGTAGGATTTTTTTAAAAGCATTCAGAATGTGTGCACATAAAAATATCAAAGAAACATGAATCTCTGGCATTCCATTGGTAAGTATGAATGAAGAAAAGTGTGACAATTAATAAAACCGGACACATAATCAAGTTCTGCTGCACAAGGAGCTACCACACATCAGCTGAGCATCAATATAGGCTGGAGGCTGTCCAACCCTATCAATCAGTGGGGTCATTTATGCAAACCTCAGTAAAAGAGATCTGCATGTCAGAAACCTCACAGATACCAGATAATTTCTCTTCCTGACACTGTAAGTCTCTATTAGACATCAGAATCCGTCTCAGGATGCATAGGTGTGCCTGTTTGTCATAGCCTCCCTTCCTGCAGGTCACACAGTAAGTTGAGTGTAGTTACCATTGCTGTCAGGGACTTGGGTGATTTTCTCCTTTAATATTAGGTAATGCCAATAGTTGTCTTTCTATTGTATGTGTCCCAATATTCAGATGCCTCATGTATCACATGGATAAATTAATTAGGCTAAGTATGGCAGTCAAGATATCATTCACTTCAGTGAATTTCTTTGCCATTCCTTCAAAGCAATCGTTAGGGACAAGGGGAGGAATGACATACTGCAAAACAAACAACCTAAAATAGAGCTTATCTTTTTGTAAAAATAAAATCTTTTTTTGGCTTCCTGCAAAGTGCAGAACTCCAAAATAGTGTCTTTCACTCCCTGTCTGGATACTGCTTGTCCAAAGTAATTACCTTTTTAAATTTGGACAGAAAAATGCACACAAGATTGTAATTATCGGTTATTCAGCTGGTCAATTGCTGCTTTTCTTTTTTTTCTTTCCTAAATCTTCAGAAACTGATGAAGGTCTTTCATTACTGTTTCTTTTCACCAGCATTTTGACGAAGTCATACAAAATGAAAAGCAATCTTTATTTTTTCTTTTGCAGCAGCGCAGTGCAGTAGGAAGCTTTGTCTTCTTTTCTGGGTGTGGAGCTGAGATTCAGAGGATACAATTTCTTGTCCATTGTCACCATGGTGTGTGCCATGCCATGTCAAATGCAAGTACAATCTCACATTCAAGGGTTGTGGTTTAGTCTCTATTTGCTTACTCAAGATAGAATTCAGCACATCGGGGAAAAAAATCACAGAATCACAGAATGGTAGAGGTTGGAAGGGACCTCTGTGAGTCATCTAGTCCAACCCTCCTGTCGAAGCAGGGTCACCTACAGCAGGCTGCACAGGATCTTGTCCAGGAGGGTCTTGAATATCTCCAGAGAAGGAGACTCCACAACCTCCCTGGGCAGCCTGTTCCTGTGCTCCATCACCCTCAGAGGGAAAAAGTTCTTCCTCATGTTCAGACGGAACTTCCTGTGCTTCAGTTTGTGCCCATTGCCCCTTGTCCTGTCGCTGGGCACCACTGAAAAGAGTCTGGACCCATCTTCCTGACACCCACCCTTCAGATATTTATAATTTAAAAGGTCCCTTCTCAGCCTTCTCTTCTTCAGGCTGAACGAGCTCAGCTCCCTCAGCCTTTCCTCATAGGACAGATGCTCCAGTTCCCTCATCATCCTCGTAGCCCTCCGCTGTATGTATACTCTCTCCAGTAGCTCCTCATCTTTCTTGAACTGGGGAGCCCAGAACTGGACGCAGTACTCCAGATGGGGCCTCACTAGGGCAGTGTAGAGGGGAAGGAGAACCTCCCTCGACCTACTGGCCACACTCCTTCTAATGCACCCCAGAATACCATTGGCCTTCTTGACAGCCAGGGCACACTGCTGGCTCATGGTTAACCTGTTTTCCACTAGGACACCCAGGTCCCTCTCCGCAGAGCTTCTCTCCAGCAGGTCTGCCCCAAGCCTGTACTGCTGCCTGGGGTTGTTCCTCCCCAGGTGCAGGACCCTGCACCTGCCCTTGTTGAACTTCTCAGTGTGAGCAGGATGCTGCCACTCAAAGATCCTGCTATATTTGCTTTGCCAGTTCTGTTTTTCTTCTGTAGGAGGCAGGAGTGTCACGAGGTGGGTGCACGCTTCGGCTGCTTGCAGGGTCCTAGCCTGTTGATGTCCACCTTGGCCACATCTAGACGACGGATCAGACGAGGCACCATCCCACAGAACCAAAAGCAAGGTGTGCAGGCGAGGATTCCCCCAGGACACTGTGATGAGTATCGCAGTGTCGGTGAGAGGGGGATCAGGCTATACAGGCTGGGAGGCTTCCAGTTGCTGTTGGATTCATTTCTACACTATCGATCACTGATCCCCAGGCTACATCATCCATCTTCCCCTTCTCCCTCTTGATTGAAAATCATTCAGAGGAGACTTATTAAGGCCAAAGAAAATGTATGTTGACTCTGGGAGAGGCAACACAGAATAATTGCTCAAGACCTGTCATTTTAAATGCTTCTTATTCTGTTTTTAATGCTCCTGCATTTCTGGGGGGAAGTTGTTACAAAGTGTTTGTATATGCCAGTAATTGAAACTGAGTATAATGCTCATTAAGGCCTAAACAGGATGAAGAGGATGATCATCAGGACATACATAATTGATGGTGTTGCATTAAGTATTATAAAGCAGTTCTAATTATAAAGCATCACAGGTCTTCTATCAATCATCCTTCTCTCGTTTACCTTTTCTGTTTTGATCCCCACACACATTACTCATACAGCCTGAACCAGGTTCCTCACTGCATCTGCTGTGCAGTCCCGGTAGTGGTTAATAAGTATGCACCTTATGAGGGAAGAAATCACAGCACTAAATGCAGCACAGACTGGAATAAGTAGCTTGGTTCTGCAACGCTTGTGACACACACTCATCTTTTGAATTCCTAATGCATGCGGTTCTACTATATTTGTCCGTTAATGAATGAGAAAACTGCATTTCAGAAACAAAATTTTCCAATTAAATCTTGGTTACTGTCAGGAACAGCGTTTTAGCTAGCTTTCCAGGTATGACCATTGTGCGTGTTGGTGTGCATAAGGGTAAGCAGACTTGCAAGAAATTCAGTAATTCCCCGTTCTCTTTTGCTCCAAAATAGAAATAGAGAAAAGAAACAAAAATTCAGTTATTAAAAAAAAAAAATTAAAAAGCCATTTCCAAGAACAAATTTGTGTTGGGTTTTTTTTTACAACAGCTAAATAGTCTATATTTAAAACTTTTTAAAGCTTATTTTTTAATCAGAATACAAAATTCCACATGAAAAAAAGGGAAGAGGAAGTTCTGGATTTTTATAACCAACGTTTTATAGTCACGCTATTGAGAATTTCTTGATGTTTATTTAAAAAAATCCTGAAACAGCTAGGCACAGATTGAAAATAATTATTATTATAGTTCTTGTGAAGTTTCTCTGTCTGTCTATGCTCCTGAGACCGACCGCTAGCAAGCAACAAGAGCTGCCTGAGAAACGACATGGTGTTAGGGAAAAGGCCTGAAACCAGCTCTGCACTTCACGTTGGCCGCTGAGCAGTCACTGAGCAGCAGGGGCTCTTTTCAGATTCAGAGCCTGCTGAAGTGTGTGAAAAGCTGCCCAGACAATTGCAGCTGGCTTTGATCAGAAGACATGATAAAAAGCAATTCTAAACAACAGGTAAAATCAAAGAATAAAAATGAAAAAGAAGAAAAAGAAATTTTAAAAGCCTCTTTTGGCAAAGTAGTCAGAGTCTTAAAGGTTTTCCATATTCAATCAGTAAATAATTCATAAATTTGGTACCGAAAGATCTAAGAAATAAAAAATTTCTATGAGTACTCTCAAAGAAACCCAAAACCCTTCATTAGTGTCACTTTAACCAAAATAAAAATATGTAGACTGCAGGCAGCTTAGCCACAGACGGAGCTTACTGGTGGAGGTCTGATTCCTGATTTCCTTGCTCTTCCCTGCATTACCACTGGTACCTCTCGCCTAACAAACCTCCATGACACACTATGGGTGCCACAGGATTTCAGATGTACCATGGTGTGACAGCTGAGTCTGTATCTCAGAATGGGAGCGTGGGGTGTCCAAACTGCATCACCGATGAAGCACCACTGTGCTACAGGAGGTAGAAATTTATTTTTAAAATGATTAAGATGAAAGCACCACAGTTCCATGCAACAAATGCAAACAACTGCTTTGACTTTTCTAAAATCCAAAACTCAAGAAAAAAATGTAGGTATGTTGCCTTTTTTGGCTTGTCTTCATATGAAAATTTTTTCATAAACAGGCAGCAGTGAAAAGAGTGCCCTCAATTTCCGTGTTGAAAAGCAGCTAGAAAATAATTTAGGGAGGACATTATTACTGTTATTGTTGTTAGATTATCTATGATAATGCTGACAGGAGCATGGGACAGGCTTGCTCTTATAGTCACCACATCAGATGGTGCCTGTACTGCACATCCTCAGCCATCCCAGTAGCAGATTCTTTCACCCCTCTTAGAAGTGGTGGTCAAGTGCTGTACTGCACTAACTCCCATCGTGTTTTCCCTGAGCAGAGGAGACCCCCTGGGCTTGCCTAGATAGGTCATGCCAGCTTTTGCAGCTGCTGGTAGACAGGTCTAAGGTAGCCAAAATTTATGTCCAATGACCTCTAGCTCTAAGATGAAGGAGCGTGATTTCTGCCGTTCACAGCTCATAGCTGCTAGGACAGCTTTTGGTACAAAAAGAGAAGACAACCTGGACTTTGGTGTCTGAGGCTGACACCTTAACACCTCTGGCATTGCATCCCTTTTGCTGAAGGACAATCACTATTCTTTTTCCCCTAAATAATGAGAAATTGCAGCCTTTTTAGTGCTTTGGGAACCTTCACCGAGTATATATGGATTTCATTACTGTGATTGCGCTGTAGTGAGATAGCTGGTGATAATTGTCCTTCCGCTAACATACAATGGCATTCCAGTATTATTATGGCAAGCTGTAACACCAGCAGTGTGGAAATGCTGGATGAGTCACTAGGGCCCACTAATGTATTTTCCAGCTGTCTCTCTTGCTCTCTTTTCATCTTTGTTTCCCCTGTTATATTTTCAGCATCTAAGGAAAGGGGAAAGAGGCTTTAAGATAATTGTGTATGACACGCTTTGCTTAGAAGAGCTTACAGAAGACTTATGAAGGCTCTAAACTGAGAGACAATTCCCTTGCAGTGCAAGTGATGCTGCTACTCTGCCCCAAGCTGACTCGCGTAAACGGGGAGAATGAGATAGCGCAAGGGCTGCTTTCACCCCAAGCTGCAGCTGTGCAGCAGCACCCTCTCAAAGCGAGCTCGGCAGCAGCCAAGGCATGGTCCATTTTCAGGTAAGCTTGATAACAAGCAAAAAATCAAAGCTACTCACTACAGTAACCGTTTGGTAACCAGTGTGCTATGCAGACATGCCTCTGTCCCCTTCTATGGGACAGGGTCCCATCTTCCACTACCATGGAGTAACAGTGACTACGATGAAACTACCCCATATACATATATCGACAGTAACTCATAATAAAAGCTTTAAGTAAACGGAAGGTCTGATTAGAGACTTCCTAAGCTGGAATATGTGACCAGACCAGTGTGTGTTTAATGGCTATCGATGGATCTGCTCTTTCTGATCTAGATTAATTGCCTGCTGCTGTGCAGCGGTATCTTGGTGGGTTATCTTCATTCTGCATCAGTGAAGTTCATTCTCTCCCGGCCTCATCCCTAAGTATCACTTTCTCAGTGTGAGGGCAGAAAACAGTTTTGCCTCTCTTTCTAGGATGGGAGGAATCCCAGAAGTGGAAACGAATGGGAAACAGGGAGTGAGAGACACAGGAAGCTGCTACCACATCCATACCAGGTCTGGCGATCCTCACATACAGTTGCAATTTAAACATTGCTTATTCCTGACTGCTTCAAAGCAAAGTGGAACTTGAATGCAGCAGCACCAGGCTGGAGGTAAGTTTTTGGTTTCAAGTAAACTCTCTATGAAATAGTGGCTTGCAGGATCATACTTCGTTCCTAATGGGCCATCAGCTGGGCAAAGACATTTATTAGACCGAGTCTATTTGTGAGAATTTCAGTAAATGTCATGTTACCCTCTGACTGGAAATACAACGCTAAAAGGGATTTTCTCTGACCGAAACATCTTCCAGTCTGAACGGATGTGGGGTGGGTGGGGGGGCAGGGGGAATCCACGTATGAGTAAGAATTAAACACAAGGGCAACATTTGCTCATTTCACAGTCTCAAAAAAAAAAAAAAAATTTGGTTAGGATTTCTTTTTTCTAAAGGTAAATTAACAAAATAAATGGAAATTTTTGTTATATGTCTTCTATTTCCAGTAATCACTGTGGTTACTGAGCCCCAGCAATGGATTTTGTAAATCAGGCTGTATATTACACAGTGGTGAACTTGGAAGTAGGAGGAAAAGGACACCTGGATACTAAACGAATTATCTGCTTTTTCATAGATCTACCAAGAGAACTGGGAGTTCTAAAAAACCGGTCCACAAAGACATCATGTGGAAAATGGCAGATGAACGAGAAGAGAGGAAAATAGGTTGGGTGGATGACACAGATGCATCAGATCTTGAGCATAAGCCCAAGGTTTAGAACAGAGGTTATATTCCTATTAATTATAATTTCCCTCTTTTTTTTTAACCTCTTTCGTTCCTTCTATTTAAGCACTGCTTTGGCATTTGGAGGCTGACTAGAGATCTAATGATCAAGCAGCCTAATGGCAAAGGCTCTGGGCAAAAGTAACAACTTCTTCATTTTTTTTTTTTATTTTAATTTGATTTTTTGGACACTCCTGAGTAATTTTCTATTTATATAACCACCTCATGTTTCTGGCCACTAATTAGCAAATTTAGTTAATAATGTTTTCTACTTTCTGAAAGATAAATTGTATTTCAGTATCAGGGAAAACAGAAGTATTTGGGTAGTGGAATGAGACGTGTTATTTTTAAAATACTGGAGTCCAATCCATTTGAAGCTACCCCTAAATCACTTCCTGCACATTCTACTGTGCTATCAGTGTAGATAAAAGGCAGATAATATTTGTATGTGTATCTTTATCTTCATTTTCTTGACAGAAAAAGATTTGACTTCCACTGTTGATTAGCCCATAGCTAGCTCCTTTTTGAAGACAGCAATTACTGTGTGAGCACAGTTAACCCCGCTGCTTTTGAAAAATCCACTGCGACTATTAGTGTTTTTATTAAAGTGAACGTGAACTGTAAATATGAGTGCTTTAGATTCCCTAGCCTAAGTTAATACAGTTAATTCTAAGTTAATACAGTTAATTCAAGTGAGAAATCTAAATATAGGATGCCTTAATTTTCCTTGCTTTTCCATGTGCTTTGACCGCCTTCTGAAGGACACAGCACATTTCAAGATCCACAGAGTATCACTTCATCACTTAAAATTGTTTTTCTCACACTGGCTTATTGTGAAAATCTGACTAGTTTAATAGGATGAGATTTAATGAGCTTACCTCAGTTTAACACAGACTTGTCGGTAGACAACATTTCTGCATCTATATTCTTCATTAAATCATAAAGAAATGTGGGGTCTGCCTAGCCATCTGTTGAAATCTATTTACTTTAAATTGAACAGGCTGGATTGCATTAAAATCATGAAGGACAGGAAAAACTAATGAAGACATCCAAAAGCTCAGTTAAAATACGCACACTAAACTTTACCTGGTGTTAATCGTCACAGCTTTATTATAATGTATGAAAATAATATTCAATCAATGCATAATGAAGCACTTATGTGATCAGTTACTTCTTTGTCAGAGATCATTTTTTTGGTCTGTGTGCACAATGCTTTGCACAGTGAATTCCTCTTCATTGCCAAAAAGCCAGTGTTGGCCAAATGACAGTGTTGCCTGCCTCCACCAGGACATCTTCAAGCTATTAAACACAGACATACAAAAGCAAGCAAAAAATATATTACAAATACCAGGCCAGAAATTTCCTTTTCCTTCCTACTTATAATGCCTTTTTCTTCAATTGATTACATAGATTAGAGGCTGAGATACATTGCTCTTACACTGGCATCAATACAACTGCAGATTTACTGTCAGAGAATGCCAGTGCCCATTTCTATACTCTCCGTAATCTCTCCTAGTAAAATATGAACCTTTCATTGGACCATGAATAAAAACTTCCATTACTTACAAGTTTTCAGATTAGAAACTCCAAACTTTCTCCCACGATGCTCAGTACATTTGGGAAGAATGTCTGAAGCATCTGCACAGCTGCTTCATTACTGAATTTCAAAAGTCTTCCTTAGTTTTTCTTTGCTGTATGACCTACAAAATACCTCCAAACAGGACAAGAATTAGTCCACAGGTGCACTAAGACTTATCATTTACTACAGTGGCCTTGTCTTTTACTTCTTCGGAGTTGCTTCTCTTATCTCCTTCTCTTACCTAGTCCAATCTTTGTTTGCACATGCTTGTGGATGGGGACTTTGTCATGTGCTTGCACAGCACTTGGAAAAACAGGATGCACGTCTCAGCTATGACTATTTGAATGAGATTCATCTAACGGAGTACATATTCCTGCAGTGGAGGCATCTATATCCAATGCAGTCACTGAGGTTTCACTCATGCTTACTACAAATAAACTCTTTTGGGTTTTATGAGCCAAGAATATACTTTTTGTAGTCAATTCAATTTGCAAGTAACTGTGATATTAAGTATTGTGGATACTTGAAATGAACTATGAGTTCCAGGGTCAACCGTTGCAGTTCCTGCTATCACAGGCACTCCCTCTTGCATCTGGCTCTCCATTCCTGGATTTGTGTAGGTGTTACCACCTTTTCTTATGCACCAGATTCAAAGAAGTGTCTGATTCTAATGACCACCTATGAAGTTTTGTTTCATAATATACAGGCCAAGTCAGAGCATCTAAGCTTAGAGGTTGCCCTGGGTTTATCATTCAACATCTCCTTGCTGTCTTCACTGACTTAATCTAAGTAATAACAATAGTTAATTTCAGCAGAGCCTTGGTTTCAAGCTGTTGTCCAACATGGCAACTGTTTTACACTTATCTTAAAAAAGCTCTGTGCCGGACTACTTTCTCTCTTAAACTACGTTTTTCATATAACCCAGACAAAAGACTAAAATTACCTAAGCCTGTAAATATTACACGTCTAAGACTGGACTTCTTTTCCAAGGGCTGAGATGCTCAGTGGGTTTGAGTGTATGTAAGAGACATTAAGAAAGTTCGGACAATTTACTCTCTGGAAGAGCCACTAGCAGGCAAAGTAGGAGAATCCACCTTTCCTAACTCTAGAGACTAAGATGAGTTAGAACTGCGGATGCTTTAGTGTTTTTCTAAATTCAGTCAGGAGATTGTTGATGAAGGAATAAGAAATTCCCTGGGATAGTTGAGATATTCATGGCTGAGGAGACCTATAAAGATGTATAGCATCTCCCACTGACCAAGGGACGAGCTCCTAGATTACACAATTCTGTTCAGTGCCTCCACTGAGGCAGGATAAATCCAGTCAAGGATGCAAGAATCATAAATGGCTTAAAACCATTTATTCTTTAATTCAGCAACTGCAGACCTGACATATGGAAGTGTAAGGGGAATCTTATTTCCCCTTACAAAGCACAGTTATATCTGGGATTTTCAGTATCATATTTTTCAGAAGACTCCCTCTTACTTCTTGGTCCCTGATGATGTTAATTTATAATAACAATATTGCAATTTTCTATTAACAACTATTTTGGTAATATCGTCCATACCAGATGCTGCTTTATCTTCTTGCTGTTTTGTTGGGGTTTTCCTCTGAGCGCTAGCACCTTCTATACATCGCAGATATACACTTCTTTAGCCTGAATATTAAGCCTGAATGCCTTAAAAATTGTTCTTCTCACTGGAATTAACACCAATTACACAAAAAATTCTTTCCAATACAGAGAAACTGACACTTCTTGAACACATTAACTTTTCCTTTTAAGGCTCTTTTGCACGTTTCTTTCCTTGTTACTCAGCATTGCAGTGAGACTGATAACTTTCATGGATAAAGTGACCTGTCAGGGTGTTTTTTCCCTGTGAGGCATATTTGTTGCTGGGATTCTGTCCTTTCAGATTTCATCCAAACCAAACCTAAGCTGCATTAACATTTTCAGTCTCAAAAGGAAATGAGTGGGATCTTCCAATGCCACTTCTTCTCAAAACAGAAGAAACTTAATCCTTGCCTTTTTTGTATCTCTTAGTATCCCCAATGGAACAGAGGAGAAAGAGCCATTTACAAGGGACCACTTTAAAGAATATAGACTGATTATCAGTGCAAATATTGTACCATGCTGGAGAAATTAGTAGCATCTACTGTGCAGAGATCCAGGAGTCCTTAGTTTGCATCCTGTCTTGCCAGTAACTTTTAATTGATTTGTTTCGTCACCAAATACATGTGTTTCATCAATCCTCCCCCCCTCCCACATTATTTTTCTGAAAACAACTGTGTCAGGGGAAGAACTATCTGTGCAGCACCGATGTAGCAGGGCTCTGATCTCACCGGGCTTCCTCATTGCTAGTGTAATACAAATAAAACTATGTGAGCAGACTGAAAGTCCCTTCATTTCAATACATGTCATTCAGAAATGTTGCAGTTTATCCCAAATGCAATTGTGGAGAGTTAATTTCTTCATGCAATCAAACATTCAAGTGATGGTTTTATCCTCTGGAAGAGTTTGAAGCTGGTGTTTTGTTTCTCATTAGCAGTAGACACATTACATTTATTTTAAAACCTGGATTTCTGCCATTCCTTTACTCTGCGTCACTCTCTGGATCTGGCTCCAGAAATCTTTGTAAGGTCCAAGTACCTGCTGTTACATTTATAGATACTAATGAAATTTGGAGTATACACAGTGATCAACGCCAGGTGAAAATTAAACCAAATCACATGTCCATAGGGATTCTATATCATGAAATTTAATACCTTTCTAGCTAAATTGGCCAGATAAAGTACACTCCTTCAGTTCAATTTCGATTGTATTTGAGAGAGGAATTGTGAAAAGACTGGTTTGTTAGCATGTGGATATCAAACCAACTCAGAATTTTAATTAGCACAAAGTAAAGCAGCCAAACTGAAAAAAGTTACCCGACTGCAGAGAGGTGGCTGTGGATGAATAGCATATGACTTTGGAAAGTTAGAAGTCTTGCCTCCTGGCTGGAATCAGATTAGAAAGTTGTAACTGCAACTCGTATTGCCAGCTACTGACATGTTGCACCCTGGAAAGCCCATGTGTTCCCATTTCATAGAGTCTGCAATGAGAAAGCCTTGTTCGTCCAATACGATTAAGCAGTGCTCATTTGCTCCTGGTCATGGCAATGTGGCTTGCTGGGAGAGCAGGAAAGAGAATCTGTAATTACATCTGTCCACTGTGTGATTTCACACTTTTTTCCATAGAGAAGTACAACAGCTAAAGACCTAGTTATAAATCACAGTAGATTCATATGCTAACCAATGCGTGGTGCCATTGAAACTCAAGCAGCATATGATGTCAGCTCATTTTGCCCCAGTTTTCTTTTTTTTTAAATCTCTCAATGGAGATTTTTCTGAAGGAGGCAAAATAGTCAGGACATCCAAGTTAACCATGCATTTGGATTGCTCATTTTGAAATTACCCCCTTCCACTTGCCTTTGTTTTATTATTTGAGATTATCATGTATTGCAACGAAAGGTAACTTTTCAGAGTCCCTATCAAAACAAAAACCCTTCAGTTCTGTTGACATGAAACATTTCAAAACAGAAGGAAAAAAGTCCTTTTTTTTTTCTTGGAAAACTTTCAAATGTGTTCCAGTTTGGAAGAAAGCCAAACGTCAAAATCCTAAAATCCTTTGCAAAACCCAGCAGCCATTATCTGCAATTGCTGTGCAGCTACCTAGGATAACATTCCCCCAGCCAGCATGAGCACAGCAACTAGGACTAGCGTCTGGGTCTGAGAGATCTGGCATCGGCTATGTCATTGATTTCCTTGGTGAGTGAGACTAGTGACTTGCCCTCCCTCTATTTCGCTTTCCTTACCTACAGACAGGGAATAAGTGATACTGACTTTCTTTGTTAAACGTTTTGAGATGTGCAGAGGAGAAGGGCAAGGCATTCTTCTGCTCTCAGCCTCTCCAGAGATTTCGCAGCACAAACTGAATGCAGTGAAAGGGCCCAGACAGGAGTAAGATTTGCCAAAGGAGAGCACGGTCTCTGGAAAACAGAAACTGAAGGGATGAAAATAATCAGAGCACATCAAAAAAGAGGTATATGATCCCAAGTAGAAAAGACTTCAAGATATCCCCAAATATGTAGAAGTTTCACGGGAGGATTTTCAAAGGCCTCCTTGGAAATCTACTTAGTAAATAATAAAATAAGGTAAATATCTTATGAATAGCAAAACAGAAAAGCCAAGTATCTGAAAGACCTGTACCAGGATAATTGTTACAGCCTGGGACGCTTTCTTTGGAGTTCAGGGAGAAAAACTTTGACCGAGGCAACACCCAGCCCTTCTTCTCCCATGATACCAAGCTGGTAGTCTCTTCTGACACTGCATTTTATTCAGGCTGTGCTAGATGAGGGGCTCCATATAAAACCTCTTATAGGGACCACCAGATTGTCTTGCATGCTACGGTTTTCTCCCTGCTCAGATGAGAAGACTAATGAGCACAACATCTGAAAAAATGCTTATGATAAAAATAATAGCAATAGTAGTAGCAGTAGTAGTAGCAGCAGTAATAATAGACTGAGCCTAGTGAGAGAAAAATTAAATATTAATAAAGGATGAAGTGTTATTTTCATTCCATAGCAGAAAAATGGAGTCATCCACTGCAAATATGCTCCTTATTCCTACATGTAGGAATGAAACTGTAGATAGCCATGAAGCATCTCCTTCTGTAGAATAACTAGGCTGGGTGTCCTCAGCAAGGGTTTATTGCTTCTTAACAAGCCAGAAGAAACTCCTCTCCGCACTCCACCCATCTTAATTGCAAAATTAAATGTGAAACTCATTGTCACAGGATGTTGTGGACATAGGAGGTATAAAAAGACTTTTAATAGTGCAGGGATCTTCCTGAAGGATGAGTCCAGCAGGGACAATTAAAGAGGATGGTCCAGAAGTGGGCTCAGGTTCAGGGAGTCAGCAAATCTTCAATAATTTTGTTCTTCATTTTTAAAGTAATTTCTTAATCATCCACTACCGCCTGTTCCACATCAGGCTATTTGCACCTTTTGTCTGATCCAGTACCTGAGCTGTCACTGAAACCTAAAATGCATAGCAGTTTGGATTATTTTTTATTTTAATGGAAAAATGACTTCGTGAAGCAGTATGATCAACAAAAGAGAAAATCAGACTGAAAAAGACCCAGGAGTTGCTCAGGATAGACACTGGCACAGTATGTTATGTCTGTGCAGTACCTCTGAATAGCTTCTTTATTTTTATAGTCACAGTAAGGTACAGTATGTGTCATCTCTGAAATTTAATGAACCCAGCATTCCAGGAAATGAAAGTAAAAGGGTAGACCTTAAAAATGTATCTTTAAAGATGTCTCAGGCAATTAATCTTTTTCAGTAGGGAAATCAGCTTTTCTTAGTTTTTAGGTTCACTAAAGTTATATCCACTATATTAGCCTATATAACATGTTGTCTTAGATTCTGACATATCAGCAGATAGGTACAGCAAGCAGATATTTAATCTTTGGGGAGAGAAAAGTAACTCTGAGATGACTGAGGTGGGACAATTATTTTTCCCTGTAGGTTAAGGAAAAAAGGTAGAGTTCTTTAAGTGTTTGGTCTTTATGGATATGGAAGGTTATGGATCTTTTTTAAAAATTATTTGGCTATATTATTTTATGGTGCCCCAGCTTGGCAGAAACTCCATTCAAATTTCAGGAAGTCACTCTCTTGCCCTTTTTTTGTCTCTTCCTTGAGATTCATCTTTCTCATCCTACTGGTGGGAAGCCTTGTGGAAGGTGGGTGAAAGTAATACCCTTTGATTTAAAGTCAGGGCTCCTGAACCTACATTTTGGTTGGTTGGTTTGTTTTTCTGCTTGCTCCTTTAGGAATAGGTACCTCTATCATGCAGAGGGAATTTCACACCAAGGCATGGCAGGCTCTAGTGTACTGTAGAGTAGGCATTAGTCATTACATTATTCAGATTCACTCCCTCAGATGACATAATTTACACAGTTTCACCGTCACCCCCTCTCGTCTTCAGTCCTGCACAGGACAAACTCAGCTGTAAAATAAACCAGTTTTACTAAGCAAGATTCATGGTCAGGCTGTTGCCCGCAGTACTGCAAACAGGTTGCAATCAAAGGAATGTAACTGCAGTTTTCAGGTAAATTTAACAGCTGAATATTTTTCCAGTTGCTTAGAATTTATTAGATCTTATTACTTTTGGATTCCTAAGATATTTTTATGAATCCATTATGAAGCCATGGAAGTATCCTGCTTTTTGGATTATGCCCCCAGGTCTGAAACATTTCTGCTAGCATTAGACTCTCAACTGTAACAGCTGGGCTTCCAACTTTTTTTTCAGGCAGATGAGGTATTGAAGCATATGAACAGCATAAATAGTTGTTACTTTGCTGGTCAAAACATTTCCCATATATCTCATTTCTGTTGTGCGATGCCTTTTTTTTTGTTTGTTTAATACTGCCTACACTTTAGGTAGCGCTTAACAAAAGTCATGCAGAGAGGACCTATAGAAGACATTCCACTCTTCCAATATTTATAATATGTTCATAAAATCTTCTATGCTTGTATCATATTTTGTGTGTTTCTACTACTAAAATTAGCTATTCAGCTCTTTTGCCAAGCTGGTGTGGAGTGCATGCATGATGCTTCAACAGTGCAGGGACAGATTTAGTAACACGTGATTTTGTCTATAGACTTCCTCCATCCTCCACACTAACTCTTCATCTTAGGGCCTCTAGTGTTACAGGTGATTTATTCTAACCTAGTGATTGCAAGAATCTAGAGTTAAAAGGGTGGACAAGATTATCAGTAATTCATCAATTACCAAGGAATTGATCCACGTCATTTGTAATTCTTAAACCACAGGCTATTAACTGTAGCTTTTCATCATCAGATCTGCCCTTTTGATCCACGTCTTCTCCTGATGAGCTTCTGGCTTCTCAGCCAAGCTCTGATGTCAGAGCCCAGCTGCCACGCAAGGAGCAACAAGTCACCTCAGTTCCAAGGCTAGAATTGAATCAGAGAAAGCAGTAAACCAGTCCTCGGAAATGCTTCCTCTGGAAAGGGACATTCCTCCCGTGTCACTGCCTCTTTCACATGATATCAATTTCACAGCTGAACACCAGAGATGCCCACTGATGTGAATCTACCTGCTGCGGAAAAATGCCCAAATATAAAAAGAACAGTGAATTAAGCTATTCTTTTCTTTATTCAACAAAGTACAAGTGGACGAAACTGGATTTTTCTTCAGTACTTCAAAAATGTCACCGTTTAAGAGCTCATCTAAACTTGTAGTATAGTTTAAAGATCTGTCATCTCTCACTAGAAGGACAGTTTCTGTGCTTTTTTGCCTCTTAAATTCAGTGAAAGAAATTGAAAGCCACTCACAGAATTGTCCATGAATGATGACCAATTCTAAAAGCCTTTGAAGTCAGAGAGATTTGAGTGCATTCGGGAGCACTCCTGTGAACTGAGCTTCCACAGAGTTCTCCTTGGAAACAATGACAGATTAATAAACTATTTTGCTTAGAAAGAAAGACTGCAGAAAGTTAAACTTTTTTTGTACACTCTTCCAAACCAAGTTGCTAACGTTGTCAGTTGAAGAGATCGTACATAGAGAAAACTAAAAGGAAATTATTCACAACTATTAATTCCATGGGCTGAATACCCTCTAAGTATTCACATCATCTTACACCAGTTGGGATATGCTATTTCTTTGCTATAGACTGATTGCTATCAAGGAGACAAAGTCATTCACACTCACACTTTACTCCCAGGTGTAAAGCAGGGGTGATTTCTACACAGCAATGCAGGTGCTTCAAAGCTCCTTTCAAGGTGCTGTATTCCACAGTGGTCATTTTGAGGCTGTCTGGACTGATGACTTGTTAGTTACAATCAGGAGTATTGAGGCATTAGAGTTTCACAGAGATCAAGGGTATTGCCTGAAGCAAAGCCATATATGCAGTGAACTCTTAAAGAAAGCTTTCTTTGATAGATGGTAAAAAAGGGATGAAGTGCATTATTCAAGGTCATTCTGAAGGAGAGTGATGATGCTAAAGAGACAGACTGTGGATCCTGGCTGAAGGACCATGCTCTTTCCTTTGGGTCACAGGTTTCCCAGTGCTCTCAAGTGAGATACCTCTGCATTACACACCACAAAGCATTCTTAGTGTGGATGCTGCTGTTATGATAAAGCCATATTTTTGTACTAGCACACAGGAAAAGACAATCTACTCTTCTGTAAACACAATTCTGCTGCTGTCTTTAGGGTTGCTCCTTCTGGCCCACCTGTCTCTACACTTAACCTTTCTCAAGCCCTCAGTGACAACACCAAACACACTACTGGAAAATAATCCTATACTCAAGGTCCTCAGTCTCTTTATCTCAACAAACAGAAGATGGTAGACCGCTTTTGTCTATTGGACTCTACATAGAGAAGTGACAACAGGGAGGTCTTTAGCTTAGCAGAAAGAGCTACAATACTTTGGTACTTAAAAAACGTAAACTAAACAAATTTAGCCTAGATATAGGCACAGAAAAAGTAATTTCCAATGCTATTTACCTGCAGAAAAAGTTCTTGTGTGCTAGGGACTTTGCTTACCAAGATGCACTTGAATGATGTTTTACAATGTACGCTAGCATTTCAGACAGTCATTAATTCAGAGATAAACTATGTGTGTGTTATGCAAAATATCATCATAGGGTGTTACAGTCTGACTTTACAGTCTAGGAACCACTGGAAATGATAAGGGTTTACTCCAAGAGATAGTGGCCTAGGGAGAAATGTGGTCAATACATATACTTTGGGGGCCCAGCACATTTAGCAGAACACTTGAATGGTGCCTTCTTACAAATCCAGGGGAAAGAATTTAAACCTGTCTCTAGGCCCTGACTGAAGTGAGTATCCTCTGTGAACAAACACAAAATTGCACGGCCATGGTGCTGCCCACTCTGCGGCTCTGACTGCTGCAGGTGTGAAAAGCAGCACGCCCAGCCAAGATCCCTGCTAGATGAAGAGCGTCTGACCATGCCATGGCTGTACTTGCATGGCATCTTTCACCTGAGCACTGGCGTGCTGGTCTGAGCAGGCGGCTGTGTTCTCTGATGTGCATTCTGTCTTGTCCAAGAAAAATTCATATTTCTGGCCAAGCATCAGTGATTTTGCTCTTATTGCTGCTCCTTCTTGGACACAAGGAGGCTCTGCACCTACTCCTCAAAGTGGAGTTCTACAGCACCGCTCCTCTGCTCTCACTTTCACTGTACCATGTGTTGGCCAGGCCTGATTCTACCCAGTGCAGCTCATCCCTTTTCTGGCCAGAGCTCTTGATACTTCTCACATTTGCACAAAGACAAACAGCTTCCACAGAATCTGAGACACTTCTTAACACCTGCCTTAGTTTGTTCTTATCCCTGCTAAGAGGGTGGACCCAGGGAGTTACACTTCCTTCATCTGCCCTATCCCTTGGTGCCTGTGCCTGGCACCCCTGTGTCACCCCAGTGCTTTCAGAAAGAGAATGATCTGTGACTGAAGTTTCCACTGATAATAAATAAAATAAAATATAATCTAATCTAGTGTCTATTGTTATGTAGTAATATGTATGGTTTAATGAATAGTTATGTATTTTATATAAGTAATTATTATAGGGTATTATGTTACACTACGCTATGTTGCAATATAATTATAGATCCATTGCAACAGGAAGTCTGATTTGAGGTGGAAAGAAGACACGGGAGTTGAACAAATTACAGATTAAAAGGGAAGTAACAAATGAACTGCAATGGCTCGGAGAGCATTGGAATTTGAAATTTTTTCAGGATTTATTATGTTTACTGCATCTGCGTTAGTAAAAACTGCATCTGCCTGAGCAAAACTTCTTTTCAGCTGACATAGCACACAGCATTTATTTTTCTCTTTTTGCTAAAGAAAGGAGAGGCTTTTTATGAATTAGTGTATTGCAATACTAAGTTTTATATTATCTATAAACTAAGGTAGTAAAAACAGTCACAACATTTTAACCTTGGAATGCAATAGGGAATGTGGTGGATGTGTAAAAATTTAATGCCCTCCAGTGTCTGGTTAAGTGGTCAGCGCTGATGAGTGGGAGTTTGCATCTGTCTCATAGCAGTATATTTTCATTGCATTTTCTTCCAGAGTGATCTCTGAAGTTTGGGCTGCATTTCCAAAGCAGTGAAGATCATGCATCTAGTCTGCTGGTGAGAAGATGAGCAGATCCTGACTAAAGCTTTTTTGGCAACCTTGAAGGTCATTTAAATACTGAGAAATTCTCACTTATCAAAGAGGTTTTCTCAGTGTGTTGTGTGTCTTGCAACCAAGTTGTTTCAGTCTGGGATAAAAAAAAGCATTTATGCCTTGTAGTTGGTATGTGCTACATTTCTCCCTCAGACTGCAGGACCTAGAGTTGTTCAGGTGCACATGATATCTGTCTAAAGAATGTTCATGTCATGTTGTAGTGGCATGATAAGTATACAAGACAATAATGTCCTTGCTATACAGAGAGTTTTGGCTTTTACAGTACCTCACTTCACTGCTGTACTCCAGAAAAACAAAAAATTAACTATTCATCATTAAAAGAAAACTACATTAAAATACATTTTAATGCAAACTCCTACTTCAGTCAGTGACAGTTTTGGATAAAAAGCTGAACTGGTCTGAATGAACCTAAAATTTCCCCTTTTTATCATCTTGTCTAAGATCAAAGCAAATACGCAAAGCAAACACAGGCTCTCTGTTTGAATAGAGTAAACAAGGCAGTTTCATAAGCATGGGTTTTGAAGGAAGTCATGCAGATGTTTTACTCTTTTAAACTGTTTTGATAGTATGTAAAGCCAAGTCAAGTGTAGCTGAGCTGGTTGTTTTGGATATCCAGCTACCTACCATTTTCCAGGAATGCCCATTTTCCTTTGAGTTCCTCACTGGGCTTGTACAAAATATTGCCTTGTCTTCTCTCTGACTATAACATTCCTGAAAATGAAAAACGATGCAGTAAAAGTCCATGCTCTACTATGTGTGTCTGTGTGTAGTGCCTGCAAATCCTATTGCGTAAGAGCTGCCATATGAATGTAAATATGTCGTGGTCTTCATTGAACTGATGACCCTTTGGTGCTGTCTCTTTTGACAGGATGAGCAGCATGAACAGCAACTGTTAGGATGAAATGGCACCATAAATGCTGTTCCTTGTTAATTTTTCAGAACCTACGCTATATTCATATATTTCAGGACTTATTGTTGAATTCTGTCTTCAAAGTGAAAATTATATAAAGGCAATGTTTAGCCTAGAATAAACCTTTAAAAGCACTTCTGGACTTGTGGGTTTGATTTGCAGTTTCAGAAATGAAATATGTACCTCTGAGGATAACTCTCACTGAAAGCCAAGAAGATTGGGCCACTTTTTATTTCTTAGGCTTATCATTTATTATAGCTTTTTTTTCCTGCTGGCTGTTTTCCATGGGCAGAAAGTCTCTTACCCACAAAAAAGTTCTACTGATTTCTTTGGAACTATGTGCACTCATAAACATTGCCTCAAATTCTGTGTTTTGTCAGCGTCTGGGCTTACATTTTCAACCTGATCACAGAATCACAGAATCACAGAATGGTAGGGGTTGGAAGGGACCTCTGGGGATCATCTAGTCCAACCCCTCTGCCGAAGCAGAGTCGCCTACAGCAGGCTGCATAGTACTGCGTCCAGGCGGGACTTGAATACCTCCAGAGAAGGAGACTCCACAACCTCTCTGGGCAGCCTGTTCCAGTGCTCCATCACCCTCAGAGGGAAGAAGTTCTTCCTCATGTTCAGACGGAACTTCCTCTGCTTCAGTTTGTGCCCATTGCCCCTTGTCCTGTCACTGGGCACCACTGAAAAGA